>Ga0041059_1000721_pt1 | contig 25714 bp, 32 predicted proteins | sample AraColnosormetaG_FD_56232 | JGI IMG/M metagenome (GOLD analysis project Ga0041059, IMG submission 56232) | Arabidopsis roots microbial communities from North Carolina, USA - Col MF nosort | ecosystem: Host-associated > Plants > Roots > Unclassified | place: USA: North Carolina | collected... | reverse complement strand
AAAAAAAAAAAAAAAAACTGACCAATTTTCGTTTCTTTCGTTTGTTTATTTATATTAAAATTAAGAGTTTCGTAAGTTAGAGGAAGTTCCATTATGTAAAACAAAATAAATTTTCTCAGTGGGTATTTCAAAATTGACAAACTCATCAACTACTCATGTCAAACATGTCTAAATGAATAAATAAAACTAGTATGTATTTCTTGAAATTAAAAATTATTCCAAAGCGAAAAATAGCCTTTTATCTATAAATACAGAATAATATTGATCATTTTTAAGACAATAAAACAGAATAATACTGATCATATACAAATAGGCCATATACAAATATGTCATAACTATACTAAAATTTAAGAAAATATTAGCTATTTAATACTATCAAACAAATCTCTTCATTGAGGTCATTCAACACAAACATTGTTATTTATAAAAAAAGAACACAAACTTTGTTTGGAGTAACTTTGACAGTTACACGTTAAATATGTTCTCTCCTAAGGTATTGAGCTTATGATGTTATTTTGTTAATTTTCATCATTTTATAGTTATTGGTTATTATATAAATCTCTTATATATTGAGAAGAAATAATAATATAAACATAAATTATCTAATTTAGTTATAATGGTTTGGTACCATATGGTCCAAATCACACAATATGTTGTACAATTTGCTTTTTTGGAAAAATGTCATTTAAATCAGTAGTTTACTATTTTTGTTGATTTAAACTATGAGTTCTGTATCTGGTAATTTAAATTCTCAATTTTTATGTTGATTTTCAATTTAATCACGAATTTTCGTTAATTAAGCAAATTGAGGCACAATTTTTTCTCTTTCGCACCATCAATCGACATAGAGATAAGAGATTATTTTGAATTTAAAGAAGAAGAAGGAATCAAAAAAAGGAAAGAATTCAAAAAAGAAAAGAGGGAAAAATGAAAATCGATTTTGGATTCTAGTGTTTATGATTTAAGAAATTTATAATGATGCGTCTTAATTAGTTTAATCAGTGAGAATTCGTATTTAAATTGATAGTCAGTGCAAAAGTGTACTACTGTTATGTGTCTCTAAACTTGGCAATTTGACACAAAATCTGAATGAATAAAAATAAAAGTTTGGCAATAATGGTCCATTTGCCTTTTTGCTTTGTACCATACCGTTGACCTTTCGGCTTAATTCTTTCCACCAGAAATTTTAGCCTATCTATTTTGACTCTTTGACACAGTCCACTTCTAAATCCACTAGCCATAGCCCAAGTTACTCGAGCACGTAAAATAAAATCCTTTAGGCCCAAAAGAACCAGTGTAGCCAAACGCATGACCATTTTGTTTTTTCCGTAACGCATGACAATTTTTATAACAAAAATATATTCACACTCTAATGTTAACGACACTCATCTTGTTCTTGAGAACAAATAGTTGAATATCATTTTCGTATTATAACATTTAATGAAAAGAGTTTTCTATCTCTTCTCTCTTTCATATCTTTTACAGAGAGGGAGCTCTGTTTTTCTTTTGTAATCTCCGTCTTCAATCAGAGCTTTTTGGTTTGTGTTTTAGATTTCCTGTTTTGATGCCGGTTTCTCTTTCCGACTTGTTCGGATTTACTTTCTTTCTTTCTCTTTTGGTTGCCTTTTGCAGGCTCAAATTAACTCTTCCAATTTCGGGAAGATGAAAATTCCAGAAGTCATCAAATGGATCCTTGTTCATTGAGTGCTTGATTCTTCTCCCAAGTGAAGGTAATTCCTTGCTCCGCCAAAAGGGCTTGTTTAGAGCATCGGTTCTCCTTGGTGGATTGATCAAGTTGATGCGGTTGATTGGGACGGAGTATGAAGAATTGGAGTCTTCGTCTTGTTCTGATGAATATTTCGGGCTAATCGGCTGAGGTTACAAATTCTCGTGATCAAGTTTAGGTCCAACCAATCTCTTCTGGTGATCTATGGCAAAAGGCGAGTAGGTACAATCGAAGGCAGAGATAGAGGTTTCTTGGAGGACTGAGTTGATCTGCCGGCTGGTGAAGGAAGTTTCCGGTGATGATGAGTCGGTGACAGCTGATGAAGGAAGTTTCCGGTGATGATGAGTCGGTGACGGCGAAACCTTTTTCTTCTCTCAACATCCCACATTGCATAACACGTATCTCTTTTTTATTTTTCTTATCTTGTGTTTTGCAATTAGTGGGCTAACTTTTGGCCATCTTCTGTACCGAATATCTGCCCATTTGGGCTTTTATAAAACATATTAGGCCGACAAAAAAGAAAAAAAGAAAAAAAAACACCACTTACTATTTTTACTTCTCACTTTATAAGCTTAGAAATAGTATTACCCTCCACATCTCTCTTTTGGTCTCCTTATTTTACACTTACAAGTTTGGCCATCACAAAGTCTGCCAACTTCAAAAAAAGTCTGGCAACTTGATTTCACCATTCGAATCCAGTAATATATTTTTTCCTTTGATCAAAATAAATCTTAAAAGAAAAGAAACAAATGGAGTTCCCTTCAACTTAAAATATTTCATGATAAATATATTACAACCAAAGCTTACATATGCACCATATTTTGTCCATGTAAGACCATCTCCAATAGAGAGAGCCTCCCTATGGGCTCTCTCTATTTTTTTAATACAATTTTATTCAAATTATGTTAAGAGAGCTTATGTTTTTTTTTTTTTTTTTTTTTTTTTTTAATTTCAAATCTCATGGGACATCATTTTGATCATGAACAAGTTGACCACAAAGGTTTTGTGTAGAGGTTTTGGAGTAAAGCAAAGAAGTGAAAAAGCACATGACTTGTGCTTTAAGCATAGATGTATAGAAAAACAAGGCCTTATCTTCATGTACTTTTAAGCCAAGCCAATAAACCCCACAAACCCCATTAATTACTCTGCATATAAATTCAACCCGAAACCAATCATCTCTACCAAAGAAATAAGGAATCTCATTAGTAGGCACTGGATTTAATAATCAACAGGAATCTTCTCTTGGCGTTTTGATTGAAGCATATGATGGATAAGCTCTTCATTCTTTCTCTTCTAGGTCTGTTATTGGTAACTGCTTATGGAGCTGCAGGGAAGATGGTGTACACAGATCTTGACATTCTTGACGAGCTTGAGAACTTTGATGTACTGGTAGATGATGATGATGATACAAAGCTCTTGGATTGGCCATCATTCACAAGCCGGCATTCTGGTAAAAATCTGGTGAATGTTGATACATTCGGTGCAGCTGGAGATGGAGTTTCTGATGATACTCAGGTTTGCTTATTCCATAAAAATGACAGGTTATCTAGATACCTAAAACGCTATCAGTTCTATGTCTGGAATGAAACAAATCCCCAAACTTGAAATCATGGGGAAAATTTCTAAACAAATTGTTTGCATTGTAGACTTGGCCTATAGATATTTACGGAGGTCTAGTTAGATATTTTTCTGCATCTGATCTGTGCAATGCTCTTCCCAAATCAGGCATTCGTAAGCGCATGGAGCAAAGCCTGCAGTACATCAAAATCTGTGTTTCTGGTTCCAGAAGGACGTCGATATTTAGTAAACGCAACAAAGTTCAATGGTCCATGTGAACAAAAGTTGATCATTCAGGTCAAGTTATCTTCAGTAGGAAAACAGAAACTAGACCATAACTATATATACAAGTATGTCTTATACAATTCAGAAACTTGTCTTTGTTTACAGATTGACGGAACAATAGTGGCACCAGATGAGCCCAGCAATTGGGACTCAAAGTTCCAGAGAATTTGGCTCGAGTTTTCAAAGCTCAAAGGGGTCGTGTTTCAAGGGAAAGGAGTTATAGATGGTTCAGGCAGCAAATGGTGGGCTGCTTCTTGCAAGAAAAACAAGTCTAATGTAAAATCTTCTATACCCAAATCTATCTTTCTTTATCACAAAAGATAAGTGCCTCGAGTTTTCGAATAGAATCTTACACATCTTTCTTGCTCTTTTACAGCCTTGCAAAAGCGCACCAACTGTAAGAAACCATTACCTTCATCATTTACCAGTTATTATTCCTTACAAATGGCTGCTTATTTGGTTTCGTTCAACAATCTGTTTTTGTTTTCCCCTGCAGGCACTAACTATAGAATCTAGTTCAGGTGTGAAAGTAAGTGGCTTGACAATCCAGAACAGCCAGCAGATGAATTTCATCATAGCAAGGTCAGATTCAGTTCGAGTCTCCAAGGTTATGGTCTCTTCTCCAGGAGATAGTCCCAACACTGATGGAATCCATATCACTGGATCTACCAATGTTATCCTTCAAGACTGTAAAATCGGCACAGGTTTTTTTTCTTTTGACCAAACCTTTATGCAAATGAAACATTTTACACTTCGACTACGGTTGTAATAATCCCTTAAGACTGGATTAAACAGGGGATGATTGTGTCTCGATTGTGAATGCCAGCTCGAATATAAAGATGAAGAACATCTATTGTGGACCTGGACATGGAATCAGGTACATCATCAAATTTCTAGATTACATCTGTTCCAAATCAAATTATAATTAGTTGGAATTTCTTGCAGTATTGGAAGTCTTGGGAAGGATAATACGACAGGCATTGTAACACAAGTTGTGTTGGACACTGCCTTATTGAGAGAAACAACTAATGGACTCAGAATAAAAACATATCAGGTACACAAAAAAAAAAAAGCTTCACTATTTAGTAAAAACTTCGATTTGGCTAGATCCACAACAATTTTATTTCATTGTTTCTCATTCGAACAGGGAGGTTCTGGTTACGTTCAGGGTATTCGATTCACAAACGTAGAGATGCAAGACGTCGCAAACCCGATACTCATTGATCAGTTCTACTGTGATTCTCCAACTACATGTCAAAACCAGGTTTCCTTATAATACAACCTCGTGATTGAGATTATTCAATCAAAATGAAACTCAAAGATGAAAACTCAGATATGTTTTTGTTCTTTTTTTTGGTATAAATGCAGACCTCGGCGGTTAAAATCAGCCAGATAATGTACCGGAACATAACCGGGACAACCAAAAGTGCGAAAGCCATCAAATTTGCGTGCAGCGACACAGTCCCTTGCAGCCACATAGTCCTCAACAATGTGAATCTTGAAGGCAACGACGGTCAAGTCGAAGCTTACTGTAATTCAGCCGAAGGTTTTGGGTATGGAGTGATTCATCCATCAGCGGACTGTCTCTACTCGCACGACGACAAGGGCTTGGACCAGACTCACAAGTCGGAGGAAGCCGAGACTGGCCACGACGAGCTTTGATGGTGATGTTCAAACTGTTGTTGTAGTGAGAGATGATATGTAATATAGTTTTCTGAAGCATATGATACAGTAAAAAATGATATTGTTTTTGTGTTTATAATCAACCATAGTTAAGGTTGTTGTTAACAGCATTTGTCCACCTTTTACATCAAATGATTTTTTTTTTCTTTTCATAGAAAGTCATATGCTTCATCTATTGAGCAATGGCCATCACTTTGAAAACTTACGCTTATACCATAAACCGGGTTCTATACGTAACCAAATTTCAATTTCTGATGGGTTAATAATAAACCGGGTTTATAAATTGGGTTATGATTACACAGTATACCAGAAGCTAACAAAAAGCTCAACGATTCGTCTCAAAGTTTCACACTTTCGTGAAATTCTTGTTCTCGAATCTCGTTTCATTTGATACATTTGAAGAAATCGGCAATGACGTCGCCGTCATCGTCTTTCTGGAACACAGCTTCACGAGAAGCCATGAAAAGCGGCATGTTTGTCGCGAAAGTCTACTGCTTTCTTCATGTAACAACAAACTATCTCGGATTCATGGCTTATGTGAGTCAATCGAAATCTCTCTTCTTTTTTCCGTTAATCGAGAATTATCCATAAAGATGATGTCTTTATGAGCAGGCTTATGGTCCGAGCATGATTCCGACGCTTCATCCTTCGGGAAATATGTTATTAGCTGAGAGAATCTCGAAGCGGTATCAGAAACCGAGTCGTGGAGATATAGTTGTGATACGATCTCCAGAGAACCCTAATAAGACTCCGATTAAGAGAGTTGTTGGTGTTGAAGGTGATTGTATAAGCTTTGTGATTGATCCAGTGAAGAGTGATGAATCTCAAACCATTGTGGTATGTTTTGTTACTTAACCTTCCTTGTTGACTTCACTTCACTTTGGTTTTGCTTATGAATCAGATTTTGAATGTAGTAATTTAGAGTAGTACTGAGTTTGAAGAAAGTAGATACATTGTTGAGAAATTGAGTGATCAGAGTTGAAACAAGTTGTTAATCAGTATTGAGCTCGATTTAGCTTATTGCAATTCATGGAATTTTTTGAATCTTTAGCAATGTTTAGTGTTATTGGTGTACATTACAATTTACTTTAGATTGTTTAGTTTCGATTCGATATTATAAGTTGTTAAGTTTGTTGGATTAATGGCGAATTGATCTTTCCACGTTCTATTGGTTTTAGGTTCCTAAAGGACATGTCTTTGTTCAAGGTGACTATACTCATAACTCGAGAGACTCAAGAAACTTTGGTCCTGTACCTTATGGTCTTATTCAAGGCAGAGTGCTATGGAGGGTATAAGCTTTTTGTCATTAACATACAAATATAGTCGGATTAACTAATTTCGGAACTTCTAATGCGTTATTTGCATTTGTGTTGATCTATATGGCTAATCTTGGATATGTATAATGATGTGTAGGTTTGGCCATTTCAAGATTTTGGACCACTTGGACCAACCCCAACTTAGCATATGAGTTAGCTTGGTCATTAGGCCGATGAGATCACCGAGGCATATTGGTAGTGTGGTTAATCGCTGTTGCCGAGTGAGTCTGGCTCTTGATTGACTATGAGATGCAGGATCATCATACCATCCACAAAGATGGGAGAATCTAAACGCTCAGGAAAAGTGAGTATATGGTTTAGACTTTAGAGCAAGTAACATTATGTATTTTGGTCTGTCACTCTATCTGAGAGTGGCCTCTGTATCAAAAAGTTAAAACAAAGATCTATTGTGGACCTGGACATGGAATCGGTATATCATCAAATTCCTAGATAATATCCTTTTCAAACCAAATTATAATTCTCTTTTTGCAAAATCTTTGGAATGATCGCAGCATTGAAAGTCTTGGGAAGGATAACACGACAGGCATTGTAACACAAGTTGTCTTGGACACTGCGTTGTTGAGAGAGACAACTAATGGACTCAGAATCAAAACATACCAGGTAAACAACTAAAAGCTTGATCAAATCTTTAATAAAACTTCGATTTGGTTTGATCCGCATCAATTTTTTCTCTTACGAGCAGGGAGGTTCTGGTTACGTTCAGGGTATTCGATTCACAAACGTAGAGATGCAAGATGTTGCAAACCCTATACTCATCGATCAGTTCTACTGTGATTCTTCAACTACATGTTAAAACCAGGTTTCCTTATAATATACAATACAAACTTGTAATTGTGATTCTTATATCGAACCAATACTCAGTTATGTTCTCTTCCCTTTTTTGGTATAAATGCAGACCTCCGCGGTTAAAATCAGCCATATAATGTACCGGAACATAACCAAAAGTGCGAAAGCCATCAAATTTGCGTGCAGCGACACAGTCCCTTGCAGCCACATTGTCCTCAACAATGTGAATCTTGAAGGCAAAGACGGTCAAGTCGAAGCGTACTGTAATTCAGCTGAAGGATTTGGGTATGGAGTCTACTCGCACAACGACAAAGGCTTGGACCAGACTCACAAGTCAGAGGAAGCCGAGACTGGCCACGATGAGCTTTGATGGTGATGTTCAAAGTGTTGTTGTAGTGAGGGATGATAGGTAAAATAGTTTAATGAAGCATATGGTACAGTAAAATGATCTTATGTTTGTGTTCATAATCAACCATAACTAAGGTTGTTGTTAACAGCATTTGTCCACCTTTTGTATCAAATATTTTTCTTTCCCCATACAAATTCATGTGCAAGTATTTTTTCAACATAAATTTTTGAACTTGGAAGTTTATTGTTTATGAAACTGAAATACGTATTGATATCGGAAACTAAGTTATATAGTAGATGTTTAGATAAGTTAGTTAATTGTCTTAGACTTTGGGATTAGAGGAACAAGAACAACACATCACATGGGGACTCCAAAGGTCGCAATTGATATGAATTGTTTGATATGTCTGTCACGTGTGAAAAACTCTTCCTTTCTTCACAATTATCATTTTCTATATATATATATATATATATTTGTCAAACAATTATTTTCTAATTAATATTCCCAATTTGTGTGTAGCTGTAAACATCAATGACCAATGCCAACCCATTTTATTTACTCTTTCAATAACAACTCAACAACTACATCACCTAAGAATAAGATATAGTCTTGGCTTGCAATTTGCCTGTAATGTGAAATCAAATGATCGATTATATGGTATAATAATATAATGATAACATATTAATTCCCTCATATGGTATGAATAGTGAATTGGTTTTGTCTATATCCATAAGAATGAAAATAAAGAAATAATTTCCTTAAAACAAAGAAATAACCAAACTATATGCTATAATGGACCCGGAGAATCTAAGTCGTGCGAGAATAATGATTTTGTTTACCATTAAAAACAAATAATTGTTCATGCTCATTCCATTTCCAAATTATTCTGAACAAACAAGATAGAGAGAGTGCAAGTTGTAAGAAGCAGATTTTTTTTGGTTTTTCTCTAAAACCAAACTAAGGAGATCTCTAAGTTGTGGCAGAGAAGAAAGCTTCTAAGGTAAAATCACAAACTCTCCACTTTTTCCAATATCTTATTGACTCATATTGCATTTGCTTTCAAGTTCTGATAAATCTCTAAAAGGTTTATGACTTTTAGAATTACTCTTTTTGATATTTAAACACATTGTTCATATGACTATGCAGATCCAGATCATTGTTTTTTTTCCAGCTTTTGAAACTAAACATTCACAAATCCAACCCTACATCATATTCCTTGTGACAACATTGTTGTTTTTTTGTTGTCTATATGTTTTTCAAGTAATACAAGTATAGAAAAAGCTTTATCTACAATATTTTCATCCTGAAAAGAAGCCAAAAGCAAATTTGTTACAACATTCTTGATAAAATAACACGTCATTAGAGAATTAACAAAGTTTTGAAGCAGAGGGAGGAATGTTCAATACTAGAAAATTAAGACCAAAAAGTCAACATCACTTTTATAAGAGAAAAAAACGAGTACAACTGTAACATTTACTTCGACTTTATCTACGAGAGTATTGAACAAGTGGGATGCAATTGACAACCTAAATCATGGCTCATAGTTACAAATTATATATGACTAATCATTTTCCTTTTCTCTTAAAGTTGTTTATAGTTTAGACAATAATAATAGGAGATGAAGAGAATGTGATGCTACTAACTCTTATTTAAATGAGGAATATAAACAAGATCTGGTCCTGACATTGTTATGAATCTTCAAACTCAGGACACAAACCAAGATCTCGTGTAGAGGAAAAAAAACCTTTCCTCCATGTTTAAGTTTTGAGCTTCTGGTTGGTTTCAAGTCCTGTGGAGAAAAATGTCACCATTTTTGAAGTTCTTTCTCTTTCTCTATGATTATCTTTCACCTTCCTCTTTCTTTCTGGTAAATCATTTCATCTCTCTCTGTTTTACATACTCTTGATGATTCTTGATTTCACAATTTATTTAATCCTTTTTTTTTCTTGGTTTTGTGGGGTTTAAGGTCCAAAGAAATACCTTAGGAGCATCATTAGATACTACAGATGGGGTTGTGAGAAGTGGCATAATTGGAGAGATTATATACATTTGGAAGCAGACAAGAATCTTTGTCTTTATACCAATCTTGAAATGCTTAGTGACAATATGTTTGGTAATGTCCCTTTTGTTGTTCATAGAAAGAGTTTATATGAGCATAGTAGTAGTGTTTGTGAAATTACTTAGACGAACACCTGAGAAAGTACACAAGTGGGAACCTATAAACGATGATGACCTTGAGCTTGCCAATACAAACTACCCAATGGTTCTCATTCAGATCCCAATGTACAATGAAAAAGAGGTAATTATGATTTTGTTGTAACCAAGATTTTTTTTAATGAATATACATATATTATACAATACTAATGAAGGAATCAAATTCTTGTTGTTGTCACAGGTTTGTCAGTTATCTATAGGAGCAGCCTGTAGACTTTCTTGGCCATTGGATCGAATGATAGTTCAAGTACTTGATGATTCCACAGATCCAGCTAGTAAGGTCCTTTGTTCAATTTTTTTCCCCCCAAAAATCTTTGGTTTATATGTATGATTGGTTCCTCAACTATATATGGAACGTTTTTGACATATGAAATGATTTGGAAAAGACAGGAATTGGTGAATGCGGAATGTGATAAATGGGCGAGGAAAGGTATAAACATAATGTCAGAGATTAGAGACAACAGAATTGGATACAAAGCAGGAGCATTAAAGGCAGGAATGATGCACAACTATGTGAAACAATGCGAATTCGTCGCCATTTTCGATGCTGATTTTCAGCCTGATCCTGACTTTCTTGAACGAACCATTCCTTTTCTTATTCACAACCATGAAATCTCTCTTGTTCAATGCCGTTGGAAGTTTGGTAAAGTCATATCTTTTTTGAAAAATAATAGTTATTATTTTGTTAAGTCAAATTGGCTAATGGAGAGAATGTGTTACATGTAGTGAATGCAAACGAGTGCTTAATGACAAGAATGCAAGAGATGTCACTAAACTACCATTTTGTGGCTGAGCAAGAATCTGGATCTTCAATACATGCTTTCTTTGGATTCAATGGAACCGCGGGTGTATGGAGAATCGCAGCTTTAAACGAAGCTGGAGGATGGAAAGATCGAACAACCGTAGAAGATATGGATTTAGCAGTAAGAGCTTGTCTTCATGGTTGGAAATTTGTCTATGTCCATGACGTCGAGGTACTACTACTATAACCCTTTTAAACTCAAGCAAAACATAACAAGATTTCATTCAAGACATTATTAAGTAATCTAACATTTCAGGTGAAAAATGAATTGCCAAGTACATTCAAAGCATACAGGTTTCAGCAACATAGATGGTCTTGTGGACCAGCTAATCTATGGAGGAAGATGACAATGGAAATCTTACAGAACAAGAAAGTGTCGGCCTGGAAGAAATTGTATCTCATATACAATTTCTTCTTCATAAGGAAGATTGTAGTACACATCTTCACATTTGTCTTCTACTGTCTGATATTACCAACAACTGTGCTATTCCCTGAGCTCCAAGTTCCTAAATGGGCAACTGTTTATTTTCCTACTACAATCACTATCCTTAACGCAATCGCTACACCTCGGTAACAACATCTCTACTGTTCAAGTAAAACTCTGTTTTCTCATTTCCTAGTATGATAAAAAGTTTGACATATATTGTCTACTGCAGATCACTCCATCTTCTTGTCTTTTGGATCTTATTCGAGAATGTAATGTCGATGCATCGCACAAAAGCGACATTCATCGGGTTACTAGAGGCAGGACGGGTTAACGAATGGGTTGTTACTGAAAAATTAGGTGACACTCTCAAGTCTAAGTTAATAGGTAAAGCTACAACTAAGCTTTATACCAGATTTGGACAAAGGTACTCTTAACTTAAAAACACACACACAATTACAATTTTTAAGCATTTTGAAATGTTGTAACTAATTTTAGTTAACATTTTGCAGACTCAACTGGAGAGAACTCGTTGTTGGATTATATATATTCTTCTGCGGATGTTACGATTTCGCATATGGAGGATCATACTTTTATGTTTATCTGTTTTTACAGTCTTGTGCATTTTTTGTTGCTGGAGTTGGTTATATTGGCACATTTGTTCCAACTGTTTAGATTAGACTTTTGTATTTGAGAGCAAATGTGTTTTTGCTATTTGATTAGACCAAATTAGAGATTGGATCTTGGTTACTTAAACCAAGTTAACTCTTCCAATATTCATACTCAAAATGTAATTTTTTAAATGGTGTTATGATCTTAAAATTTGGTTATCGATCATATTCATACGTAACATTTTATGAATTTGTATTTGCCAATTGTGTTCTAGAAAGAAAATTGAGAGAAACATACAAAAAAAACAAGTCAACGTCAATGATTTAAGATGTTGAAAATGACATGGCGGTTTTGGATTGGTTAGATGCAATCCACGGCCAATGACCCATCACGCATGTAAACCGCGTAAGCACAAGGCCCCTCCACGAAAACATTCGTCGAGGGGTATTCTAGGTATTACCGGTGATAATTTATGTGAATTGACGTTTTTATCCTTTGCCTCTATAAAGATCTTCTTCCGTTTTTGCAATTACGGCGTCGCGCATTTAGCGTTGTTTTGAAGCTCTCTCTTTCAAATTCTGTTCGTCTCTCGCGATCTCTCTCTCTCTCTCAGATAGCTCCGAAACTTTCACGCAGAGGTATTATTGATCTAGATCTGAGCTAAGGCATTCTCAATTTTGATTGTTTCAGTGTGTTCTTAGGTTGGGAATTGAATATTCTTGCTTCGATTTAGGATTTTTCTTATGATGATCCGTTGTATCTTTGGGTAATGCTTTGGATTTCGATGTTTTTGGTTGAAAATTCTGATTTCGATCTGCTGCTGCATCGTTTCAAGTCTGGATCTATGAACATTATCTTCGATTTCACCTTTTTCTCGTTGTAATTGCTTCAATTAGATTCTGAATTCCGCAAGATCTATACGATGAGGTTTTGTAAACGTTGTTGCATCTGTTTCGATCTGCGTTATTCTAATGATTTATAGTCAACATTTGGAGTTCTCGCTGGTGATCTCTCTTTATGTGATATTGATACTCTGTTTCTGTGTGTTAGTTAAGTGAAGCAGGATGGGATTGTCATTCGCCAAGCTTTTTAGCAGGCTTTTTGCCAAGAAGGAGATGAGAATTCTGATGGTTGGTCTTGATGCTGCTGGTAAGACCACCATTTTGTACAAGCTCAAGCTCGGAGAGATTGTAACCACCATTCCCACTATTGGTAAGCTTAAACATCATTTCATAATTCAGTGTTTCAAAAGCTTAGTTCCATCAACTTTGTTCATACCATTCATACAAAATTTTGTCTTCCACCTGCCGTGATGATTAAACTACTACAAACTGTGGACAGGGTTCAATGTGGAGACTGTGGAGTACAAGAACATCAGTTTCACAGTGTGGGATGTCGGCGGTCAGGATAAGGTATAAGATTATCCAACTCTAAAGCATTAAGAATTCTTTTTTTTTTGCATCACTACCTGGGGATCTTTTTCCTACTGTGTCTTGGTATTATTGTTGATGAACATAGAATTACACAAACTCACATGTCGCAAAACCTCCACTTCTTGTTGTCAGATCCGTCCCTTGTGGAGGCATTACTTCCAGAACACCCAAGGTCTTATCTTTGTGGTGGACAGCAATGACAGAGACCGTGTTGTTGAGGCTAGAGATGAATTGCACCGAATGTTGAATGAGGTCTGTATCAAGTGTTATATCTTTGCCTGTTGTATTGAATTCTTCATGTTTAGATGATTCAGTAAACTGTTTGTCGGGGTTTTACAGGACGAGCTGCGTGATGCTGTTCTGCTCGTATTTGCTAACAAGCAGGATCTCCCAAATGCTATGAATGCAGCTGAGATCACGGATAAGCTTGGTCTCCACTCTCTCCGTCAGCGTCACTGGTAAATAAAAACATTATAATCTCCCCTGCTTCCCTCATGTTGATTTGTTCTCCTGCACATAACGTTTCTTATGATATAGTTCCAAAGATTTATCACCTCTCTGATTGATTTTATGTCTACGAACTCTCTCCAGGTACATCCAGAGCACATGTGCCACTTCAGGCGAGGGGCTTTACGAAGGTCTTGACTGGTTGTCCAACAACATTGCCGGCAAGGTAAATTATCACAAACAACAATTTTGATTTGTGGATCAGTATTTTGAAGCAAATCGTGATTCTTGTTTCTGTGTTCTTGTTACTGGTTGTGCAGGCGTAGAGGGAAAGTTCGTGGTGGAGTTGATTTGCTGAGCAAATCTGGATGCAGGGGCAAACATTATCTGAATTTTTTTTTTGGTTTCCGTTTTCGTTATTGTTCTGCTTTTTTTTTTGGGATATGTCGATGGATTTTGTGATTGTACGTAGAACTTAGAAAAAAACTACCTTTTATATAGTTTTGGTAAAACTGTAATCGAAGATTTCACCTACTGCTTTCGTGGTTTTGGTCACATTTTACTTGTGCACTTTGATTCATATGTTGGAATGCGGTTTCGTTGGCACCTGCTACACGAAACTTGATGATTTTGCTAGTATTTGTCATATGAATCAAGTAGAGGAAAGCCATGACCAGTAGGCGAAATGCTAGAGTGTGGCAGAAGAGGAATGAGTAGACAATTTAATCATAAATCCACTTGTTTGAAAAAAAAGTTAACATTCAAAATTCTTTGCTGGCATCCTCTAATCCCTTTAATATTTCCAAATTCTCGCACTTTTTGAACACCACATTCATTTTTGTCAGAATATTGCGTTCTTAATTTGTCTAGAATAAGCACACTAAAACTAATAATTATCTTAACAACCATGGAATAACATAAATTATCTGTTTTTCTTTATAATATTTTTGTAGAATTGTAGGTTAATGAAATGTATAAATTGTGATTCTAAGAGTATATATGAATAGTACAATTGTACGGTTGGAACTATTTTGCGGATTACTGTTCAAAATTAATGTGTTTAAAGGTCACTGATTTACTTTCTTATTCTGCCAGCCATTAAGGGAACGTTAATCATCATTTTGACTAGAGTGATAGTTGCAAGGACGATATTAAATACAGTATTTGATAAGCAATTAAGGAAAATAAAAGAAACAGAAACAGAAACAGAAGATTTGAGTTTATTGAAGAAGGAATTTAGAGTGATTGGAGTTTTAATAAGTTTTGAGATGATTTTGGTGAATTTTGGTGAATTAGGAAATTTGTCACTAAAATTTCCTCAAATCTCACCTAAAACCATGAGATTTATATGTTTGAATTTTAAACTAAGAAAATTCCCTATAATCTCACCTAAAGTCACTCAAATCACTTCAAATTATCAAAGATTAATTCATTGGATTTGATTTGTTTTCCAAAATTAAACAAGATACCAATTATTAAAAAATAAAGATCCCGTTGATTTTGGATGTACAACTTTTCCGAACTAGTCGTATATAAATACTAGCTTCTTTGACGTCGACTATAGCAGCTTTTCATTTGATATACAAATATTCATCAATATATACATAGACACCAAAAAACATGAATTTTTCTTTACTTTCTACAATGCTAATGGCATTGTCTTCTGTTTGCTTGTTTTTTGTTGGTTATGCGCAGCAATTTTCAGGAAGTGTAGCAGTTTCAGCACTTTTCGCTTTCGGAGACTCGATACTCGATACCGGCAATAACAACAATCTAAACACTCTTTCCAAATGCAATTTCTTTCCGTATGGTAGAAATTTTATAGGCGGAAAAGCTACTGGAAGATTTGGAAATGGAAGAGTTTTCTCGGATATGATTGGTATATCTATCAACGTTAACATCTACTATATCTTTATACACCTCGACACAACTATATAATGTTACTGATTTACCTAATATTTATGATTTGATATTAGTCTTTTTTGTGCAGCCGAAGGTTTGAATGTAAAAAAACTCTTACCCGCTTACCGCGATCCCAACCTTTCGAAGAATGATCTTCCAACCGGTGTTTGTTTTGCATCCGGTGGATCTGGACTTGATGAACGCACTGCCAGATCACAAGTAAAAATTACTTGTGTTGCTTAGAGTTTACATTGTAATCATTCTTGATTATCTTTTATAATATGTTCTCTTGTTGATGTATAGGGAGTTATATGGGTGCCTGATCAGGTGAAAGATTTCAAAGAATATATCATGAAACTAAACGGCGTCGTACGAGATAAAAGAAAAGTAAACGCGATTATATCAAACGCTGTTTATCTAATCTCAGCTGGAAATAACGATCTTGCAATCACCTATCCTACTCTAATGGCACAATATACTGTTTCAACCTACACTGATCTTTTGGTCACTTGGACTGATAATCTTTTAAAGGTACACTATTTTAAAATATTTGTGATAAAACATAATTGTATGATTGGTCTTTTTCGAAATCTATTAATTTTGTTTTTTGGTTATTTGAAGAGTCTATATGCAATGGGTGCAAGAAAGTTTGCGGTTCTTGGAACACTTCCGTTAGGTTGCTTGCCAGGAGCAAGACATACAGGTGGAAATTTTGGGAATATATGCTTAGTCCCTATAAATCAAGTGGCTGCTATATTCAACCAAAAATTATCTGCAAAACTTAACAATCTTCACACAATACTTCCCGGCGCCAAATTTGTCTATGTAGACATGTATAATCCTCTCCTTAATCTCATCAACAATCCTCGGGCTTCAGGTAATGGCCTAACTTAATGAAAAATTAGATATATACGTCAAAAATATAATATGTTATTCTTCTTCGTTGATGGCTATTATAGGGTTCATTGATGTGGCTGATGGATGTTGTTGTATGCCGACATCGCCGGTTCCGTGCCCTGATGCATCTCAGTATGTGTTTTGGGATTTTGCCCACCCGAGCGAGAAGTCATATATGACGATTGCGCCAAAGATTATAGAAGGAATCAAGAAGAATCTTGCATGATCGTTTCCTCTATGTTTTAACTTCGTTAGACATATTTTACACAATGTTCTATTTTCATTTTTTGTTTTGTTTTAAATGTTCTGTTTTCATATTTATTAAGAAAAAGTATTAAAACAAAAAAAAAGTGTATACCACACACCATATGCAAATATATGATATTAAAAAATATGAAAAGACACAAATTGACTATGTATAATCGTCTAATTAAGAACTATTGGTTAGAAACATTTTCTATACATTTAATTTGATGTTATAAAGTGACCATAAGAACATACACTTCTAAAGTCATATGTAATATTCTGCTATTTAAATTTATAAAAAGTGATTTTATAACTTTATTTGATGTTCTATCAATTTGTAGCGGATTTGGGACGTTTCAAATACCTCGGATCATGGCACTTGTAATTTGAAGATCTTCGATCAGAGTTTTCATGGTCTTGATGGTTATCCGACGAACGTACCAAGAAATCGGTGGCAGATTAAAAATAAAAGAAGGCTTAAACATCTGGTCCAATGTCACTTTCGACCCAATCCTTCCTTGTCCGCGGCTACATCTTTCGTATTCTTCTGTACTCTTCGGCTTCTTTTGTTTGCACAAGCGTTCTGAATCTACGTATAGCGGCTCCACTTTATACTGACAAACATGTTTATGAACATCTTATTCTTTACCGTATATTGTACCTGTCAAAAATAAGCAAGAGAAACCCAAATTAAATCTTTTCCAAGATTGAAAAAAATGGATTGATTCTCATGAGGGAAGTTTTTACGGTAAGGACTTGTCGGTGTTCGATAAAATTTGCAATTATCGGGATAGTTCCAGATAACCAAAGGAAGTTCCAGGCCACAGCTTTCTTGGTGTCCACAAGCTGCCCTTTCCCGGTATCCGGCGACACAACTTTTCTTGATATGTTTTCCTTTCATAAGAAGAAAACTATGACACACTCTCAAATCTTGTTATCATTATTTTATTTGAATCAATGAAATGATAAGTTAAAAGAAGAAACCAAAAGTTGGCGTCCTTTGATGATTCTGAAGTATGGTTGGTTGTCTGGATTAGTTAAAACGTTGTAAGCTGCTTGAGGAGGCAATCCTAATGTAAATTGCATTTCTATAGTTGACATACCCCATTCTAGATCATTTCTTCTTTCCACCTTCAAACATTACAAAAGAAAAGATCTTTATTCTTAATTCTATATACCATTTTGAAAGGCAAAGAATCAAAAATATTGTCTTTGTTAGCTGATTTTTATTTATTTTAACTGATTTGGTCTTTACCTTCACATTAGGAGGAGCATCATTCCATTGTTCCTTCTTCTCTGTATCTCTCCAAAGTTTTAATTGCTGTTTCATTTCATCTCTCGCCTCATGAGTGTTTGTCTCTGACTTTGACTTAAATTTCGCATTCTCAGATCTCTCGGACTCTGCCTACAACAACAAACATAATCATTATCTATTGATTGTTTATTTGTTTTGAGTTCTCGGGTTGTATAATTGATGGAAATGAAACTGACCTTGTGAGGAAGCTGTTGAGTGTTTTGATTGATCCAGCTACCAAATCCAGGAAATACACCCATGTTCTCTCTTAAACTTTAGTCCACAAAGAGAAAATGACGATCCAAAGATAGATGGATGGATGTATGTAGAGACAAACAGAGAGTTGACTTACAGAGGAAAAGAAGTCAACGGCACAATTTAAGGTTTCAGGGACCTTAGATAAAAAAGATGGATTCAGATTTAGACAAAAATGTAATATGAAATTGAGAGAATACCGAAGGTGGATTGTACCATACGTTACCATAAAAAAAAAGGAGAAACAGGGCAGCTCATGTCTCGTGACTTCTTTCTTGTCGTACAAGCGACAGGTACATGAGGAATGTTTCTGCTGTGTCCTACGTGAAATCCGAGTTCATGAACTTATATCCGTAATTACAAGAAGAATGAAAAGTATGTATAGTCCACGTGAATTTTCCCAAACTATTTTTGACTGGTGTTAAAAAATATGTTCATTGACCTTTTAATATCATATGAGAGAAAATTGCAAAACTCAAATCCAAAATGTAGCAGTTTCATAAATAATTGTGAGGGTTTCTAAAAAAACGTTTGATTAAAATTTGAGTATAACAGATTTAAAAATGTTTGCGAATCACGTTTACTTTACACATATGTTTGCGAATTAATAGCTTTAGGTGTTTTTTACTTTTCATTTTTAGAATATGCTTAATTACCAGTTCAAATTTAATCAGATTTTTTTAGTTGAAACGACTATAGGTTTAGATTTTTATTTTGCAGATGTCCCTTCAAAAGATGCTAAAATAATACAGTTTTTTTTTCCCAATATTTACTTGTTAATATTAACATTTAACACGATACTCATTTTTTTTATTCGGTATAAAGAATACACTTGTTAAGATGAATGAAGTGATTATAAAGATTAGTATTTGTCCTCTTCGGATTTATACTATAGTGATTTAGAAACCTATCGAATGTTTGAGGGCATTTCAAACGCCTCGGAGCTTGGCGCCCATATCTTGAAGATCTTGTATCAGAGCCTTAGTAATCTTGATGGTGATATCACGGATGTACCAAGAAAGCGGTGGCAGATTAAAAGGAAAAGAAGGCTGAAAGGTCTGGTTCATTTTCACCTTCGACGCAATCTTTCCTTGTCCACCACTACATTTATGGTATTCTTCTCGACTTTTTGGCTTCATTTGCTTGCACAAACGTTTTGAATCTACGTATATTGGCTCCACTTTCCAACTACCCTCAAAACTTTTCATGAACATCATTTTCCTTTTCATATATACTGCCTACGACAACAAGCACGAGATTAATTTTTCCAATAATTAATAATGAACAAAAAGATTGATTATATTCTCTTGATAGATAGAAATAAGTTCCTTACAGAAAGATTCTTACGGTTTTCGACGAAATCTAGACTTATCGGGATAGTTCCCGACCATGAAAGAAACTTCCAGGCCACAGCTTTCTCTGCCTCCACCGTCTGGCTCGATCCATTATCCGTCAACACATTTCTTGATACGTTATCCTTCGTAAGAAAAAAATATCACATTCTCAAAAATTGTTAATATAATAATACTCTTATACTCATTTGAATCATACAATGATAAGAACATAAAAGAAAAACCAGAAGTTCGTGGCGTTGGTTAATTATTCTTGAGTATGATTGGTTGTCGGGATTAGTCAAAACGTCGTAGGCTGCTTGAGGAGGCAATCCTAATGTAAATACCATGTCCACATGGCAAAGACCATCTTCTGTTTCCACCTTCACCTTAGCAGGGACATCTTCCCATTGTTCTTTCTTCTCTGCATGTCTCCAAAGTTTTAGTTGCTCCTTCATCTCATTTCTCTCTTCGTGATCAGTATTTTTTATTTCTGACCTTGACTTAGATTTCACATTCTCAGCCTACAACAACAAACATATATAATTATGCATTATCTAATAATCTCTAAAATTGACCGATATTGTATTCGTACTTATATTTAACTTCCTAGAGTTCTCATATTGATGGAAATGAAACTGACCTTAGGAGGCTCTTGAGTGTTATGGTTGATCAAGCCACCAAATCCAGGAAATATACCCATTCCACTCTTAAAATTTAGTCGATAGAGAGAAAATGACGATCCAAAGAGAGTGTCCGAGAGAAAGATGATATAGAGACAAAGAGATAGTTGACTTAAGGAGGGAAATATGCCAAAAGACAAAGAGATGGTTTCAGGGACCGTAGATAAAAGTTGGATTAAGATTTAGACAAAATATAGTAAGAAACTGAAATAATAAGCGAAGGTGAAGTGTGTAGGGTACGTTTACTTACGGCAGAGAAAAAAAAAACTAGGAAGCTCAATTCTTGTGACTTCTTTCTTGACGTACAAGCAAGAGCTACATGAGGAATGTTAATGGACCTATAAGCCCACTAGGATTAGTGAGGGAATGAAAGATTTTCTTAAAAGAAAAAAAATCCTTTGCGGCTAGCGTTGATATAGATACTGTAGATAGAAGGCACAATTTAGTGAAGGGAAAAAAAAGATAAATCAAAATCAACCACAGGTAACATTCAACTATTTAAAGAGACACAGTTTAGTGAAAGAAAACAAAAATGGCATGAAAAGAACACAAAAATGTGCGTTACTATTTACTAATCCCTATCCCTACGTTGTTTAAAACTTTAAACCAATTTTTTTATTTTTTGTCAATGAACTTTAAACCATATAATTAGAACGTATTGTGTGTAAAACAGTGAGTAATGGGAATATAAAGGAGTCAATGATTGGTAAAGCCCACTCCATAAATCTTTTGAATTTTATTGGGAAAGAGTAAATTGTACAAAATCCCACTTTATTCCAGATTTTTGTTCCAAAGTTCAACTCTCTTCCTTGCACTTACACATCACAAAGAATATCTTTAGTGTTCTTTCTTTATAAAAAGAAAAGAAAGAAAAACAACAAAGAATGTTCTCTCAATTTTAAAAATCTTGGTTTCAGACGCATTAGTCTTTTATTCCTTGCATTACCTGTCGCTTTTGTATGATACAATATTAAATAGTAACTTCTTCAAACCAAAAATTCTACTAATAATGCATTACCCCTAATCTCACATGGAATGAAGCATATTCACATTTCTTGTTTCACAAGTACCTTCTGAGTAACCCTCCTTGATCTCTACTCAAGGAACTCCACAAAAATTAAAATCTCACAACTCCAACATCTTCTTATAACACGTCTTGATTTATCTTTAAGAACCAAACAAAAAACCAAAACCTAGAAGAGAAAATGGGAGATCAAGGAGTACAACAAATGCAACAGCCTATTGTTGTGTATCCAAACGCTTACAATAAACAGTATCCAGACCCTTCTACAAAACCTTCTTCTTCCTCTGGCTCAAGCGGAAACTTTGGGACGGTCTTCATAGTCCTAGCCGTGATCTTTGTCTTGTCGGCTCTTGCTTGTGTCTTTGGAAGGCTATGTAACCGTGAAAGCCGCGCGGCTAAGCAGCAACATAGCAAGCATCCGAAGCATGAGAAAGCTTCTTCCAAGAAGAGCCGTGAGATTCGGCCTGTGGAGCGTGAGCCGAGGGAGAGAGGTGATATGGATTTTGGTTTCGATATGAAACGGCCTGAACCAATTGAGAAACCTTCTGGAAGAGACGGAGGAGAGGACATAGAATTCGGGTTTGATAACAAGAGAGGTGAAAGAGGCCGCGAAGGCGGAGGCGGAGGAGGACCACCTCCACCGAATATCAAACATGCAGTGAGGTTCAAGCTACCGGAAAATGGAGATCATCATTCTAAAGGAGAGATCAGACGTGGAGGTCCTTCCTTCGAGTTCCGACCAGGACACTAATGATCTTAATTTGTTTAAGAACAAATCACTTGATATGTCTTTATTACTTCCTCACTTTCATTTCTTTTGTGCTTTTTTTCTTTTCTGGTTGATTCTTCTTATGGGTATGGAACTTAGTGCTGAAGCTATCAAACTTCTTATTAGTCTCTTGGTGTGATGTATAAAGTCGTCTCTCTACATATCAAAGGTACTAAATAAAATCCATAATATTTCTGAGTATATTTTGTAAGAATCATGGTTAAAGAATCAACAAATTTATAAGAAGAACGTTTTTTATCAGAATACAGAGTTCTTCACTATCCTCTTCACTCAAACAAAAATTAAGAACACAGAACGGAGATACAAATAACTCTTTCACAACTTATCTAGGTTCTATTTCTTTCTTTTTTCTGAGGGAACTTCGCCATTAGAGGGCAAAAACTAAAGGCACCTACCAATAAATGTAATATACGAAAAGAATGGCTTTAGAACGAGGAGGCAGAGGTATCTGTTACTTTCACCTATTGTATGATCAGAACCGTCGGTTGTTGAAAGGCCGAGTCTCAGATTCATTCCCTGAGAAATCTGAAGAGCTTTTGGCAGAGTAGTTTCCACTGTACAATCCTGACTCTACGCTGTTATCACCACCAAACGCCATTTTCCTGAATTTCATAATGTCTTCATTGTATTGCCCTGAGTCATAAGTTGTGCTTTGCCCAATTTTGATTCCGTTGCTAATATCTCCCGAGTCTCCGTCGCAGTCCAATGCTCTCACAACCTTATTTCGAAGAGTAGATAAGTTTTCAGATGTGAGAAATCACTTGTTACTATATATGGGAGCTTTGGACTTTTGGTTAGTCAGAATTACCTGAACCATGCGTGGGCGTTTTGGACCAGAATGTCTAACACATGCAGCGGCTGTCTCGATCATTCTGAAGACTTCATGCTCCACATAACGCTTTTCAAGCCGTGTATCAATCAGTTCGCTTAAATCTCCGGTCTCAATGGCTTTGAGAAGCAGCGGGCGCGCCTGTGAGTTCATTTATAAGTACTATATAAGTATACTAGGGCCAATCTTACTATTATTGAAGAATGTTTGAAAGTTGGATTCTTACCCATTCAACCAAACTCTCTTCTCCTAGAGGCTGAGTCTGGTCAACTGGTTTCCGTCCAGTTACAAGCTCTAAGAGAACAACCCCGAATGAGAATACATCGGATCTATCAGTCAATTTTCCACTTGATGCATATTCCGGCGCTAGGTACCTTAACACAAAACATGTCATGCAGCCATACGATCAATAAAGATTCAGGTTTGATCCAATTTGTTGCCTCAAGCCATATATAACAAACTTTTCATCAGGCATTGGATCAATAAGGTCCAGTTTTGGAGTAGAGTTTGTGATGAATGTTTGCTTACCCGAAGGTTCCCATAACCCGAGTTGAAACATGAGTTTGTGTTGTATCATTGAGTCTAGCAAGTCCAAAATCAGCAACCTAAACATCCAAAAAACAGAACAAGTCTCATTAACTAAAACTTTACAGTCATAAGATAGATTTAACGAAAAGGAGGATTTCATTATTGCCTGAGCTTCATATTCATCATCTAGAAGAATATTTGCTGACTTTATATCTCTGTGAATGATTTTCGGATGACCTGTAAAATAAAACAAGGATATGATTTTTGGCTTCTGTTTAAACTATGAAGTGCATAACCAAAGCACACAACTAAGAAAATGTGAAGGCATTACTTACAGTCTTCGTGAAGATATGCCAACCCTTTGGCTGATCCTATAGCGATCCGGACTCTCTTAGACCACTCTAAAACTGGCAAACCCTTTCCTAAAGCGTAAAGCGAGTCAGTCTAACACGTAAAGCTAAAAAAAAGTCTTATCTATAACGAAAATGGTAACAAGTCACTCACCATGCAAATGATGCTCCAAGGTTTGATTAGAAACATACTCATAGATAAGCAATCTATGCTGGTCTGAAATGCAGTAACCAACCAGAGAGACCAAATGGCGATGATGAACGCGGCTGATGATCTCAACCTCTGCTTTGAATTCACGGTCACCTTGTCCACTTCCAGCTTTAAGCTGCTTAACCGCAACAACTTTACCATCCTGCAATGTACCTTTATAGACACATCCAAATCCGCCTTCTCCAAGAATGTTTTTGCGAGCAAAGCCTTGTGTTATCTCAGCAAGCTCTTCGTAACTGAAATGAGTCTGGCCACTTCCGAGTATAGCAGAGTCAGGTGTGCCACTTGATTGCATTTGATGATGAGGATAACCACCACCAGCTGTACCATAACTGTTTCCCATAGAGGATTGTTGTTGCTGTGAATTGTTATACATTGAACCATTAGGACCAGAGGAGTATCCTTTACCTGGATCTTGACCGTATAAGAATCCATCTACATCAAAAGCAAAGATAGTCAGAGAGATGATTCAAGCACATAGAAGATGATCAGAGAGAGATAAAGGTGAGATTTTTAAACCTGATTTAACAGAGAAATTGGGATGTGGCAAGTACTGTGAGTGATTATAGCTATCAATGTTTCTCTTTTTCTTTCTTCTCACTAAGAACACAACGCCTATAAGCGCCATGATTGCGAAACCGGCTACAGCCATACCAACCATAGTCTTCCCTTGATAGCCGCCACCACCGCCACCGCCATCTCCATTGCCTTGGTTTGGAGTAGGAGTTCCTTTACTAGGGGATGTGAGAGATGGAGACACCACAGGTCCACTAGAAGGAGTTTTGGGTGGTACTGTGGGGAATGGGCTCGGCGGAGCGTTGGGATTAGCCGGAGGAGAAGTGGCTGGTCCTGATGGTTGTATTGGGGGAGGATTGGTAGGGTCTAATGGTGAAGCTGGCGGTGAATTTGTAGGATCTGATGCTGGTGGAGCTGGAGGAGATTGTAACGGTGGTGATTCCGGGTTTGTGGGTCCTACATTCGGCGACGGCGACGATGGAGGAGGCGATTGAAGATCTTGAGACGGAGGAGGGTTGTTGTCATTGGATTCATTTGGTGGAGCAGGTGGTGTTTCGGAATCTTCTGGAGGAGAAGGAGATTCGTTTGACGTCGGTGGCGGCGGAGAAGGGGTTGAATCAACGGGTGGAGAAGAATCGGAAGGTGGAGGTGGAGAATCTGTTAGCGGAGGAAGAATCGAAGGTAAAGGAGGAAGCTGTGAATCTGGAGGAGGAGTGGATGGTTCTGACAGCGGCGGTGTTGATGATGAATCAGCTGGTGGACTAGGAGGAGAGGAATCAACAGGTGGAAGAGCTGAGTTTTCTGATGGAGTCTCTGGTGGAGGAGCGGTATCAGCTGGTGGTGCTGGTGGTGAAGAACTCGGCGACTCGCCTAAGTCTGACATTTTTTTTTTTCTAAGGAAAAAACTAGCTTAGTTTAATTTAATTTAATGATGGATTTTTTCTAAGGCAAAAACTAGGGTTTATAAAATTCCCAGGACCTTGAGAAACAAGGTGGAGAGAGAGGAGAAAATGTACAGACTTTAATTTCTAAAGGTCTCTTCTCTCTCCCTCAAACTTTCCTTTTCCCAGGAAAAATAAAATAAAAACGAATCTAACAAAAAATCGCCATGATCATAGATGATGATGATGATAATAGTCGAAGGCACGTCGTCGTCGTCTCTGTTTTTTTTTTTTTTCCTCATCGTATTGTTTCTTTTGGGAC
>Ga0041059_1000720_pt1 | contig 25719 bp, 25 predicted proteins | sample AraColnosormetaG_FD_56232 | JGI IMG/M metagenome (GOLD analysis project Ga0041059, IMG submission 56232) | Arabidopsis roots microbial communities from North Carolina, USA - Col MF nosort | ecosystem: Host-associated > Plants > Roots > Unclassified | place: USA: North Carolina | collected... | reverse complement strand
AAAAAAAAAAAAAAAAAGAGCCTTGAGTTAAAAAAAGAAAAAAAAAAGTGAAAAGTATTAAAGTGTTAAACTATCTCATTGTCTGATGAGAGAGACTTCAGTTTTCGTTGACTCTTTCTGAAAAAATCTTCTTTGTACCTTATTACAATATTACTTCTCTTCTTCTTCTTGTTCACCATCTCTCTTATTTCGCAGATCTAAAGAGAAAAAAACCATGAGAAAAGGAGGTTTAACTCCTGACAGAGATCGTCAGATTGAGGAACATGAGTTGCAAGAAACTGGGATAAGTCCTGACATAGAGAGGTTAAAGAGGAACATTAATGCTACACCATACCAAAGAGAAGAAGAGGAAGAAGATAGAGAGGAACAGGAAGAATCCGTGGAGGGAATATTCGAAAGCAGAGAGGTTCCTTCGTGGAAGAAGCAGTTAACAATTAGGGCTTTTGTGGTTAGCTTTGCGCTAAGCATTTTGTTTAGCTTCATTGTGATGAAGCTTAACCTCACAACAGGAATCATTCCTTCGCTTAATGTATCTGCTGGTCTTTTGGGGTTCTTCTTCGTCAAGACATGGACTAAGATGCTTCATAAATCTGGTCTTTTGAAACAGCCCTTTACAAGACAAGAGAACACCGTTATTCAGACTTGTGTAGTTGCTTCCTCAGGAATTGCCTTTAGCGGTAATAGAAACAAGAACCTCATCTAAAAGAACTCAAAATTTGAATCAAGATTGGTGTTTTTTTCTTGATTTCTGACTTTTTCTTATAAAAAGACAAAATCTTTGAGGTCATCTTCCTTCACACATAATTCACCTGACCCTTCTTTTCTCTCTTTTCTGGGTTGTTTATTAAATTAAACTGCAATAGGAGGATTTGGGACTTACCTATTTGCAATGAGCCATCGAATAGCAGACCAATCAGGAGACGTTGCCCGTGGCGTTAAGGATCCTTCATTGGGTTGGATGATAGCTTTTCTCTTTGTTGTCAGCTTTCTTGGCCTCTTCTCTGTTGTTCCTCTTAGAAAGGTTTTGATTCTGCCTCTTCTTCTCCTGTGGAAACACCAAAGAGACTTTGAGCAGCTGATGCAATCTTACAGTTACCAATTTGTGTTTGCAGATAATGATAATAGACTTCAAACTACCATACCCAAGTGGCACTGCAACTGCTCATCTTATCAACAGCTTTCATACTCCTCAAGGGGCAAAGCTAGCCAAGTATGAGACTTTCGCTTTCGTAGCTTAACATACATTTTGAGTTCTCTGCTTATTGACTTGTGCTCTCTGTATCAGGAAACAAGTCCGAGTCTTGGGGAAATTCTTCTCCTTCAGCTTCTTTTGGGGTTTCTTCCAATGGTTCTTTACTGCAGGTGAAAATTGTGGGTTTAACAGCTTCCCTACTTTTGGACTCAGAGCTTACCAATATAAGTAAGCATTATGATATTATTACCTGATGCATTGTCTTTAGCTCACAAACTGGGGTTATTGTCTTGTCTTTGTCTCATAAGCTGGTTTATTGTCTCGACAGGTTCTACTTTGATTTTTCTGCAACATATGTGGGTGTTGGTATGATATGCCCATACATAATCAACATCTCTCTTCTATTGGGTGGAATTCTCTCTTGGGGACTAATGTGGCCTCTCATTGAAACCAGAAAAGGAGATTGGTTCCCTTCTAATGTTGACTCTAGCAGCATGAACGGTCTTCAGGCTTACAAGGTAAATTCCTCCATCTCTCACTCTCTTACACGCCGCTTCTGCTGAAACAATTGTCCTTTTGCTTCTTCAGGTGTTCATAGCTGTCGCTACGATCCTAGGAGATGGTCTATACAACTTTTGCAAGGTGTTGATCCGAACCTTTTCAGGACTGATCTCGCAGATCCGAGGTAAAGCTGGTTCGAGAAGCTCTCTTGCACACAAAGAAGACCCTCCTGCTTCCCCTGCTTCCCCATTGACCCCAAGGATATCTTATGATGACCAACGACGAACAAGATTCTTCCTCAAGGATCAAATACCGTCTTGGTTTGCTGTTGGAGGCTATGTGGTTATATCTGCAGTGTCTACAGCTATACTTCCTCACATGTTCTCTCAGCTGAGATGGTACTACATTATAGTCATCTATATCTTTGCTCCTATCTTAGCTTTCTGCAATGCTTACGGAGCCGGGCTCACTGATTGGTCGCTAGCATCAACCTATGGAAAGCTTGCCATATTTACAATTGGAGCATGGGCTGGTTCGGATCATGGAGGTCTTCTGGCAGGCTTAGCGGCTTGTGGAGTCATGATGAATATAGTATCGACAGCTTCAGACCTGACGCAGGATTTCAAAACTGGTTACCTAACATTGTCATCTCCAAGAGCCATGTTTGTGAGCCAGGTAATTGGAACAGCTATGGGCTGCTTGGTTTCACCCTGCGTATTCTGGCTTTTCTACAAGGCGTTTGATGATCTTGGTCTACCAAACAGTGAATACCCTGCTCCGTTTGCTACTGTGTACCGAAGTATGGCTAAACTCGGGGTTGAAGGCGTCTCGTCTCTACCAAGAGACTGTCTTATGCTGTGCTACGTGTTTTTCGGTGTGGCCATACTCATTAACTTAATAAAAGATTGTCTTGGTAACAGGTGGGGAAGGTTTGTTCCTCTTCCCATGGCAATGGCTATACCGTTTTTCTTGGGGCCTTACTTTGCAATTGACATGTGCGTGGGGAGTTTTATTTTGTTTGTCTGGGAGAGGTTAGATGCGCCAAAGGCTGAAGCATTTGCAACAGCAGTGGCTTCTGGTTTGATATGTGGAGATGGAATCTGGACTTTGCCAAGTTCAGTGCTTGCTATAGCTGGAGTTAAACCTCCTATTTGCATGAAGTTTCTTTCAGCTGCAACTAATCACAGAGTCGACAAGTTCCTGCAAGGATCCTCTTAGTTTTTTTTTAAGCTAAATGAGATGGATCTGTTGAGAAGTAAAGTGTTAGTTTTTTTAAAGCTCAATGAGATGGATCTGTTGAAGAAGTAAAGTGTAATGATGATTCAGTTTTGAAAACAATGATAAGAGGTATATTGCGTTAGTCACTCGTGTAGATAGATGGAGACAGTTTGTTGTATTAAAAAGAGCAGAGATGATTTATACATAGCTCGATGAACACAAACTATCGAATAAGCATAATGAATACATTATCCAACTGCATGATGAATACATCAGTCTTGTAGCAATTTCTCACACAAACATACCTAAAAGAACTAAAAACTGTTCATTCTCACAGCAAAGAAACAACAGACCTCTATTTTCTTCTGGAAAAGATTTCTTTAAGCTTTTGAGGATGATTTAGCCTTGGAAGTTCCAGCTGTTTTCTCCTCAGCTTTCTTGAAAAGGTTAGACAAAGTAGCTTGAACGAGCTTACTGTCTTTGCTCTTTAGTTTTTCCCTTTTAGCCGGAAGTTCTTCAGGCAACTTGCTTGCAGATGCAGTAATACCATTACCATCTTGAGATTCCTCACGACTTCTTGTTGAAGATTCAGGTTCCAACAGAGGTTTCTCATCTTCATCAGATGTATTGCCTTCACTTTCACCAGAGGAGGCCTCTGAGGAAGTTTCTGCAAAGCTGTGGGATAAGATTAAAGAAAGGCTGTTAAACCTGATACTAACCACGAAAGTCACATAGAGGCAAATGTATACACTACCAAAACAGAAAACTAGGCAGCATCATAAAGATATATACAAATCAAATGAACAGGAAGTGATTCCCAGTAAAGAAATCTAATAACTCATCAAAATCCAAACGTATCATCGCTACGAATGTGTTTTAACTTAGTGAAGAAGTTGAAAGGATCATACTTGAATTTCTTCCCAGAATTTCTCTGAGACTGTCGGACCGGAGTTACTTGGACTGGTGGTGTTAATTGAACTGGTGGTGTTACTTGGATCTTATCGTCCAAGAATTCTCCATCCTCAGACAAAACATCCTCGTTGTCAACTTCAGGTGAGTCTGTCTCTGTTGGTTGGCTACCAATTTCAGGACTCGCCAGCTTCTTCACCGAAGCTGCTCCTCCAGCACCGCCTTGGAAATCAAACTCAGTATTCTCTGCCTGAAACCAAAGAATTCTCCTGATCATGTTAAACATCTCTGTCGCAACCATAGTCTTAAAGAGAAAATGTAAAAATAGGTGAAATGTATCAACCTGAGCTAGTTCTTTAGGGAAATCAAGACGAGCTTCTTCTGGATTCTCCTCTTTTGTCCCAATCCACCATGACTCAGAGAACACAATCTATGTGCATTACCAAAACACTCAAGAGTCAAGATACAGTAAAACAGAGAGAGATCTCCGAATATGTGAAAAAGCACAAGAGACTAACCATGTTATCAAAATAATCATCACATAAGACATTTTTGCCTCCTCTAGAGAATTGAAGAGTCAAGTATCTGTTCTTCGGATACAAAATCGTTCCAAAAAGTTTCATACGACCCTAAAGAACCACAATTTTCGAAGATTAAGATTCACAGTACTAGTAGCAATGCCTCAACATTGAGAAACACCAATTAGGATCTAACCTGTGGGAAATTAAGGTAGAGGACAGGGTTTTTGGTAGATAATCGATCGAGATCGCCGATGGTAGCGGCGGAGATAGGAGCGAGAAGACCAGGGAAGGAGAAGAGAAAGCGATTCTTGCGCTGAGATTTGCGGATGATGTCGGTGCCATGGTGTTTGAGAACTTGCTTTGAAGGTTTGAGAGAGGAATGAGATTTCGCCGGAGAATCAGAGAGCAATTGGTTATCGAGAGCTAGGGTTTTTAATCTCTTCCTCTGTTTTGACTCTGCGTCGTCTTTGTCTCCTCCTTTTGATCCTCCTTTCTTCGACGATGAAGCTCGTACCATTACTGCTTCTGCTTCTTCTACTCTCTCTAATTTTTCTTCGAAAATTCTTCTTTTAAATGTCTTTGTCAATTTAACAACAAAAAAAGGCACAAAAATAAAAATGTCATTTTTGAACTCAAAGGAAGAAGAACAACGGATCTTTCAAAAAAACAGATTGTAACCAACTTTAGTGATATAATCATATTCATGTCACGTTACTTTCACATTGCGAGATCAAAGCGAAAAAAGACAAGGAAGGAAAAGGTCAGATGAATTGGATGTTGTTGCACTTTGATGAGAGTCTGGGGAGAGTCAGTAGATTAGCTCGCAAGAACTCATTGTTGTTATTGTTTTCTGCGTGAACACCAACTTTCACAGTTTCAAGACGTTCCAACTTGCCCAAGAAATGTCTCATCTGTTCCAGCTCTTGAAAAGAACCTCCATACTCTGAAATCTCCTCTTTCTTTCCAATCTTCCTCTGCTTCTTAGGGATGCAAGCACATGCGTCTCCGCATTTACTTGTTACTCTGTGGACAAAACCCTGAAACCAGAGACCAATTTGACATGAATGGGCAACACAAACAACAACAAAAGAATCTCAGCAAGGAAAATGATAAGACCTTGATGACTAAAGTGTGCAGATTTGGACAACTCCTGATCAAAAGTGGCATTACTTGCCAACCATTTCGCTTGTTACTCTCAATAGATAAATTAAGGAGGAGATTGTTGAACACCGGTATGGATTTACAGCGGAAATGAAATACCTGATTTATATATCCAGAACCATATATAAGTGAAAGACTTTGCAAACTAGCTTTTCTATATACAATGGATTATCAATCTCCACAAACCAAAAAACAATCAATAGATAGACGAAGAAGTAGTAGCAAAAGACTAACCTCAAGGGAATCAGGAGACAAGTGAAGGGTTGTAATGTTGGTTATACCCGCAACTAGATTTGTAACATCACCATAATAATCAAAAGGAACATTAAAATCCCAACCATAAACATCACCATCATTATCAGACGAACCATAATTGTTAAATGACTCCAATAGTCTGAGATTCAGCCTGGCTTCAACAAGCGAATTCAAATCAATAAGGTCATAATTTTCGGAGAGATAACTAGAATAGTCAAGGTAGACAAGACTTGGTGCTATAAAACAAGGTTCTTGGTGATCCTCATCCTCTTTAAACTTTGGACAATCGGTAAAAACCACAAGTCTCTTGATGGATGCACATTTCACAAACGTACCGCTAGATAGTAAAGCATTAGAAAGTTCAGATACAGCTTCACGAATGTATAACTCTTCCAATGCAGGGAAGCCATCGAGGAGGTTACAATATTTGTCAAAACCAATCTCGAAAGAAGATGAGAGGGAAAGTGATTTAAGGGCAGGGAGAAACACAGTCTCAACTTGAAAATCATATCTACCGGATAGTGTGAGCTTAACCAGTGTGTTGCTCGTGAACAGCTCTCTCTCTATACCAACAGGATAATAATATCGATCCGCGTACAAGTGTAGTTCCAGTAAACCACGTTCTTGTTCCATTGCAGTGAAAATCCAACGTAAGTATGCATCTACACAGTAAAGTCTAGGCTCATGACGCAGAGAGAACTTTTTGATGGGAGAATTGCCTAACAGAGCAAATGTCTTGTTTACGAAATCTACGAAGCGAAGTGAACCATTTTCAGCTTCTTCGTTGGGATAAACAACCATCGACTCATCAAAGCAAGGTTATCTACAAGACCCAGCAGATTCCTCCACCTCTTGGACAGAATCGATGTGGAAGCAGCCACTTTTGTCGGAAGCAAAGACAGGATTTTGCCAAGAATCTCATCTGGCAAATTGTTTATTGAATCCATCATACCCCAAAAATTACCTACGACACACTAAAACAACTGTCGATTAGGTTCCTCCTATCCTATTGAAACGTTTTTGCAACTAAACAAGCAAGAACAAAAAAAAAACAGAATCAAAGATGGATCCTTTAAATCGAAGGAGAGAGTGTAATTTAGGAAGTGAAAGATTTTTGGAACTTACGATGGCAGAGGAGACGAGGAAGTGTACCAAAAGCTTGACAATGGAATCTAAGAGAAAGACAAAGCTCTTTTTTATACTACTGTAACCTAACCAGGTTAATAATTTCAGAATCTAAGAAAAAAAACGTATTTTGTGCTTTTGCCTTTTGGGCTAGTTGGTTCAATTAGGTAGATTTTATATCACTTTCTCCATGACATTAAGAAGCTTCTTTCGATCTCATTATTGTTTTTGCGTCTTCTTTATTAACAGTTCAGAGATTTTGTGTTGCAAATATTATGTAGCTTGAGTCATTTATGATGGTTCAGTAGATATGGAAGAAGAATTTATATCATTCTCCTATCCAATGGATATACAAAAGATAAGTTTTACAAAAGCAACTTGAAATACTAGAAGAGCTTAAGAACACGGCTACGTCTAGCAAGGCAAATAGAACATAAGAAGATATTACTTATCCATCCTATGCAAATTCAAATGTAGAGAGTAGTAATGAATTTAGAGTGCAGCACGATATAGCGGAGAAGACGATGGGCTAATACTACATTTGGTAAAACGGATTGATAGTATTGTTTCACCACTTTGATCCCTTTCTCTCCATGGTCACCTCTTGTTTCAATCATCTTTCTTTTTTTGCTTTTGTTCTTAGTTTTATCCACTCCAAAACAGCTCTGTGAGGATACATTTTCATAGACGGCAGCGCGTAAATTAGAGATGACAAACCTTGTCAAGTGTTTCTGGTATGTTTATTTTTTACCTAAAAGAGTCACTTATACAATTTGATGTGCAAGTTTTGATGATTGCTGCCACAAGCACAACTAAACTTGCATAATTGATAATTCCCCAATATTCTGCGTTTCTCTTAACCATAAACTATTGCTATATATATAACAAAGAAAGATAAAGAAAGAAAATCAGATGAAGTGGACGTTGCACTTTGCTGAAACTCTGGGAAGAGTCAGCACATTAGCTCGCAAGAACTCACTGTTGTTGTTGTTTTCTGCGTGAACACCAACTTTCACGGTTTCAAGACATTCCAACTTGCCCAAGAAATGTCTCATCTGTTTCAGCTCTTGAAAATAACCTCCATACTCTGAAATCTGTAGCACCTTCACTTGACATGTCCGCAGACAACATAATGCCTCTTCTTTCTGTACAATCTTCCTCTGCTTCTTAGGTATGCAAGCGCATGCATCTCCACATCTACTAGTTACTCTGTGGACAAGACCCTGAAACCAGAGACCAATTTGACATGAATAAATTAATGGGGCAACACTAACAACAGAAAAGAATCTCAGCAAGGTTTATATCATACCTTGATGACTAAGGTGTGTAGATTTGGACAACTCTTGAGGAGAAGTGGCATTACTTGCCAACCTTTATCCTTGTTACTCTCAATAGATAAATTAAGGAGGTTGTTGAACACGGGCATGGATTTACAGCAGAAATGAAACACCTAAGTTATAAACGAACACAACCAAAAACCATAAATAAGTAAGAGACCTTGCTAGCTCCGGTAACAAACACTAAGACGAAGCAAAAACTAACCTCAAGGGAATCAGGAGACAAGTGAAGGGTCGTAATGTTGCGTATAGCCGCAAGTAGTTCTGTAACATCACCAAATATAGGCGCCTTTGGTTCTACAATATAATAATCACCATCATCATCATCATCATCATCATCATCATCATCATCATCATCATCATCATCATCATCATCATCATCATCATCATCATCATCATCATCATCATCATCATCAGAATAATCATAATCGTTAGTTGACACCCATAACCTGAGACTCAGCCTGGCTTCGACAAGCAAATCGAAATCAACAACATCATACTTAGCCGAGACATAACTGGAATAGTCAAGGTAGACAAGACTTGGTGCTTCAAAATAAATCAGTTCGTGCCAAATCATTTCATTTGGATTATGGGTAAAAATCACAAGTCGCTTGAGGGATGCACTTTCCACGTTGGTACCACAAGTAAGCCGCAAGAACGGATAATCACCATCACGCATGTATAATTCTTCCAACACAGGGCAGCCATCGATGAGCCGTATATAGTTGGTATAATCACCCAGAATTGAGAAGAGAGAAAGTGATTTGAGGGCAGGGAAAAACACACGCTCTACTTCAACAAAACATCGAGCGGATAGTGTGAGCTTAACCAGTGTGTTGCTCGTTAACAGCTTAGTTTCTATGGCAACAAAAGACATGGGGGTGGCGTGCAAGTGTATTTCCAATAAACCGCGTTCCATTACAGTCCGAATCCAACGCCGGACCATACCGTCTACATCATCGTTATACTTATATACACGAGACAGAGAGAACTTCTTGATGTGAGAATTGCTTAACAGAGCAAATGTCTTGTCTACGAAATCACAGAAGCGAAGTGAACCACTTGTTTCTTCTTCTTCGTTGGGATAAACAACCATCGACTCATCAAAGCAGAGGTTGTCTACAAGACCCAACAGATTCCTCCACCTCTTGGACAGAACCGATGTGGAAGCAGCCACTTTTGTCGGGAGCAAAGACAAGATTTTGCCAAGAATCTCATCTGGCAAATTGCTTATCGAATCTCTAGGAGAAGTTCTCATCATAGCCATAAATTAGGGTTTTAACTACAGGAAGAGAAAGTTTTTGGAACTTACGATGGCAGAGAGACGAGGAAGTGTTCCAAAAGCTTGACGATGAAAATCTGAGAGAAAGAGAATTAGGTTTTGGAGGGTTTCTAATTAAAAGATACATTTTGGGTATTTAACAGTTTCGACTTTTGTGGATTTTATATGTTGGGCTAGTTGGTTCAGTTAGGTGGGTTTAATAAACTTAAAAAGCTTCTTTTTCGATCTCATTATAGTTTTTGCGTCTTCTTTTTTAACCGTTTAGAGATTTTGGTTGCAGATATTATGTAGCTTGAGTCATCTATGATGGTCCTTCAAAAATTCAAATCATAGTATTATGTTGCAGGGTTCAGGCGAGGTTCGTGAAATATTTGACTTTTAAGACAAAGACAGTAATCTTTCGGTATGTTATTCCTGGTATAGAAAGAGTGTTAAAAACACAAAAGACATCAAACAAGATGATCCTACTTAGACAGTAATCTTTCGGTATGTTATTCCCCCACTTTCTCACAACAACAATGTCTCCATTGTGGTCAGATGAGTGGTGAATCATAGGGTTTTAGTCTGTAGTCTTATTGAACCTTTTCTTATATATTCGGTGTACATAATATATTATCGAACATTTTTACCGGAATTTGCTTGTTCGACTTAGTTTGCACCTAAAATCACAAGGTTATTTTGATGTTAAATGTTGCTTGTCTAACAAGGCAAATAGAACATAGGCAGACATTATTATCCATCGTAAGAAATACAATGTAAAGAGTAGTAACTAATTTAGAGTGCAGCATGATAGAGGGGAGAAGATAATGGCGTAATGCTACATTTGGTAAAGGGATTGATGGTATTGAGTCTCTTGAACCACTTGGATCTCATTTTCTCTCCAGTTTCACTTCTTGTTTCACTCATCTTTCTCTTCTTGCTCTTTTTCTTACTATTTTCCAATCCAAAGCAGCTCTGCGAGGATTCATTTTCGTAGACAGGCTCTCTCGATGACTGCAGCTCGTAGATTTGGTTCTGGAGATGACACATCTTGTGAAAATGTTCATCCCTCATCTTAAGAACGCACCTAGCAAGCTTAACTGCTTCGTTTTTCATGAACAGCGCTTCACTGGCGAGCTCTCGGTTCTCTTCCAAGAGGGAAGTAAGTTTGTGTCCGAGATTTGCGGTTTCTTCTACAGCTACTTCCTTCTCCATATCAAGCAACATCACAAGCTTCTTTAGCAAGCCAATTGTCTTGCAAGCTTCTTGCAACGTTTGTTCTCTGCGTTGTAATATGTGCTTCGCGGTATCTTTCTCCAAGTTTGCAGTAACGAGCTGCGAGACTAAGTCTTCAATGTTCTTTTGCATATCACAAGTGGAGACTTCCATCTGTTGAAAGGACAAGATGCTCTCTACTTCAGAAGTGATGTCAGTATCGGTATCATTGTCATGAGGAATGACTTGTTTAGGGTTTTGATTGAAACGGTCCAAGAGAGTGGCGTAACCATCGTAGAGATCTTGACAGAGTGAGAGAAGGAGAGGGCTTCTCTGGTAAAACCATTCAGCACGTTGAGAAAATGTTTCACCGGTTTGGTTATCATCAAGAGCAGAGACCCGCATTACTTGCATCCGAGACTCAAGATCTGTGTCCATATTCACCAACATATCAAACAAAGTAAGCACAAAAACAATATACAAAGTTTGAATTTTTAAGTGTACCGGAGAGAGATGGCAACTGTGGAAGAGGAGACTGAGAGGCATCCATGGATTCTGTCGATTGCTTTGCTGGTTAAGAGATGGAAGAGAAACTGCCAAACAAGGGAAGCTCAATGAAAATTCAAAAACCCCATTTTCAAATTATAGGGAAAAAGAAAGGCAAACGCATGAAATCAGTGAGAGAGATTGATATATGGCAATTAATGGGCTTTGAAGAATTTACCATAAATGCTGCAAATATCCGACAGGGTGAGAGAAACTAGAAAGCATAAAAGAGGCAGTAAAATCAGCCTAATTTAAAATTTGTAAATGTTCCACTTTAGGCATTTTCCACGCAAACCTCTAAATCAAAACCACATGTTTACTTGTGTGATAACGTCAGGATTTTAGTCCTGACTACATATAAAGAATTGTAGTCAGGATTTTAGTCCTGGATCTCAACGCTTATACCTACAATGTAGTAGTGTGGTCGACAATACAAACAACCTAAACATCTCTAAACACAAAATCTCTTGAATAAAGATTTAAGACGAGTTAAAGAAAGGATCAAAGTCTGTTTTGAATAATAAATTTTAGTAGTTGTCAAACAAGAGTCATAAAGCATCTCATACTCATAGAGAAAGAGTGATGAAATATCCAAACACACGATAAGTCTTAGAAAGCATACATGATATTCTTCATTAATTTAGGTCATAAAGATAGATAGAGGGTGAATCAACTCAGCAGTAGAACATGACACGCTTCACATTCTCTTTCAGAGCTGGGAGTGGCCTCACTGCAGCATTGACATTAGGCCCGCGTGTGCTTCTACCAGCCATTCCACCTCCACGTGCCATGCTCCCACTAGCCATTGAGCCACTGTCTGATGTCTCTGGCTCCATGTAGAATCGAGCCCTAAAAGCTGCTAGATGTGCATAATATGCAGGGGGAACTACAATATCCCAAAACAAAAAAAAAAAACATTGAATACTAAATCTCTCTCTTCTTTATATCAAAATCAAGATGACATTAAGGGATGGGAAACACAAAACTTACCAATTGAAACTGAGCGTGTGCATCTTGCATACCTGTACAAATCAAAAAGGTAGTTTAAATGTTACTCTTATTTTCCTTGCAATCTTGCAAACACTTGTAACAAGGAATATGTTACAAAGGTAAGAAATCTTACGTGTAACATAAGTTATTGGTCAGAGATTGAAGTCCATCTGCAGTAAAGTTGTTCTCATCCCAAAGAACGTGGTAATGAGCAGGTCGAGAAGTGCCCTGTTAATGGAGTTTTGATTTGTTAAACACTTCAAATAAATTCTCACCCACAAACTCATTTGAGATTGTAAATTATACCTGAATACCAGCATGACTACAGAGGTAAAAGTCAAACTCTGTAGGGTGGCAGATTTTAGAGTCCACAACAGTGCCTACAATTAACAAAGGGGTTAAAAACCAATGCAAGGGATTTTCAGCTGATTAGGTCTACGCACAAAAAGCTTGACAAAGATCCAAACTTGTCTCACCAGGTAAAATATTCCCACTTCTGTCCACCGAATGGCGATCATTGTGGTTCTGAGCAAACAGCCTCGTGTGATGACGCTTCTGCACCACCACAAATGTCACTGGTGGTTGATAACCTGCTTCCAGCGAAGCACAGGCCTGAAATGAGTTGAAATAATAATCAGATTAAACAGAAGAAAACGAGCACGCAACACAAGCCATTTGTTAGAAGTAACTGTTACCTTGCGGATGGCATCAAGTTCATAGAGCAAAACTTGGTAAAATTGTCCCTCACTGACTCCATCCCTGTGCAGAATAACCATATAATACATTTCAGAAAGAAAGACAGAAAGTTATTTAGTCAAGTAAGTGCCATAAGAAGAGTTAATACCTGTAGAAGATGATCCTTAGTGGTTTATGCCCAGTTGATCTACGGAAGGCTATGAGCAACTCCCTGTTCAAAAGTAAGGGGAGAAACGTACAGATCTGTTACTTAAGAGCAAGCTAAAGCTAAAACCCAATCACGAAAATATTAAATAACATCCACACGTACTTTATCATGCCACCAGTCACCACACCTTTCTGAGGATCCTTCCACTCTTTGAACAGATCCTGAATGAGCTCCTGCCTATGCGCTTGAGCGCAAACTAATCCAGCATATTTAGTGATTTCAGGCCAATCCTGAGATGCCACAACCTGAAAACAAAAATTTCGTTGTCAACAAAACAAGCACAATTTGAAAAGGTTAAGGCCATGAAAATAAACAAAAGCATCCATATACAGAAGTAGATCTTAAAGGAGAAGCTAACTTACAGCAGCAATAGATGGGCTTGAATCCTCTCCAGGGTGAGGGTGGGTAACATCAGCACCAAATATAATGGTGGGTCGATCACTGACTAGAGGAATCCGCCTAGATAGAGCATCAACAAGCACTGTGTTTCTTCCTCCAACCTTCACATTAATCTTCAGCGCAACATTAGCCATGTATTGTTTGCTCATCTTAAAGACATGCTTTGTCAGGCAACATTGAGAGACTATGCCGAGTTCAGTCTCACATATGCGTTTCAAATCACCTGCAATGGATATTATTAAGGAAAATAAGTTGAGAGTGTGTTCCTAAGCAGAAGTAGACAATGAAACATCCGAGACCATGGCTCATACCGTATAATGATCCATTATTATCGGGCAGAATGACAATAAGCAGATCAATTTCTTTTCCTTGGGAGAGTTTTGATGTGGCATCATGATATCTAGTCTTCAAGACCTTCTCTACTTGCTCAGGGCGAGCACTGACTGGTGGGAGGACTGGTTCCGGATTAAATGCCTGCAGGTAAGAAATAAAAAATTAAAGGGAAGGAATCAGTGTAGGAAAGGTTAATAAACTGATCAAGTTTGTGCTTCCAAAGACTCACCATGCCAGATACGTAACACATTTGAGCAAGTTCCTGACAAAATGTACGCGCTAGATTGTCCTGCACTTGCCTAGAAAAGTTGATGCAGATCCAATTATTCACCGTTCCACCATTGATCATTTTCTGCAGAGAAGACTCATATTAGCCAGACAACAGAAAACGTTGTGATCACTTTCAAAAAATAACAAAGACAAATTCAGTGTGTATCTACATAGCTACATGAACAAAATACTCTCTGCAACTAGTCAAGTGCCACACCCATACTCATATCAAGAGAATAGCATTTTAGAGTAATATGTCTCATAACAGACAAATAAATAAACAATTTTCTTGCCAATTACCTGGAAATATACAGCTCAGCCATGATTTACAAAATATTCACATAAAAATGACAGCATAGGTATATATAGGTAACACAAGCAAGAAACATGTAAGTGCATAGTTGAAAACCAGGAACATTTTCGTCTAGTTACCTTATTCATCATGTTCCATTGACCAACTTGTGGCAGACAAGTCCCTTCCCTTCCAGACTCGTGGTACTTAAGCTGCAGAACATTAAAATCAGATTGGAACCCTAATTTGAGTCATTAAGATACAGAGAAAAAGTGTAATAGCAAAGAGACAATGGGAACGATTACTATACCCATGGAGGAGGCAGTATACGAGCCTCAACAGAAGCCAGAGAAGTACTTATTTTGATGCCAAACTCTTGAGCATAATTATCTTTAGCATAATCATTGAGTTGCACCGTCTAGAAATCAGAAAATATTGTATAATGTTAGCAATAAACAATTGAGTTTTCAACAACAGCAGCCAGAAGACACACGCGCTGCTAAATTAAGAGCACAACTCTGAAGATGGTAATCTGCCTCACTATTTATGAAGTAAAGGCATCATCTCAAGGTAAATCACTCTCTTCAAGCAAACATATGCATCCAAGTAAAGAAGAAACAGGTTTTTAAGCCATTCATTCCATAACATCCTTTCAGCCACAAGTTTATATGATTAAAAACAAGTTAGATATGAATTGAGAAAATCACTTACTTCAAGTAAACACATGCAACCAAGTAAGAATAAACAGATTTTACAATGATCTATTCCACAATGAGGCTTTATCACCAGCATACATTATTTAAAACGACTATCAAGATAGGCGGACAAAAAGATACTCTTGATTCAAGTGAAGGAAAACAAAGTTATCGAAAATAAAGAAACATACCTGTAAGATATCTTTTTCTCGATCTATCGGGCGCTGACAGGTAACCTTCAGCAAAGCAGTGATCTGTCTCTCATTCAATCTTTTGGAATACCGCTGGCCTTCAACAATCTTGCATACCTGTGCAGCAACACATTAGAATCGGAAGTACTGGTGAGCTAATAAAACCTGATGACGTATTTCAAAGTTACCTCCATTGGTAAGTAATTAGGCCTATTAGAATTCCCAACTTGCAAGCATGGTAGTTGAGTGTGCTGAATGCGAAAACCATATGTTTCGTGGAAGTATTCTACAACAGATTTCTGAGTATTTCTTTCATCTACTGGGAATCTGAAAAGGATAAAAACAGAGAGTAAAAATTAATTTCATCAAGTTCAACATTCGCGAAATAAGAGTAGTAAATCTAAAACAAATACGCACGTCAATTCCCGAGTGGCCACAGCAGTCAAACCGGAAATGCGGTACTTCCGGCGCATGTTTCCTCGATGAGTCACTTCAACTTTGACACCTCTAAGAGCCTTTTTTATCTGTTGACAGAAGAAGATTCCAAGTCACTAAGCAAAGAAGAGTAGATTAATACAACATTTCACTTACTACAGAAAATGACAATTGATTCATACCTTAACACGATCAGCATCAGATAAAGGTCGAGAAGAAATATCCCGGTTAAGCAAATCACAGACAAACTGAATCACAGGGTTTGCCTCTATGAAGGCTGTCGATGACATATCTACAAAACAGACAAAATTGCAGCACAACCATGAGTTAAACATTCAAGGAGAACCAGATATCAAAAATTATTGAATGTAATACAGCAAGCCATCACACCAATATTGAGTGATAAGCCCATCTGTGTAGGACGAATGCTTTGGTAGAATCCACGCCAGCTCTCCAAGCCATCCCCCAATGATTGTTTTTTTCCTATATCAGGGGAATAAAAGGACCGGCCCACCGGAATATACCTGATTCTAACATGTTAGCAAAACTAAACCAGCTGAGACTTACAAGCATGGTAGTAAAGAAGCAAACATCCATAGGATGAGTAACCAGTACCTAGAGGTCGGCAGCTCACGAAGAACAATGTCAAGAACCTGCAGAGCTTCCTGTGGGGCATCTGATTGTTTCCCCTCCAAAAACATTCCTAGGTGATGCAGATCAGCACGTGCAACTAGCTTGATCACAACTTTAAATTCCCTTTCTCGTCTGTAAAATAGGAAAGATGTTATTATTCTGAAACTTCCTTATTAAAAAAATCAACAAGAAACCATAAGAACTAGACCTTTGACCTCCAGCCCCTACTTCTTCGTCAAGAAGATTGATTCTGAACTCCTTGGAGTTAAAGGGAAGTGGACCAGCAGTGTAAAGACTTTTTCGACCATCATACGCTGGAAGACGACTTCCAAGGTGAGAATCACGATAATTATCAACAAGTTGTTTCATCACAGCACGATTGACACCCCTTGATGTAACTTCCGGAGTAATGGTAACCTAACAGAAAGAACACAGTTGGTCAGGTAAATTTATAAATAGACATTAGATGTATGGTAGCTAATACTAAGGGAACACAAAACTCACATCATAATGGTGCAAATCCTTATCAGGCAGTTCAGCAAAGAAATGGTTAGCCTTCACAATGCAACGCTTTCCACTCTGTCCTTTACCAGGCCTCATTGGAAACTTGAAAGCCTTGCTAGAAGAAGGTATAGGCTGGATTGCCTGACTGGGAGCTCCTTGTTCAACAGAGAGTTGTTCAAATTGCTGAGCCAGAACAGTAGGTTCTGGTACCTGGGTAGGACTCACCTCAGACAGTGTAGGCTGAGAAGACACCGCTTGATAAGTAGGTGAGGTAGCTTGATGCAGCTCGGGAACTGATTGTCTCTGCGGTGGTCCAGAAGAAGGTCCACCTCCACGGCCACCGCCATACCCTCCTCGACCTCCTTGATGAGGAGGTCCTCCTCTTCCTCTTCCTTGGTACTCTTGTGGTCCTCCATACTGTTGTTGCTGTTGTGGTGGTTGCCCATATCCACGACCACCACGACCTCCCTGTTGAGGTTGAGGAGTATAACCCCTTCCACCTTGGTGTTGTCCTCCTCCCTGCTGGAAACCACCTCGCTGTGAACCACGTCCACCACCTGAGACTGGACCAGCTTCACGAGACCCAGAGCCTTCACCTCCTTCAGATGGAGCATCCGTTCTTCTCTTTCTCACCATGATGATTCCTGTGAAAATAACACAACCACCCAAAAACAGTGGGTCATTTTAAAATTATCCTTGAAAATAAGAAGCAAACATTGAAAACAAGCACAAAACTATCGAAATATAGAAGCAACAGAAGAAAACCCTAACTAGCTTCAAAAACAAACGACTCAGAAGCACGAAAACCAGTGATTAGCTAGAGAGATAGAAAACCAAATTCAACAGCCCAAAGCAAACATAGAAAACCTAGTAAGAAACAATCAAAGACCTAAACAGAAAACGAAGTAAGAAAACAAGCACGAAACAGTAAGAAATTTGAAGCAACAAAAAAAAAAAACCTAAATATCTTCGAAGACGAACACACACACCAAAACAGCTACGAAGCTAATAGATCCGAAATCGCAAAGATCAACTAAACATACAACACTATCAGTGAACCATAACACCAAAACGAAGCGGATCCACCCAATCGAGTGGAAAAATCGAGTTCATACGCAGATCGAACACAGATTAAGTGAAGAACAAACACCAAAACCGCCGCCATTTTTACCTGAAAAGCAATCTCTCGCCGGAGAAACTAAGATTGACCGAGAAAATCCGTACGAAACACCAACCCTACGTCGCTCTCGCCTCTCTGTGTTCTCTCTATATCTTTCTCTCTCTCTCTAACTCCGAACAAACGAGATAACTCAAAGAAATGAGATTTTACTGCTACACTTTAAATTCAAGGGTTCTGTGGTTAGAGTAAGTTACGGAATTACCCTCTTCATTAATAGCTGGCATATGTCGACGTGGCGAGTCAGGGTTGGGTCTTTGGAATGCTGACCCAAGGTCGTGTGTAGTCTTTCATTGTTTGTAATGCGCTGATGACGTGGAATTGCATAATGTTTTTTTAATCCGGAAAAAGAAGCTTCTCGAAAACAACAAGACGAAAAACATTTTTGTCGTTTATCTACCAAATCTTTTTTAATTTATTTTACTAACAGTATATGTATTATCCGATTAAATATGATTAGTGTGATGCGTTACCTCGATTAATCTTCAAGAGTTAGTTGCATTAATTTAAATATTTGTTTTAGACTATAATATACCTCGATTAATCTTGTAAAGTTAGTTGCATTAATTTACTATTTCAACGAGAGATAATGCATGCACAAGTGTTCAAAATTAGTAGACCGGCCGTTATTAATCTTATTATTAATCTGTAGTAACTGATTAGATCATAATTTTTGGCTTACGTTACGTATAAAGGATGTTATACAGTTAAGTACAACAGTTTAAAATTGGTACTTGTGTGTGAAGATAAAACAGTGGCTAGAGAAAATGTCGTGAGTCAAGGCGACTGATCGAGTAGTACTAACGAATTGTACATTGTCAAGGAGGATTTTTCATGCAACGAAAGGCAAAATCATGCGAATTACGTTTAGTTTTATAGACTATATATAAGATAAAGTGAATGATTATAGTATAGAGGTGAATAGAAGAACTATTTATTAACTGAGATGGGTCATGGGTGGTGGGGCAAATATGAATATAGCCATTTACTATATAGATAACTCTCTTTCGTTTTCATAGAAATATGACCTGCGATTTCGGGGAAGTGATGCTTTTTTACAGGTTTGCCAATTTTCTAACTTTAGGAATGTGGTGGCTGTCATCACGTGGTATGATTTGTTTGTTTAATTCAATTTACTTTATTTGATGGTTAGCTCTTTAATTTAGTTTCACTAGTTGATTTGCTTCTGTACCTCAAAAAAATTCATATACTCGTAACAAATCTGTATTATATATAATTGTCAAAGATGATTTATACATATATAACAAAATTGGTTGCTCGTGCGTGAAGAAGAAATATGAGCTAGAGAATATGTCACGAGTAATTACATGCTGACGAAAGGCTAAATCTTGGGGAAAACGTTTAGATTTCTTTTTGTGATAACTGTAAGTCTATCTCAAAATGATTCGTTTGCTTTGGGAAATAATGATTCTTTTCATTATAAACATTAATTATAATAATCAAACGAGAAATTAAAAGGCGAAAGATTATAATAATCAAGCGAGATGTATAGAAGAACTTATATATGATTTCTCATAACGGAAGAAGAACTTAGAACTCGTCAAGTACTACTACCTCGAGAGTCGAGATGAAGATTAACGGCATATAAGCATTGATATCAATCAAGATTGGTGTACGTAATTACGGGCACCAACGCACATGCATGCATGGCGAGTCTAGCTAGAACCGATCGAAAACGTTGGTTTACGATGGAGGTTTGTGTTCCTTATAAGAACTACGTACAGTTTGGCTCATGTTTGAGTCGATTGGTGCGGTCTTGACGAGAAACGACTCTCACGGCTCGGTTCTCTTCTATAATCAATAGATGTTTTTGTACAAGTTTACGTTTCCGTGTTAATTAGGTGAAAGAATATCTAGACACTTTACCTAACAAAAGATTGTCTAGATCATATAGTAAGGTGAAAAAACATAAAGTTGTAGACAAAATATTAGATGTTGATTGGAGTTCTAAATCGAGATATTGTAGGAAGCCGTTAAGAGGAAGAAAGTTACAAAAGACTTATGAAAATGATGTTTGAACGAAGACTTTATGTAAAACTCCATAAAGTCTTAGTTTTCCTTTGGAAGCCATTAGCGTATGGTTTGGAATTTGGATAGTGACCATTAATTCTATCGAAAACATTACTTGTAAGTAAATGCTATCTTAATCATCGGATATTATCCAATTCTCAATTATTTTAGAGAGTTATTATGCCTTCGAAATCTAGAAGTTTACATAAATTACATTTCAATTCCAATAATTATATCCATCACACACTCACCACACACACAAAGAAACATTCGATTCTCTGCACATATCATTTCTTAACATCAAGTCAATTAAATTACTTTGACCTCCGGTCAAAAAACTTCATGGACAGCGAAGTGACATGTGTGTGGGACTCATCAGGTTTTGTTCTAAGGTCAAGGGATGCATTGATTATGAGTTTTAACAAGCGGTAAAAAAAAAGAGATAAATGATGAATTGGTGGGGGCAGATCATATGAATTTACTTTACAAAACTCTCTTTCGTTTTCGTAGAAAAAAAGACCTGCGATTTTAGGCAAGTGTTACTTTATGACAGGGTTTGATAATTTTTCTAAACTTTGGGAATGTGGTGGAGTCATCACGTGGAATGATTTGTTTGTTTTAATAGTAGTATTCAATGTTACTTTTTCTTCATCTAAATTGATTTGACGGCTCTTTAGTTTTTCACTGGTTACTTTGGTCTTTACCTCAAATTGGTATACTCAACAGAAAGCTACTTGATAGAAAACCCATTTGAATTCTTATCATTGTTTTGGTAATTGAGTATTCGTATACGGACGATACATCATGTTGACACGACGATAGATATCAATGAAAATGAATAATTACAAATAAAACAATAATGAACCTATGGACTATTTAGAGAAATAGTTAAGTTTTCTACAAACATATTTCTTTTGTTTTCAGACAAATTTCATTTCTAGGGCCCATATAAATAATAATATCTTGATATTAGGAGTAGAAGATATCAAGATGCAGAAACGATATGATTGATGTAAATCAGTGTTAGTACTAAGTACTATCTTGATTCTCATAGGTCATTTTTTTTTAAATACGAGTTTCAAAACCGCGAGCTCCCAATAATAGATCATTTACACTCAATATTGTAACAATTCTTGGACTGTTTGATGATTCGATTTTGTGTATTGGACAGTTTAATTTAATGCAGCAGAAAGACGAAACAAAACCAAAGGTTAGATATTGACTATTACTAACTAGTTCTTGGTTATGACTCAGTTATTTTACGGAACAGAAATATTCTGTTATGTATCAAAGGAAGAAGAAAAAACATCAATGATTATACATGTCAATTTCAGCCATGTGCATTGCTCTAAGTGAATTTAACTTTTACTTTGGAGAATTGAAATATGATCCAAATATGACCAGTAAGAAAAATGAATACAAATTTAATTGCTCAAGACTCTTTGGACCCTGGAGTGGTTGGTTGCAATTACCATGCCTCAAATACATCGAAAATCTAACCTTACTGATTAGCACATACAAGTTTGAGATGTCTGGATCTTTGTATACTCTGACTAACATCGAAAGCAAATGCAATGGTTGAAACATGAAACTAGACTCTTAGACTTGACCATTAGGATCTTCTTTTCTGTTTTCATTTCCTTAAAAAAGCTAAAGCCAGTTAGCAATGTAGACTCTGATGGACCAAAGTGAGCTATTATGTTTTACACACGGATTCTGGAAAAGCATAAAATTGGGAAACAATGAGAGAATTAGGATGTGGAAGCAGGCACTATGGATGGTATTACAATGGAAGGAAAGAAAAGAACCTGAAGCTATTCATTTGCAGAATCCATGATGAGTTTAGTTTGTCAAATCAGGGAAACTGTGTTGACTCAATAAGCAGCGTATCTGAGCACAGACCTGTATGGCATCTTGAGTCTGTTTCAAAACATGCAAACACATGGATTATACCCACTTGAACATGAAACAACTGAAAGAGGAACCATGAAAAACAAGTGACAAGAACCTGGTTAACACAACACAGACATATCTGGAAACATATGAGTTGTTCGTCGGAGTTCTGATGCTTAGGTAGAGAAGCAGTATTGCTTGACTTCAGCTGACAATGTTGAACAGAAGAAGAAAAACGATAGCAGACAAAGAGAGTGTGGACACACCATTTATTTATCGTAATCGTCCCAAGCCTATGAACATAATACATCAGAATAGAAAACAGAGATGTGTTTATTCACTGCCAAATGCACAAATTGTTCAATCTGTCTTATTTTCACAGGATTATTACAAATCAGATTTTGTTGTGCTAGAACATTTTCCCAACACCATCTTTTCTTGGAACGGATTCTGAAACATCCATCCGGGACCAATTACCCATCAGAGATGCCATTTGATCAACCTTATCATACAACCCAAGAAGCCCACCAGTGTGTATGAACAATATCTTCCTTCCCTCCCAACATTTGGGATCTTTGGTGATCTCATTTATCAAACCATACGCAGCTTTCCCACTAGATAAACACTCGAAAACCCAAATGTCAATCTCACTACTTTGAGAGATTCAAGGGGTAGTCACGACCATAAACATTACTAGGAACAAGGAAGAATTAGAAAGACTAACATACCTGTAAACCGGATCAAGAATAACACCAGTTGAACTTGCTACTTTCTTTACAAACTCAAGCTCCTCTGACGTGTTCATGGCATATCCTTTTCCTTTGGCCTGCAAAAAGAACACGAGAATCAATACCAGAACCTGTGTGCTTAAAGAGAAAAAGCTTGTATCACAATTTTCCACCTAGTGGTATTTGCGAAGGAGCCAAGAGAAATCACCAATGCGAAATAGACAACACATAAACAGAGAAGTCATGAAACTCACATTGTGGATGTTGACGATATCACGAGAGTTAACACCAGCGTGAAGTCCATCCAGAAGCCCTTGGACAAAGTCATAGAAGTAATCAGGATCATCGCAAACCGAGAAAGCATGAACCTGTACAATGAATGGAAACTTAACTGAGCCATCTGTCAACTTCACAGTGAGTGAACCAACTAAAATTTAAAGAATATACCTTGGCTTTTAGAGCTCCCAACCAAGACCCCAATGAAATACCAGCAATTGTACCACCACTAGCAATCCAAAAGAAAACTTAGATGAGAGTGAAGCAAACAAAAGTAAAAGGCAAGAAAAAATTACAAGGAAAGCAAAAGCAGAACCTGCCACATGCTACCACAATATCATCAAATTTCAGGTCATCGGGTCTATAATTCAGCTGCTCCTCAATTTCCCTTGCTGCTTCTATATAACCCCTAGACGATCATTGCAGGGAATTCAGCTTTAAATGGTCTCAACAATCTAAAACAAGTAATAATAACAACAAACCGGTTACTGCACTTAGCTATATCAAAACAGTATCTATGAGAACACAGTCTCACCAAGTTCCCAAAGAGTTCGATCCACCGACTGGAATAACATAGGGTTTCTTTCCTTCTTTTTCCAGTTTCTCTTTCAGAGCATTAGTAAGAGCCTACCATTCACAAGAACAAGTTTTGATCAACAATATCAGGCTAAGTAAAAACTACTCATTTCTTGTTCTTAGTAAGTAAAACTTAATGCAACGGACTTAACCTCACTCCCAATGGAAGAATACTCTTCTTTAGAGATTAGATGAACATTAGCTCCAACGAGACGCTCGACAAGGAGATTCCCAACCAATCCAGGATCTTCATCAGCAAGAAGCTGCAAACACACCACACACACATAAACATGAATTCACGAAAAGGTAAGTGAATCGATGTAAGGTGAAGAATCAGAAGCGAGACCTTGGAAGTACGGAGAATAAGATGAGAATTGAGATTAAGATAGTTAGATGCAGTGGCTGTAGCACGACAATGATTGCTCTGAATACCGCCGATAGTGATTACAGTATCAGCGTGTTGATCAACAGCTTCCGCCATTAAGAATTCGAGTTTTCGTACTTTGTTTCCACTCAATTCCATTCCGGTGAAATCATCTCGCTTGATCCAGAGTTCTGTGCCATTAGGAAGACCAGGAAGATTCCATCGATGGATCGGAGTAGGAAGCTGAAGAAGAAGAAGAAGAAGATGATCAGTGAAAAGTAATGGAGAAGGAGAATTGAAACATAGAGAAAATTGAAAATTAACGTACGTGAGCGAGGGAGAAAGTGTGAGAAGGAAGCGGACGAAGATGAGAAGCCCAAGAAGGAGGAGAGTAAGGTTTTTTGGTGAGAAAATCCGCCATTGAAGGTACGGATGTTGCAGACATGCTTCTTCTCGCAAGCTCGAGCTTTACTCTTGAGAGTGTCAAGCTTCGTCCTCTCATTGCTTCTTTCTTCTTCAGTTGTTGACTCTCAAATATTCCTCTTTTATGGGCCTCGGCCCATTCATACTCGGGTCGGGTCGGTTTGGGTAATTCGGATCAATACTTTTATGATAAATCATTTTTCAGTTTTACCGGTAATCGAATTTCGGTTAGTTATGTTATTTTGATGAAATATTGGTTAAAGTTTGCTAATTTTCGGCAGAGAAAAATATTTTTTTATACATGAATTTTTAAAAAATGATCATTTAATACGTGAACTTTTAGGTCGGTCAAATAAAACATGATAAAAACGTTGACCCGGTATTTAACACAAAACCAAATATTGACCAGACCAAAATTCCCAAGATGTTAACTGGCGTTAACGAATCCGATAACCATCGTTAGCAAAGTCCACGTATTGAATAACTATTTTTTTAATGTTCAAGTATAAAACGATATTTTCCCATTTTTGGATTAGAGTTACAATAAAAAAAAGTTGGTCAATTTTGCCAAATTGATAAAAATTGGTTAAGTACCAAGTACTTCAATAGTATAACTAAGTTCATTATTCAAAAACAATAACAATTTCATAATTAATGTCTTTTGAAATTTCATATCCAATATATAAGTTTACACCACTTATATATCATGGATACACTCACATCTTCGATCTACGCATAAAAGTATTGCAGTTGGTGGGAGACAACATATACACTTATTGGTTATGTGACAATATATGTCTCTACATTTTTTCTGTCTACACTCATTGGTTGTGGTACATGGTATGTTTGTAGATTTTTCCACGGTGTATGACTTAGGAGGAGGAGTACACTCACAAGTTCCATTGTTGCAATATGCTAGACCTTTGGCACAAGGCAGAAGATGGCACTCATCGTTTCTTTGGCACTTGGCTTCCACTAGATCTTGTCCTTCACATGTATAAGCAATGTTAGTTTAACAAGATTTGTCATAAAGAACAAAATGATTTATAAGATTAGTTTCCAATCATTTGTTTTTTCTTACATTTTTATTTTCTTAGGCTAATTCTAAAGATCACTTTTAAACAAAACAAAGGATCCCATCCCACTATATTATTTGGGAAGTATATTTTAAATATAACCTTAATTTTTGTAAGTAATTACATAGGTATGCCATTAGAAATAAAAATTTAAAGAGTAAATTAATTTATCTCTTTAAGAGTTAAAAAGTCAAATACTAATTTAATTAATTAAATTTAATTAAAAAACGAAATACATTATTAATTTCCAAAAATAATAACCAATCAAAATTAACATATAAGATTTGA
>Ga0041059_1000719_pt1 | contig 25720 bp, 21 predicted proteins | sample AraColnosormetaG_FD_56232 | JGI IMG/M metagenome (GOLD analysis project Ga0041059, IMG submission 56232) | Arabidopsis roots microbial communities from North Carolina, USA - Col MF nosort | ecosystem: Host-associated > Plants > Roots > Unclassified | place: USA: North Carolina | collected... | reverse complement strand
AAAAAAAAAAAAAAAAAAAAATTCGAAAGAGTTGGAAAAAAGTTCTAGTTACAAATATTTCTCTAATTACATCTCGGGACTGATACCGACTAGTGCATACCACAAAAGAAAATCCAATATTGTACTTACCAATGAAATGGAAAGTGATAGAATGTTTACCCGCTGAGTTACTTCATCAAAAAATGGTCGTATACATTGCGCGCGCAATTACATGCAACATGTCTTTGACCGTAAATATCACATTAAAATAGAATGACAGTCACTTTCTGATATAATATATTAATATACACCAACCAGCATGACTAGGATCAAGGTGTACAACAATTTTTTTTTTGAATTTATCAAATTCACACAAAACATATCGTGTACAACTCTAACGTACGTTTCACATCGGCTAAGCCTTGTATTTCTTTATTTGTAGCTTGTACGGAACATTTATAGCTTGCAACACTGACAATTTTGCAGATTAGTTGCTTTGTTCTGATAAAGATGGTTTAAGAATTTAGTTATTCCGCGGTTTACTTTCGTATGGAATACAGCAGATACCACAATTTAAGGTACCAACTTGGAAAGAGTCATTCGGATCATCGGATGAGACAACTATTTTCATCGACCAAGTAAAGAATATTTCATCGATCGGTTTAGTTTTGTTAAACATAATTGCAGTATATGTGTGTTAACCGTCAAAAATTAGAGTGCCAATAAATCTTTTTTTACTCTACCAATTAAAAAAATAAAAAAATAACTGGAAGTGAAGAAAATATCATTTGCAAAATAAATTAAATAAAACGTAACGTACGCTAATATGGAGGAGGAATTTCGGAATTTCATCAGTTCTTTTTTTGAAGCTTATCGACAACGCCTGACGGCTTTGCTGGATGAAAATATAGCTGGATAACATTTATTTTTAAGAAGAACAAAAAGTGTAATAATTATGTGTTGTATAGCGATTGTAATTCATGTTATCCTTAGCCGCCTCCTTATTATTATGTAAGCAATATTTTCTTTGGCAAAATGAAGTTCTAATAATCTAATCCAAGAAAATTCGTAAGTTACTCTATCCTGTGATACAAATTCAGACACGCATGAATAAAGGAGATTAAAGGTTGCATGTATCTTTAAAAAACCATCATTTCTTTCAACGGGTTAAAAATGAGTTATTCACAAATAATTGTTTTGCATTGCATAATTAGATTGAGTTATATATGTTATTCGATTCCGTCAGGTTTACATGATCAGATCAGCAGACAAAAGATTAACCAAAAAATGAACGTCGGTGGATTACAGATTGAGAAACAAAAATATGTTCAACAAAGTCGTGTTGTATTTGACAGCTTAAACCACTTGCCAGATGTGGTTAATGATAAGAGCGATGTATATTTGATGGGGCCAATCCGGGATTTTATACAGTAAGTGAGTGATAAGGATATGTTTCTTTCTATCAGCTAGTGCATAAATATTGTGGGCTAAATTATCACAAATTGTCGAATAAGTGATATGATTTGTGGGCGAGGTTATCACAGATTCACAATTTGCTTATCACAAAAGATATTTTTTTGTTTGTTTTAGAAAAACAAATTATTTGTATGGTATCACAAAAAGACATTTGTGTATGTTAATGTTGTAGGATTCCAAAAACGACTTCATAATAATAATATAATGATCATTAACAAAGAAAATGTGGCAACGGTTGAGAATGAAGGACAAAAATATTTAATAAAATAAAAAAGATAATAGCATGTACTAGTAGCAAACAACATAAAAGAAATGAGTAACTATCGCTTTAATTAAAAGTGGGACTAAACATGTCTCTAGACTATTGAAATATTCTTATTGATTTGAATTTTCTTATTGTAAAGATAACTTTGAAATTCACTCTTTAATTATTTTCTTAACGAGTTTTTGGAATGGATCCGAATGTATATATATATATTGATTTGTGTTTCTATTTATCTAAGCTTGTGGTAACTTTATTGGCGATGGTTAATAAAAAACACGTTGGGTGCGTATATGCAATATTCTTGATACTCGAATTCATTCCTGAACATGAGATATTAAGATAAACGACCTACTACTTCGTGATTAAAAAACATAAGTTAAAATTTAAATGTCCGAAGGAATCATAGTTAAGTGACAGCATTTAAGTTGTCTAAAAATTGCCATTTGCCACTCGCATCAATTTGTAATTTTGCAAAGTGCAATTTTATGTCTCAAGATTTGTTTCGCAGTAAGTAATGAAATAACATAATCAATGTTCTAACAAAATATCTCACCTACCAGCCACACGAGTGTCAATTTAGTTTACATTTGAACCAGAGACCTAAAAGTTTGAACTACCAAAATAATGATTTTGCCGACAAAATAGGAAAACTAAGAAAGTAGTAATGAATATCAGATATCTGTTTCTTCAGATCAAAGCCTACTAAGGAACGCAAAAATATATAACTAAACAAAATTGCGTAAATTTAGAAACAGTGATTAAAAGCCCATATTTGATTCAATAGTAATTGAAAACAGCATAAGATAATGGCCCATTAGCCGTTATTTAGGCCCGTTATCATATCACAAAACAAAACACGAATCATCTACGACGAAGACCTGAAAAAACACACTGCAATTGAGATCGATTTCGACTGTAAGTGAACTTTGATTGCCGCGAAGATTACTCAAATCGCCGGACACAAGTTTTTCAGTGAATTCCATTGGCATAGAACTCGAGAGAAAGAGACACAGAGAGAGAGAGAGATCTAACAAGAGTCAAAGTTTCTGACTTTTTCGCATTCTTTTTGAGATCGAGTTCTGTTTTTGTTGGCGTGTGAGATGAATTCTTAAGAAGGAAGAAGAAGAAGAAGGAAAGATGCGTAGAGAGATCTCGTTTTTGCTACAGCCCAGGTGTCTTCTTCTTCTCGTTGCCCTAACGATTTTCCTCGTCTTCGCGCTCTTCAACACCGGAAAAGTAAGCTTTTTTCTCCGACCCGTTTTCATCTTATTTGTCACATTTTCATGTGGATCTCAAATTCTTGTGTTTCTTCAGAAGATCTGATTCTCTTGAACCCTTTTGTGGAGTTACTTTCTGAGTAGTGTTTTTTTGGATTTGGTTATTAGTAGTAGTTTCACTTTGATTCAAATCAACATTTTATCTCCAAGTACATTAAAGTGTTTAAGTGAGTATCACACACATTATAAGCTCCATGGCAAATGCTTGTCAGATTCTTCTTATGATGGTTTTGAACTTTGGGTTATTGTACCAGAATAACATTGTTGAACTTGGGTTAGCTTTCTATTTTCCGGGTCTGACATATTATTGTTAGGTTTCTCTTTGTTGAATTTATGGTTGCTTGGTTAGTGAGAAGGTTTAATAGAGGAGCAGCAGAATGTGATATGCCTTGTGTATGTTTGCGCCTGATTTACTTCCTCTCTTGATACTTAGGATGAGGAGAAGCAAGTAATTGAAGATCATGAAATCACCAACAGGGTTTTTCTCGATGTTGATATTGATGGCCAACGCTTAGGTAAATGGACTTGACATATTGGCTTTTTAATGTAATAAATGTTTTTGGAGTCAAACTGTTCTTTAATTATGTGTTCTAGGGATCACTTCTTTGCCATTAGCTTCCATCAACTTCTGTTGATTTCGCTTTCTGTGATTGAAATCTGCAGGCAGGATTGTTATCGGACTATATGGCACTGTTGTACCCAAAACTGTAGGTATGTCTTTGGCATCTTGAATGCAAATCTCGGGATTTGGTTAATTGTTTTAAATAGTTTCTAATGTAAGATTTCTTTACTTTTTGCAGAAAATTTCAGGGCTTTATGCACAGGGGAGAAGGGTAAAACCTCAAGCGGAAAGCCTTTACATTATAAGGGAACACCATTTCATCGTATAATATCTGGATTTGTAATCCAAGGAGGAGACATTATCCATGGTGATGGAAAAAGTAGTGACTCAATCTATGGTGGAACCTTTCCTGACGAAAATTTCAAGATACAGCATTCACACGCAGGTGCGCATATACATACTTTACCAATTTATGAATTTTGAAGAATTGTTCCGGAAAATGGTTTTAGAGCATTTTGCGCAAGCAATTTACGTATACTTGTTGTTCATAGGAAAATGAATTTTGTATGTGTAGGTATGGTAGCAATGGCTAATACAGGACCGGATTCTAATGGCTCGCAGTTCTTTATCACTACTGTTAAGGCTAGCTGGTAAGCTCTACTCTCATAATAACTCTCATGCACAATGAGTGTAAGAACTCCAAATTTAAGGCAGGCACACTCAGTTTCACTTTTGGTCTTGGGAAAGTCATGTAACTATCCTCTGGGATCGAACCTTGATGCACCATGGACAAGATTATGCATTCGAATTGTACTCTAGAATAACACGTGAATTCAAAACACATGAGATAATCTTGTGGATTTCAGTGTTGAATTTGTAAAAGGTAAATTTTGATGATTGTGAAAACTGTGTTGCAGGTTGGAAGGAGAACATGTGGTGTTGGGAAAGGTGATACAAGGAATGGACAATGTATTCGCCATTGAAGGTGGAGCTGGAACTTACAGTGGCAAACCCAGGAAGAAAGTTGTGATTGCTGATTCTGGAGAGATCCCTAAAGACAAATGGGATGAAGAGAGATGACAAAGACAAACCTAAGATACACAGCACTACGACAAATCTGGTTCTGTTCCTGTGAGATTCTGTCTCTGTATTTTCTTTCTATTTATAGTTTTGCACATGTGATGATCTGAATTCTGAACGCAATGTCACTGTAGTTAGTGTTTAAAGCTGGGCCTGGAAGCATCTGTAGCTTTTCACTTGAGGTTTTTCTAGACTTTATTTATATGATTTTTAGTTCACTCTACTTCAGTTATGTAGATATATTTATTATGAGTTGAATTATTGTATACATTCTATCATTATTTTCACCTCTTACGTATGATACAATTCTGACATACATAAACATCCAAAAGTATCAAAACAATTTGCCAACTAGTTCTTACTATTCTTCTACTCGCTTTTCCGGGAGAAAAAAAAAATAAAAAAAAATTCGTTGATTAACATTTTTAATAAAAAAAATTGTTCCTGAATTATGCCTTTATTAGTTGGGTTAAAATATAATTATATTGACATATCTAATTAAACCTCTTTACACTCAAATCAAGACCTACAATTTCACAAGTTTAAGGTTGGGATTACTCGATATATAGAATGAAACTATTGCAACAAAAAAAAATAAAAAAATGAATGAATAGGATTGATGGTGTGATAAAAGAAGAGATGAATACAAAGAAGAAACGAACACAAGTATTGTGAACAAGTCAAAGCCTAACTATTGAACAACTTTAGAAGACAAGCCACCAAATGTACAAACAAATCCTCCCAATAACAAACTACAAAAGAGAAATTAATCAATTAGAAATCATAAGACATATCGACACATGCTAATGGTATTATCTACTTACACCTCATCAAACTCGTGCATGGGCTATTGTTATCCACATATGTATACAGTCATGGTTATGTCCCCTCAATCTCTTCCAGCTTGAGAACTATTTGTAAACCACTAGTCAATTATTTCATATTCAGTTCATAGATAGCCTATAAACATTACATATTATATCTCTAGAGATAACAAAGGGGAGCAGGAAGTGTTAGTACTGTCGACCTTATGCGCCCATATAATTCTTCCATAGCTTTAGATTTTAGTGTTTGGGCTATTTTAATTGCACCCGAATAATGACAGGTAGGGGTCCATGCAAACTCATATTCATGTGCATATCATCATAAAATATCCAAAAATCTATCTTATCTATATAACTTCATTGAACAAAACATATATATATTCATGCAGACGTATGGCATGATACAGTTAATGGTCTGAATTGCTCAACGTAAACCATACATGCACTAGACAGTTTCATGGGAAGACTAAGATTTTGGGACTGCAAAATTCTTCTTGGAATTGTGTAGCGGCTTTCAACGTATCTTTAGGTTATATTCGGTGAACCCTTTATTTACCGGCACAGAATATTACGGTTGATATTCAATTGATCAAACAATGTGAATTAGACGTCTAATTATTGATGGTCGCCATATGAATATCTTCTTCTTCCTTTTCCAAACCAACACCAACATCTTTTAATCGATAGAAGTGTCAATTCGAGCTCGACTCTCACATCTAATGCGTCATTATAAGATTGAAAATCAGAGACTTGAAGTTTTCGTTTAGGAACTTAAAATGAAGTTTATAACTATTGCTTAACGTTTTTGTTGTTCATCCCAAGAAATAATTGACGTTTTCAAGTTAGGTTTTTCCAACCCAATTTATTTTATTATCCAATAATATTATAAATTCTCTAGTGAAATTTCATTCCTTAGCTTCCACGCAAAGGGTCGCTTGAGTTTTGAGTAACACAAGATTGGAGAGATCAATGAGAATGTTGGCATTGGATCCAATCCTACTATTTGGGACCAGCTTCACTCGATTCATCGCGTCCTATTTTTGTCCGTTTACACATCTTCGGATCATTCAATTCTTGTTTAATCATCTTCATTAGTAATAACGTTGCCACTTTATTTTTAAGACGGATTTATCTTCTGCAACTCCCAAATTCATATTCGCTAAATCTTCTCTAAACTCAGCATAATAGTTAACTTGAAAAAGAAAAAAACGAAAACGATAACTAAGATGGTGACCACTCGCATGGTTTAGTGATGAATTTAGTTAAACCGTATGTTAATTTCCTTGGTTAGGCTCTTCAAACAGAAATTCGAAAACGATATCAAATGCTCCATGATAAGTTTATGATTTCTTAGCATTGTCTAATCTAAGAGACTAGTAAGAACATGAAAACAATATTCGTTAAACCAAGTGGTAAAACAACTATATACAGTATGTGTTTTTCGATTATAATGTTGTTAACTTTTAAGATTATTATATTTTATATTATTTCTTAAAATATGTTGAGGTTTAAAAGATTTCTTTTCAGAAAAGGATTAATGTCTTCAGCAATATATGCTAGTAATTTACTAAGTGATATTTTGCAAGTTTGTTGGCAATATTTAACCTTTTCTGAATAAAATAAATTCAATATTAAGAAACAAAATTATATACATATAGTAGTATTTAATTGTTATCTATTTTTAAATTATATGTGAATAAAACAAAGCAAGTGTAACTGTGTAATTATAACATTGGTACACGCACGGGAAAAAACACAGCTAGCAAATTGAAACGTTAATTTGGTAAAGAAGAAAAATATTTTATTTTTAAAAACACTTAATATAGTTTTAATTGGTGATTTTCCCAATTCTGAACATATATATGATGATAAGTTTTCCATCCCAAGTTGTTTTTTCTCATTAGTCACTGGAAACATTAATTACCAGCAATCAGTAGTTACTTTGGTATTCCCCACACAAATTCAAATTTAAAAGAAATAATTAGTAGTACTTCTTATGACTGTTTTTTTTACTGAATAAAAAAGAACTATATATAGGTTGTTCTTAACTATAACCACTAAAAAAAGGTTCTAAAATTAATTTTAAAAAGAAAAATATATGAAGTTAACTTTTATATATTACACATCAAATTCCAATTTCAGGGGCTGGTAATTTGGTAATAATTAAAGAAACTCAATGGCAATGATTTAAGCACTTCTTTATATAAGTCCACCAAACTACACTGATCTCCTCAACACCACACACAGCAAAACAAAAAGCTCTCTACACTCAAAATATAACGAAAGAACAAGAAGACATCATCTTAGCTCACTATGGCTTTGAAGACGGTAACAATATACAAACTTTCTCTATTTTTTCCACTTTTGATTTAATGAATCTAAAAGAAAATATTTTGGATGATTGGTATATAGGCGACGAGTGGTATGTGGATGACGGATGATTGCAAGAAATCGTTCATGGAGATGAAATGGAAGAAAGTGCATAGATACGTCGTTTACAAACTCGAGGAGAAGTCTCGGAAAGTCACCGTCGACAAGGTTGGTGCCGCCGGCGAGAGCTACGACGATCTCGCTGCTTCTTTGCCGGAGGATGACTGTCGTTACGCCGTGTTTGATTTCGATTACGTCACCGTCGATAACTGTCGTATGAGCAAGATCTTCTTCATAACTTGGTTAGTGTCACTATCTCTTGTCTTTTCGATTTCTCGAATTGTCGATTTTACCCTTTTCCCACCATATAGTTCTATCGTCTCACTCGATGATCATCAAAGGATAAAATGGTCATTTGGATGTCCTAAGCCCAGGCTTTTTAACCCAAGGCCGGTTTGATCAAATATAACCGTACCGAATAAAACCAATCAAGATAATTGATTCTGTTTGGTTAAAAAATGGTTTACTTTATATCTTAAGTCGAAAAACTAGTAAAACCACTGAAACTTAATCAATCCATAATGTGGTTGTTATTGGAATAGGTCGCCGGAGGCTTCAAGGATAAGGGAGAAGATGATGTACGCGACGTCGAAGAGCGGACTGAGAAGAGTGTTGGATGGTGTTCACTACGAGCTTCAAGCCACCGACCCAACCGAGATGGGATTTGATAAAATCCAGGACCGGGCCAAATGATCACAACACATAACTGGAGTTATATCGTCAGTAACTAGCTGTTCTTAACAGTTATGACTTATGAGCAGCAATTAATTATCTATTAATGTTATTTAGTGCTTAACCTCTTCCCTTTGGTTGTCAAACAAAATGATTTACTTCTATTTTGTTGACAATAGTACTAAACTATTATTAGTGTTTCAGTTTAATTGTTGTTGTTTAGTTTTTTAAAAACTATGTTGAATGTTATTTTGTCTCTTTTTGTCACTAATGCTAATAAAAAGAAAAAAGTTTTAATATGTTTGACTTGAACTGAGGCATGAGGATAAAGTTTTGATTTTTGTAAGACAGTTCAAGCAAGGCATCAGTAAATTTAAGTATCAAATCAAATAGTAAAAGTTACTAAAAGTTTTTCGGGTTGGGTCTAGTTCTTGTGCTGAATATCGGAATTGAGAAATAGATCTTAAACAACTCAAATTGTATTGTTCATCTACAAGCCCACGTCCCATGATCCAAATCTTTCAATTCTCAAATTGAATTTTTGTGACGAGGCAATGAAACATAAAATAGTTGGACCGGTCTACACATTTGTATATGAACTACACTCACTTGAGTCTAGGCCCAATAATTACTAAAACTAAAACCCAACTCAGCCCAAAAACCTTTTCTAGTATCTATTTAATTATATAGAATTCTACTAGCTCAACAGAAAGGCTCTCGTAGCTCAGTTGGTTAGAGCACCCGTTTAGTAAGCGGGAGGTCTTGAGTTCAACTCTCAACGAAAGCAGAATTAATTTTGCATCTCGTTTTGGTGGGACCCACCCACATTAACCTCGAAATGATGAAATTGTACGTTTATTGATGGGAGACATTTAACTTCGAAATCTTTAAATCTCAATTCAACATTTCATGTGCCACTTGACGAAAACAAAAAATCAACATTTCATGTGCCCCATCATTTACATTTTTTGCAAACTTTAGTAGCTTCCCTATTTTAGTTGAGACACAACTTTTTTGTAAATATAATATTTTATAACAAGTTAAAGTTTCAATCTAATTGTACTTTTAGCAGATTTAATTACATTGATAAGCAACTATTAGTAGATGCAATGTCGAAGAACGAACCCCTTTTATAAAAGCTTACAACTTTTACGGTTGAAAAGGGTTACACTTTATATATCAATAATAATTTTGTTGATACCGCTGGCCTGTCACATTGGACCCATATAAGGTCCACGAAACTTTCAATCTTCGTCCCACAAAGAACTTGATTTTTGTTATCTTCTATAAATCCACACTTGGTCAGGTTTTTCAATTTCACAACTAGGAAACCACCAACCCAAATTCAGACTAATTTTCGTGATTTCTGAAAATTTCATAGTACTAAATTATGCATGGGTAACTCCGCTTCTGAGAAATCTGAATATTTGTATGACCATAAATATCAAATGGTTAGTTGGATGCTCATATTGGCATGTGAAATTTATTGAAACGAAATTTCCATTTATTGACTACAGAATTAGGTTCCATTCCGACATGTGTGTGCCTTTCAACCCCTCTTTCACATCCCTTTGTTTGCTCACGCAAGGTTAATGAACTTCACCAATTGTTACCATTTCTTGGACCAACTTTCACATGAAATTTACGATATACTACTTAGTTACTAATGAGTAATGACCATGTATAGAGCATGCTAATCACTAAATCATAATATAAACAATGAACTTACCAAATTCATTTTCCCTAACTCAAAATATGAGTTGCTTAAGTACTTGAATCTTTTACATGGTGTAGCTATATACGGCCTATCATTTTTACTAGACGCTACAGAATCTATTTATAGATATTAATGAACCCAAGTAAAGAAATGGGTCCTCACTGCTTATTGTTTTACTGCTTATAATATTTTTTAGGTGGGAACTCAAATAAACGTCAAAGTATCCATGGACCATAGTTATGAATGCCACTTTGCTCAGATCAATCATCTCTGTTTCCCATGTCGAAATCAATCATCTTCTATCATTATGTTGTCTTTATATCATCTGGGGTCTTAAATCGTTCTAATGCAATGATTCCATAAAATTTGTACATCATTGATCTTTCAACTTCTATTTTTTTGCCTTCATAATTTCTTTTTTATAATGAATACAAGTATTAAACATTGTTTCCTCTCATTTTGCTTAACTATAGATAAAAGATAGGATAAAATCTCATTAGGAATAAGAAAAACACAGAACATAATTAAGATTATAAATAAAAGCCAACTAACTCAAAATTCTACAGTTATTGCTACACCACATAAAGGGTTTACGATCATGAGTCATGACCGCATGATCATCCCAAACCCGACCCGGAATCACAACGTATCCATTTGGGTCACCACGATGGGGCTCCGAACCACGTGTTTCCCACCATCAAACCACGTGACTGACCCAAACACAGCACCTGTTTCTCCCAACACAACATTCCTTGTATTAACCGTCACTGTAACCGCATAGCTCCGTCTCTTAACGGCCGAAGTAAACACAAGCCTAGGTGGTTTCACTGTCACCGTCACTCCTCTCGGCGACTCTATCCTCGCCCGATAAACCGCCTCAGCCTGCCCGACATTCGTCGCCGTCCTTATAACAGTTTTACTCACCAATCCTCTTCTATTAGTAGGAAACACCGCCGTGATCGAAGGATAATTCAAATTCCCGGGAGACGGTTTCCTGGTCGTCGGACATCTCACCGGTGTTCTTGTTATCACTTGGATCGTCTTTGGTCCGTACCCGATGGAGCAAAGAAACGTAATGTAATCATCATTAGTTATATCGTAGACAAGACCCGGATTCATAGCCCGGCCCAAATTTAAATGACCCGACCCGTAATCATAAGGCGTAGCCGATTTCCCGGTGGATTCATCGATCAACGAGCGGTTAGAGTTATCGACGAGGTTAGTCGTTGTCATCATTGCCGATCGTATCACGGCAGGGCTCCAATCTGGATGAGCGGATTTGAGAAGCGCCGCCGCACCACTAACGTGAGGACATGCCATTGAAGTACCGGAGAGAATGTTGAATTCCGTTTTCCTTGGATCTGACGGCAAACCTGTAGGTCCAACAGCGTCTGTCCATGCGGCGAGGATGTTAACTCCGGGAGCAATCAAATCCGGTTTAAGAATCTCCGGGCTTAAACCGTTTGGTCCTCTACCGGAGAAAGAAGCAATAACCGGAGCCGGTTTAATCCCAACTATAGTTCCTCTGAAATCAATTGAAGCAATTGGATTCGGATGTGAAGAAGCATATGCTTTGATTCTATCTCCTTCGTTTGATCCAACGGCACAGGCTGGAATAAGATGAGCATCTCCGACTAATCCTTCACCGTTAGATGCTCCATTAGCGAGAATCATTCCGACACCACCTGCTTTCTTCACAACCAATCCTTTGGCTACGCGTGGACTGCTTCCTCTATCGCAGATTACTATTTTACCCCTCACTTGCTTCGGATCAAGCGTGTTCTCCATACATAGAGACGCTGATGACATTCCCGATTTACCGGGATAAACCACCGGAAACATACGACCGTTTAAAGGTACTCCAGCGTAAAGAGACACTCCTCTGAGACGATGTCCGTCGCCGAGAATAGCATCCGCTGGGAAATTCCGATCGATTGTACTAGCACCAACGGTGGTTACCCACGGCGCGAGGTTCGTAACTGACATACCGTTAGGTCCTTCGTTTCCGGCAGAGGAAGAGACGAAGATTCCTTTCGACGCGGCGCCGTACGAGCCTATAGCGATTGGATCGAGGTAATACGGCGAAGTAATCCCGTCTCCACCACCGATTGAGATCGATATAACGTCGACACCGTCTCTAACAGCGGCATCAAAGGCGGCGAGAATATCGGAATCGAGACAACCGGAATCTTTCCAACAGACTTTGTAGGCGGCGATACGAGCTTTTGGAGCAACACCTTTGGCTACACCGGAGGCGTAACCGGACATACTCGCTTTAAAAGCGTGACGGCCAGCGGCGGTTGAGGAAGTGTGAGTACCGTGTCCATCGGCGTCACGAGGAGATAGAAACTCAACGGTTTTGTTGATTCCTCCGATTACAGCGGCTTGTTGTCCCTTAGCGAAGAATCTTGCTCCGATAATTTTACGGTTACAGTTCCGAGGACTGAATCTGGCTCCGGATTCGCAAACGCCTCTCCACCTTTTTGGAATTGGACCGAGGTTAAGATCTGAGAAACTCCTCCGCTCCGGCCAAATTCCGGTGTCAAAAACGCCAATGATTACGTCTGATCCGTAATCAGATTCTGACCATAGTCCTTTTTGGTTTTGTAAACCAAGAAATTGAGGAGAACGTGTGGTGTGAAGCTCTCGACGTCGGTCTTCGAAAACAGCAAGAACTGCTGGGTGGTTACGGAGATTATCTGCTTCATCTGGAGTAACAACGGCGGAGAAACCATGGAAGACTGTGTGGTAAACATGGACGATTCGAGATTCTTCGGCGAACTCGGTGCTATACCAATGGTAGTGCGTCGGGAAAATAGAAGGCATAGATCCACCATCGATACGGAAAATGAAAGTCTTCGCGGCCTGAGAAGCTGCGAAAGAGATAAACGGAAAAGAGAGGAAGAGAAGAAGAACGATGGTGGAGGAAGCCATTGAAGGAGTGGAGCGAGTGAAGTGAGTGGGGGGAGTTTTACCGACATGACATTGGTGCTCTCATAATTATAAAGGAAAATATCATTCTTTACTTCTTTTTTTCATTTTTGATTAATAACTTTTATAATTGTTAGTTTACTCAGATAAATCATCAACTTTGGATATTTCTTCTGCGAAAATATTCCTAGTACTATGTCGCTTGTATGATTCTGGGCAATAATATAGTTGTCTGATTAACACAAGTGAGAGAAAACAATTTTGATAAATTTCATTTGTTTGTAAGATAACGGAAATTTCATTAGCGAATGAGATAGGTGGTCTTTGTGGTCGTGGACAGTGATATTAATGAAACGACAGCGTTTTACGGAGATACTGCAAGAATGAGTCATCGCTTTGTAGGATTCAATGTATTTTATTCATTTTTATACAATTTTGGTTAGAGAAAAGTAAACATCGGAACTGCGGAAGTTACCTTTCATCACCAGGAAAAGTGTGATCGTTCACATGCAAGTGAGATCATCATAACTATATAATACGATCCATTCATAACGGTCGATTAGTTTCTCTTAAAACAATCAACACCCTCTAATCGTAAACTCATCACATCCTCTGTTTACTATTAACATGTTGATTTTGTCAACACAATTACTAGTAATCAAAAACTAATCATATAGTAGATTAGTAGGCTTTTTAAGTATTAGTAGGCTTTTTGTTTATCTCTTTTATGGTGGAGGAGCGGAGAGTTGAGCAGAGAATCTGAGTCACTGCAATTGGACAATAAAAGCGACGGAACAGAGACTTTTAGTGATTCTCAATATTACTATATTCGTCCATTATATGAGCTTACAACGGCTATAATTTCAACTTCTGATGAAAATACTATTTTATGTTTCTCAGAGATTAGGATAATATAGGTTTTACACAGATGGGCATGCCACCAACCCAGTCGCATATCCCAATGTTGAAAAGCCCATTTGATGCATTGGGCTACTCATACTAGGCCATTTATTTTGATAGGCTGAATTTATTGTTTTGGACTTCAACCAAGTTTTGTATATCATGCAGAAGTCAACTTGTATGATTTGTTTTATTCGTTTTGAGTTCTAGCTTACTTACATCATTCTGATTTGCGGTTCAAATCTATTTGAATTAATTTGATAGTCAGTAAAAGCTTACAGGTAGTTTGTGTCGATTTATGGTGTGTTTACTGTTTAGTAGGCGTCACCAAAATTTAAGTACAAACTATACATTGAAAGCTAATTCGGACTGTTTACAGAATTCCTCTCCATATTTTGTTGCTCATATAGGTTATCCTAATCTTGAGTTTACATTTTGCACTTTATTATATATGAAAATATCCATCAAGTAGGTCAAAGCAATATAACTCATATATCTATTTTGATATCGTTCAATCTTTGATATATGTCTCAATATACATTTCTTGAAATTTCGTATCTTTAACACTATCACATGTAGAAGAACCTAATTATGCCCACTAGCCTGATACTAAACTAAACTCCAAAGTTTTAGGTTGATGTCCGTTGTTTTACATAAACAAACATTTGGAAAAAACCAAACCACACTAGTTAAGTTCTTATATGTATATATTTGTATAGTTTTGGAAATAAGGTGAGTGACTTTTGTTTAATATAGTGAACAACACATTAATGTGATAAAGACATTTTACCAACACAGTGAATGCTTTGAATTAGTACTAAAAATAATCAAACGAAATATGCCAAAAGGTTGCAATGAATAGAAAACATGTACACTTTCAATCGTTCTCACGCTTCTCATCCTTACACAGCTTATCCACTTCATTGATATGTCCAATCTCTTGGGAATAACCATCGACATACATTTGTCAAACATTGGTTGGATTATCGAGTAAAATTCTAGAAATATACCAAGGATCGAATTTGAATGCATATGTCTTGTCAGCAAAGCATTACACCCATGCGACACTTACAAATGGCGAACATTTTCGCATCTTTTTAGTAGATTATCAAATATGACGACAGATCCTAACAACTATGATATGAATAAAATTACTAGTTATTAGAAAAGTTGAGAACCATGAACGAGTCTGTTAATAGCTTTTATATCACAATTCACAGCTATAAATTGATTAATATAGTATTTCATTTCATTTCATTTCCAAAGTGCTAAAATCCAAAACCCTAGTGTTGTTTAGACCCAAGAAGTCATAACCAATGCTACTACTAATGTCGGTTGAAGAATAACTGCTGCTACTACTGTCCTCTGTTTGACATTTCACATTATTACAGCTACACTCCTTGCCGTTCCCGAATCCAAAACGGCACGCACTGCACCTATACTTCACTCTCCCAAACCTTAGGTTCCTCTCATCATGGAGCTTGTCTTGCCATGGTGGACTGATCCTAAGCTCAAGATTCAAGTCCAGACATCTTTCTTCAACAACTGAGTACTCAACTCTCTTTTGAATTCTCTCGTCCCCGAAATTTGCTATTTTCTCCAGCTGAGGACCAAAAGAGAGAATCTTGACAAGAGGGTCCTCTGTTTTACTAGAATCAGACGAATCTTGAGAAGTTTTGGTCTCGTTGATAGGTCGATGAGTCGCCGGATCAATCCCTTTTCTTAATAGCTTCCTCTTAACATGTGTGTTCCAGTAATTCTTAATCTCGTTATCTGTTCTTCCTGGTAATCTCGTCGCAATAAGAGACCACCTGATAGAAGAAAAAAAAAACAGAGTTTAAAAAACAGAGCTTTTTAACATAACAGAGGATAGTAAAAAAAACAGAGGAGTTGTTTTGTGACTCACTTGTTACCGAGAAGGCTATGTAGTTTGATGATGAGATCATCTTCTTCGAGGGTGAAGTTACCCCTCTTGAGATCAGGTCGGAGATAGTTAATCCATCGGAGACGACAGCTTTTTCCGCAACGTTGAAGACCGGCGGATCTAGGAAGAGAACGCCAACAACCTTCACCGTGAGCTTTGATGTAAGAGATGAGCTTATCGTCTTCTTCCTTAGTCCAAGCTCCTTTGTTTGTGTGGTCTTTCTCACAGCAAGGAGACCTTCCCATCTTTCTTCTTCTGATTCTTGTGATGAAGAAATTAGGGCTTTATGGAGAGACGGTTTGAGAAAGAGAGAGAGAGAGAGAGGTTGGAAGAGGAAGGTGAAGCCTAATTTGTTTCTAGAAGAGAGTTGGTAAGACACGTTTGAAGGAGTGGCTAGTGGGCTCCGTTCTCTTTTTTCTTTTTAATCTAAGATTAAATTGTGTTTTTGTTTGTTTGTATCAAAACTAGAAACTGCAACATTCACACGATCGTGTTCGCAGTTTCAATGAGAAAACGCTATATGGCTTTTATGGTTTTTTCAAACCTGAGTCTAGTTGTCTACTTATTTACTTATTAGCCTAGTTGTAGGTGTGAAACCATAATTATGAATGGCGACATGCGTTTTGTTGGTGATTTTAGCAATAGAAACTGTGATCAATATTTCACATTTCCTAAAGAAACTTTTCAAACTTTACCAAATTTAATCATATTATATTTAAGTAGTTAGATAGGTGAAAATTTGGTTCATCTTGTTTTTTTCTATATTTTAGTTTCATTAATAACGTAAGAAAAAAAAAATCATCGAGTTTGTTCGATATGATTTTATATCGCAAATAATAAATTTGTTTGAGCTAGGGTTGTAAAAACAAAAGTAGAGGATATATTTACATTAAAGTAAATAGTTATAAGGATTTTGTTTTTGGACAAAGTTGGATGGTTTCGTACTGCAACGAATTTAATTCAAATTATGGACATTTATGTTACAATGGAAAATAGTATATATTTGCCATAGTGAGTTTGGTAAGGAGGTTGTAAAGGGCATCCAAATGACCAAATTAAGTATATTCAAATCAGTATAAAGATAAATTCGTTAGAATTTCTAAAGAAAAAAGGAGAACATGTTAGTTTGATAATTTTTTTGGTTAATCAAAAGTTTGGAGGATTAATCTAGAAGACACAAACAAGGTTGGTTTTGAGGGAAAGTTAATTTCATTTTTGGGTACGGTTTGGTGTAGATTTGGCTGCAATATGGGGAGTGGTTCGTGACCTTCCACTTTATCCTACTTCCTTTAAGAAGTGTTAAAACATATCTCAACAAATCGTTTCGTATATATAAGAACTATTCAGATAATGTATCAACCGTTTAAATTTTAATATCCATTTTCTCTTCACCAAAGTAGTGAGATATAGCATTATATAAGTAAAACCTACATCCTATACTAATATTTAGCTACGCGCTATATGATAATTACTTGTGAGTAATTAACACAAAATCAGGAGTTCCTACAATCGGTGAAACCTCACGTGGAGTTTGTAATGTAATGAAAATGGAGAGTGCATTTCTACCTGCTTTCTCCTTCTTCCATTAATGATTTGCCCTAACACGTGACCTTTTTACTTTCTCAACTACCATTTTACCAATCTCTTAATTAATTCCTTATCTTCTTTTCCATCAATTCAAGGTTTCTTATTTATCGTAACGACCAACTAATTCTTAGAAAAAAATCATAGTTTCTTGAGAAACGCTTTTCGTAAGCTAGCTTATCATTTGAATTGATATCTATGAATTTATCCGACGTATCTATGTTCTTGACAAGTTACAAAGACCATGGCCTACAAAATATTCAAGAATTTTGCTGTCATCACGAGCTAATTAAGCTAATATCAGTATATATGAAAATACGACGACTCTAAGAAAAACATTCGTGAAATGCTTTTGTAAATAGGTAAGGGGATATTTTGAAATAAGTATCGATAAAAACATATCGAATAATGATTGTGGTTTTTATTCTTGTTTGGAGTTCTTTATTTGGAAAAGGGAAAAAGCTTTATTGGTGAAAGTTTGTTTGATACCTGAAAGACAATCTTAAAAGAGTTTGGTAGATTTCATGGTGTACATTTACTCTGAACTCCTACCGACATATTTGTATATTTAATAACGAAGAAAATAGAAATGGGATAGAATTGACATGTGATTTGTTATCTACACACACACCAAACAAATCTTAAAAAAATAGGTACATTATACGACTTTTAGAATGTATACAAAGTGCAACATGTAACATATATTTCCTAATTATTAAAAATGTATGGTTTATTTATTTAAACTACTTACAAGTTACAAAACCTTCGTTCTTGCCAAATTTAGAAGACATGCGTTTCTTTCTTTTAGTTTCTTATATAAGTTATTGTTAGGTGATTTCACATTCTGTTAAAATACAGTACACTTCTTTTACGTAACAACAATTCTTTTATGTCAACTTGAATAAAGCTATTTGCTACTTTGCGTCCATTACATGTCATCCCGAGCCTATATTTAGGTAACTGGCAACCAACATCATATATTATCTTCTTTAATGAAAATACGAAAGCAAAAAAAAATTTAATTTTAATTTCTTAGTAGAAGTTTCCTACCTAACTAAACCTACCACTACCAGGTTAGGTCAAGTTTCAGGTTATGTCCCCACTTTGGTAGATATCGACCGATCTTTGTTTCTTTCTTTTTTCTTTTTCTTTGGTACTAATTAATAAGTGAAACGAACATTGCAATGAACAAATATCGCAAAAATGAATCACGGACCCAAAATATTGACTTTTTAACTTTTTTACTACTAAACAGTAGAATCGTGGATTCAAAGAGTTTAGAATCTTGTAGCAGCAAAATAGATTCGATAGACGATTAATAGTTTCTTTAATACCCAAATAAGAGCATCGTTGCTTCGTGTTTTACTTCCTATTTCGTTTACTTCATCCTCTTCCGGATCTCGTAAAAGTAACCAAATGCCACAACCGCAGCAGCAACTGCAACCCCGAACGCACTCTGTGCCAGAATCGTGCTGTCTGCAACTGCTTTGCCTGCTGAGGAGTTTGGGTTGAAACCAAGCTCAGAGAGTTTCTTGTGCGATTCCGCGTAGTCTCTGAAGAATGCATCTTCATCCTGCCACCACAAACTGAACTTGTCAACACATAACAACACTTTCTTATCTTATTGAAACTTAATTAAGCAAGGAAATCATAAAGAACCATAGGAATTTCTGTTTACGGTTCTAACAAAAAGCTAATATTACAGTTCTCACTGATAGTAGTAAGAGTGTTCATTTTATCATTTTGCAACATCAGCAACTATAAAGGCGATAAGGATCCGTGGGGTTCTCTAGAACAAAACCCTAGATAATTTGGTTTGTGATTCAGTGTGTGTGCTTGTGGATTCAGTGAAAATGTGAAACCAATAAAGGAAATCGAGTTATGTTCCAATGGTTATTATAGCAACGCAAGAAACAAATGGCAAAGAGGCAGAGAAGATCTCCAGTATATTATACCTTTGCATAAAGCTCAACAAGACGACGGAACTCCGGGTCTTCCAATAAGGTCTTGTCAGTTGGAAGTTTCAACAAGCCCTCTGATTCTCCTTTCAGCAGTTCCCTGGTACCAAAACAGTAAATAATCATGGATAACCGATCATGTAAAAAAGTATCTGTTTGCTGCTTTTATTTCTTGGAGACACAAACAGAAAAGATTAAAAAAATGCACAAAGAAAATCTCTGAGGATAAAGAAATGAAAATTACACGAAGTAGGAGTTGTCAAACTTCAGCGGCTCTTGGGTCCATGGTCCATCAAAGCCTGACCTCTCCGGGTGAGCCCTTCCCTAAACACCCAATGTGGTCATAAGCACAACAAGCATATTTGTTCAAAAACAACGGAAGTTAAGTAAGTGACCAATGAATTTACCAGAGTATGACCCCCTGAGAGTGCCACAATATCCTTATCAGATAGTCCCATGCGGTAGAAGACATCTCTGAGATGTTGGAAACCTACAGAGATATAAACAATGTGAATTCATAGAAAAAATCTTCCAATTCCAAAACAAGATTATCAGTAGAAAACATGAAAAGTTTGTTATAATTGATACAAGAATTTAGTGTACCTTGTTTGGCATCAGGAAGTCTTCCTTCCTTGGGGCAGACATTTGAATCCTATCAAGAAGAAACATACAGTAATTATGTTTGCTTTAGTGTTAAACTGATAAGCTGTTATAATGTCTCAAGAGATGAGAAAGTATACCTTTCTCCCGGGAACGAACACGATGTCAGGTCCACCAGTAACCTCAACTGCTACCACACCAGCAAGCTGAAACAAAACACTTAAAAGTAAATAATTCATACCCAAAACTTAATTGCCATTAAACTGGTACACTTCTATTGGGAATTCATAAATAAAGCCTCGACCTTGTAAGACCAAATATAAAATGGAGAAACGGCAATACAAACAGTCGTAGAGACAGGTTATAGGTACAGACGACAGACATGTGACTTAGGATGGAAACAGATTGACATTACATTACAGTTTCCTTCTTGGTCGTTTGAATTCATTCAGTGTATATTTTACTTGAATTTAGCTATTACTGCAAGAGATAAAAGTTCTAGTTGAACAACATAGTCAATCTATGATTTTTGTAAACCAAATCACAATCAGTAACATCTCCTGAAACAAATTACAACTGAAACCATATTTACACAGCTGCTCAACTATCAACTAAGTCTCCTAAACAACAAGCTCAAACCTGGGACGAGGTAATGACACAAGCCGAATACAGTTCCAGCGAACTTTGAAAAACAAATGTGCAGAAAAAGCAACAAGGACATCAAAAAGATTTCTCTCACAGCCTTAACTCACCTGATACAGGTCTGCGTATGTGATTTTGGGATGCTTAGCTTTCACGCCCTCTGAAACATCAAAGATAGGATCTCATAATTAAGCGATACAAAGTCCATTTCCAAAAGCATAATGTAATTATTTTGAACAGTGTTCTTAAACCACAACATAAAACGGATACATCGCATGAAATTATCCAGAAAGTGAATCTACAAAAACTAAATCAAAATCCTACCACAGAGATCGAGAGCGATCTTCAAACCACTGTTGGCACCATGAGTGTGCTCTTCTTCGTTCCTGATAGAGCCATTAGGTCCACCGGTCTTCGATTGAGCATCATAGGTTCCAGCATCGTGCCATCTTCATAAAAACCAGATGATACAAACATTTCAACATTCAAAAACAAACAAAATCGATTCTACAGCCTAACTACAATCGAACGATCTCCACATGAATAAACGAAATCTGTAACAGTCAACTCGACGAAAAACCAAGGAAATCGAAAACTTACGCCAATCGGAGCATGATAGGAGCACAGTTCTTGTTCGCGATGAGAGAACGGAGCTCACGGCGAGCCTTAGTGATCTCTTTCAAGTACTCCGCATCAACAATCGGTGCAGCCATAGCTCCTACTCGTTTAGGATTTGTGAAGAAGAAAGAGAGCGATGAACAAGAAAATGGTCAAGGATGTGTGTGAAGATTTTTTTTGGTTACACCGAAATTTGGGCCAAAGAGATAAAACCACCCAATGAGAAACGGGATTTGAATGGGCGGTGTCAGTTATCTCCTGTTTTCCTCAGCCACATCTTTCGGTGGACCTCATTGGCTTTTTAGATACGATTGTTGGCACGTGACTTGCATGTCATTTTGTTACACAAAAAACGGCACACGAGTTTGCTAGTTATTTGTTAAACAGCGTGCATGTTCATTCCTTAAATTTTGTAAAATGGAAACATTGAATAAAAATGGACATAAACCATTATTTTTTCCGGTGATTTATGTTTTCTGGATCATATTCGAATATATTACTCGTGTATTAGAGTTAAATTGAAGAAATCAAATACAAACAGAACGACAAAAATCGATGTCACAACACTTTGAAATTGGTCTACTAAACACAATACATGAACCATATGTAATGTGATGATATACACTCTTCAGTTCTTCTTCCCACGACCACACTTGACTTGCACGGCAAGCATCTTCACAACGTTCTTACATGAATCCTTCTTGTCTTGTTGAAACGTGCTCTTGTTCACCGGAATCACACATTCAGCTTTCCCCAAACAGTGCTGCAATAGATTTTTTTTATTGGTTACTCCTATCATAAGGTACAAACTATATAGCAAGAAGAAACAAGATATAATATTTTACCTTCTCGATGACTTGCTTTGAAACAGGAGCATTACAAGTACCAAGTGTGAAGTTTCCACAAACACCAATAGGGTTTCCGAAGCTAGCGAACTCAACTGCTGCGATCTTCTTAGTGCCTGAGCATTTAAGAGTAGCCGTGAGACTCACGTTATCTGTGATGGCTTGAACTTGATCTTTCTTCCTAGTCCAGTGTCTAACACTTGGAGTGTAGTTTTCTCCAACGTAAGAACAAACAGTGTCTCTGTTAACGATGGCAAAGTCCATAAGCTCAGGCTTCACATTAGGCTCTTCCTCAAAGATAACAAGAAGGTTCTTCTTGGGCTTTAAGAAAGATCTAGGGATGTGATACTCTATTTGTGTAGGTTGACCTAATGGAGACAAGAACGATTGCCAATATCTTCCAACGCCTTCTCCGTTCACCCAAATCAACCCTTTTCCCATTCCATGCATGCGAATCGTTGCTGCGCTTACGCTCTCTGGTGCATCAAAGTATGTCTGCAATGTTTCACATTCCTTAGAAAACTTCTACATATCATACCAATCATACTCTGTATAGTTTGATTTTTGTTTTTGTCTCTTACCTGGTACCATGTAAGTCCTGGTGCTTTTCCGGTGAATTTTTTCCATTCGACCTTCTTTAAACCTTCCTCAGTGTGGATTCCAAGTTTTTCACCTTCCATACCGATCTAATGATCGAAAAAAACGGATCAGAAGAAGGAAATGCATACTCAATGTTGAAATACAATAACGGAGAAATTGTTTATAAACCTTGTTTCCCCATTTGCTGCTCTCAGTGAGATCAAGTGTTCCAGAAGTCAATCCTAAGATGGAAATACCACGAGGACCGGTGTATCTATGCTCCATGTAAGATCCACTGTCCTGTAAGAACCAAAAATCCCAAACATTAACGAAACAAATCTTCATCTATAGATATTGAATTATGTTTGTTAATTACTTACTGGGAATCCTGTGAGAACACCAAGCATTACAAGATGATTCTCTCCTGCTTTTAGTGTAACCTGTTTTTGGAAAACAAAACTCTTCTCTTCGTGGCTTCCATGTCCACTTCCTGTTAAGAAGATATCATTATTATAGCTCATTGTTGTAGTACTTGTAGATCATTCTTGCACAAATTCTTACCAAGGTATTCTCCGTTAAGCCAAGCGTGCAACGCGTGTCCAAGACTAGCAATCCTCACAAAAGTCTTAACTCCTTTCTTGGTAGGTAAGTGATTCTTGTGAACCTTGAAGCTGCAAAGCAAAATTCAACTTCAAAATTCTCTTCTTTTATATATTCAATAAACAATCACATAAAAGTAAATTCTTTACCTTGTTGTGTACCATCCATAGTCTGTCTTGTCTTTAGTCAAACCATAAAGCTCAACGGGTATGTATGAGTTACCTTCGAGTTTACTAGGCAATGTCTCTGTGAAAACTTTGAAATCAAACTTCTTGTTTGCCTTTTTAGACTTCATAAAGTTCCTTGAAGTGTGTTGAGAAACAATCTGGTCCAATAACAAACAAGAACTTGTTAAAACTCTGTTTTTTTTGCTCAAATAAACCGGTATTTAATGTTTTCTTCACCTGTGCAGTGTTGTAAACAACAGTTTTACAATCGGGAAGAATACTAATAGAACGAGGCGCGATCACGTATTCTCTGCCCTTGAATTTGATGGTTTCTGCAGCTTCAGTATTGTTGTTAGCCAAGAAAGCAGCACAAGTTTTGGTTCCAGGTTGTTCGTAGTATCTAATCTGTTATTACACACCAAAAAGTTGAATCCTTTAAGCATTTTGAAAAAACAAATCAGAGTCTGTTTGTATGTGTACATGCATATATGCTAATACCTCTGTATCTTTTCCAGGTTTCTCGGTTTTAGGCTGACCCCAAAGAAGTGGCTTCTTGCAGAGGTTAAGAGCGTTGTGAAGATGCTTAAGATGACCATACTTAGGCTCTTTCTCTAAACCATATTCATCAAGAGGTGCATCATCGTAGTATCTAGTGGTCACATAATGTGCAGAGGTTCTTCCAAAGTTAGTCCCTCCGTGGTACTACAAGATTAAAGAACCATTTTGAGAATTTTGACAATCATTTTTGCATATATGGTTAACTCGAATGGATCATAATTTTTACCATGTAGTAGTTGACATGGGTTCCGTTCTTGGAGAAGAATCGAGCAACTGAATACGCGATATCTTCTACTGATCTTTGAGTTGGCGGATCACCAAACACGCGGAACCTATTGAAGAAATTGGCAAGATATTCAACACTTATATGAATGAACCTAAGGTTTTTACATGTTTAATTCAAGAGTAAGAAAAACAAACTCACTGAGTAGTCCAATTCTCAGTCCATAAAGATGGTTTGTTTTCTCTGTTTGGACCGGGGAAAGTATCACCGCAATGTCTTCCATTACAAGCATTGATCTGTTTCCACAGTGTTTTCAAATATTTTAAAACTTTCTTCCTCATTCGGATAAAACACAATCATGTAAAAATGAACTTTACCATAGGATCAGGAGCGTCGTTCTGCTTGCACATAACCCATGGGATCCCGAGTTTCATTGAGTCCACCAAATTAGATGCCCATTTAATGTAGTTTAACCCGTCTTGTTTATATGCACGTTGAACCGCGCTATATTCGTTTTCTATCTGCAATTCATATTCATTCCAAAACTCATCATTTTATAACATTTTTCAAATCATATATAAATATATAGGTTTCTCTTTTCTTTGTTGTCACCTGTCCTAATATAATGGGGCCTCCTTGTGACGCAAACAATCTTTCCTCCTTCATTTTGTCGAGTATCATCCGTACATACCTTTCTGTATGCTCCTGCAATATTTTTATGGTCATATCTTGTAATATATCTAATTGTAACAAAACACACATTGACATATATATAGTAATTCTATGTATAATACCTTGAATTGTTTATTGTCTGTACGGAAGAAAATTCCAGGAACTTCTCTAAGCCAATAAGGAAGTCCTCTGATCATCACAAAGAGATCATATAAAATGTTAAAATGAAGATCTTGAGAACGCCGAAAAAGAAGAAGAAGCAATGCATTATTACCCATGAGTCCATTCAGCTTGGATGAACGGTCCAAGCCTTAAGGTCACATACATTCCATTCTTTTGAATCAACTTTATGAACTTCACCAAATCAGCTCGTCCCGAAAAGTTGAACTGATGAACGCAACACAAAATACATTATGAATCCTAAAGATTCATGCATGCGTGTTTTATATGTTCTATATATAGATCAGTTTTTGGTTATGAATTACCTTTCCTTGTTGAGGCTCATGTACATTCCAGAAAACGTATGTCTGAATCGTGTTCAAACCGCCTTGCTTGGCTCTCTTGATGATACTTGGCCACATCTAAACCAAACCCAAATGACACAATAATCTCAATATACAAAAAAAAAAAAAAAACG
>Ga0041059_1000718_pt1 | contig 25731 bp, 17 predicted proteins | sample AraColnosormetaG_FD_56232 | JGI IMG/M metagenome (GOLD analysis project Ga0041059, IMG submission 56232) | Arabidopsis roots microbial communities from North Carolina, USA - Col MF nosort | ecosystem: Host-associated > Plants > Roots > Unclassified | place: USA: North Carolina | collected... | reverse complement strand
GATTGGTGTCGGTCTTCTCGTTCGTACTTATCAATCAACTACCAGAACCTTCAGGAGGAGGCTTCTCTAGTTTAGTAATATATACATTTGCACCTCTTTTTGTTACCTTGAAATTTTGAAAGCATCCTCTTTTTTAAACCGTTTGTATTTGGGTGTGATGTGAATCAAACAGTTTGGTGTGTGGATATGTTGGTCTTTGTTTTGCTGTAAATAAAGGAATGAGAGTGTAGTTTCTTTTTTTATTTAGAATTTGGCTGATGAGAACTTGCAAACTAGCTCTGTAACTAGACTGGTCTACAAATTCTAAGTTGAATTTTTTTGGCTCCATTGGCTTGCATTAGAGCATTGATTCCACTTTGAGATCGATAAGATTTTATTTTTGGCTTCTATGCGTCTGAATAGCAACTCAAATTAGATTGAAGCGATCTTTTTACATGTTGAACACAACCGACAATATGGCTACAACCTCGTACACAGCTTCCAACCATGAGGAAAACTGCACATCCATCATGACCATGCACAAGTGGTTTCAATCGGGTAACTTGATAACAACGAGAGTAAGGAACCCTAATTCTTATTACTCCCTTAACCATGATTACACACGTTGTACTGATTGATTATTGAGTGCCTCACTCACTCATCACCCACAAAATACAATAAGTTTCTATATCATCCACTCTCGCAGACGTTACTGCACTTTCCGTCTATCAGTAACTGAAGCAAAATACGGAGCCTTTTTCAAATAAAAACTACTATTTTATTTTGCTAATTATGAGGTATTCATAATTTTTATTTATTACTTTTTCTTAATTTTGAGGCTTTTTTTTTTGCTAAGTATGAGCATTTTTTTGCTAATTATGTGGCCTTATTGCTAAGTTTTGGTGATTTTTCGCTTAACTAAAGGATCTATTTTATTAATTAAGAAGACTTTTTGTTAATTACGAGGTTTATTTAATTAATTTATTTTTCCAAAATAAAAAAGATTCTCCCCACAAAATGGGCTTAAAAAATTTGAAGCCCAATACCTATGTTTCATATGAATATGTCAAGGATCAGACATGTATACAACCACCTTAAAATATCAGTACCAGAGATTACACCTCAATTTATTTGAGCTTCTCTAATAACATTTAGAGAAAACAGTAATCATATCATACGATCCCCTCCCTATTTTTGTGTAACTCTAGTCTTTTTCAGTTTAAAAGCTCAAATAAAAAAACATGTGCAAATGCCAATCATATAAAAATAGATAACAACATAATAAGTAAAATATCTCAGTTTTTAAATCCGATTTTGGAGAGTAAATAAATTTGAATTTAGGGGTAGACTCTCGGTAATTCAAGTTTTTCTTAAAGATGCAACACAAAGGCTCTCAAGCGATTTCGATTTCGTTGTCTATAATGATTTGGAGGATAGTGTGAGTGATCGCTTACCTGTTTTCTTACTAATACTAGATGTTAATTTTGAATGTCTAACCGTAATTATTTTGGTAGGATCAATTCATTAGAGACAAAAAGGTTGATAAAACGTTCAAAGCATGTCTAGATGATGTAAATAGTTTATTAAACTGATTTGCAAGTGTAATACTAGTTTTAAAGCGTATGATAAATGTAGAATTATATTCACCAAAAAAAATTGTACGAACTTTTTTCTTTGATTTATTCTATTATTATTTTCTCTTCACTTTGCTAGGTTATGTGGTTTTAAAATAAAAAATAAAAAATAGTTTCTTATGAACTAGTTATGGGATCCTAATGTATATAGGTTACCAGAATGGGATTTTGGTTAACTATTTAATATTTATCTTGGATAAACAATGGGATTAAACTCAGAAATTAAATAATTTCAAATAGACAGAGAACACAATTTGGTTGTCAATTATGTTGAACGAAGCAATTCATGCTTTTTCATTTCTTTATTTTCTCAATACATTATTAAGGCTACATATTCGGTATTTAATATTTAATCCTATATACAATTAAAATCTTATGTGATCCTCATGGGCTTCACAAGTCAATGAAGATTGGGCTGGGCCGAAGTAGACTCTGACTTAACAAAACGAACAAGAGACAACTTTGCGATATCGGAAACGGCAGCATTTCGAACGGCGGCGGAATCACTGATGAGAAACTCATACGCCGCTTCGAAAGCTTCTCGCCAGAACCGAGGAACCTTAACGCCACCGGAGCGTCCGTACACATCCCACATCTGTCTCACCACTTTCTCTCTCTCTTCAATTTCCTGTCAGAATTTTTAAAATTTCTCAAAATTTTGAAAGACCAATTTTGGAAGAAAACAAAAATCAATAATAATTTATGAATAAATTCGTACCAGAACGTCGAGATCATCGCCGAAAGAGAATGCGTTAACGCCGTCAGCAGAATGGAACAAACCGATTCCTTTGAGAGAGACGGAACCGGTTAACATAGAACCAAAGGCCAAGAGTAGAACAGCGATTAGAACCCAAAGCTTGTAACCAGCGGTTTTGCGGTTGCCATTTACAGGTTTTCTCACCGGTAAGAGCGTTTTCGATTCATCAAACTTCATTTTTGAGCTGATCTCTGAATCAAAATTCGGTTTTATAAAACACAGGATCAATGTGAAAGAGAGACTTTTTTGAAGTTGGTAATACTGGGATTTTACTTAAATAGCGCCAAGTGGGATGGGCTAAAAGCCACAAAGGAGTTGACTTCGTGTTGACTTTTACTAACGCGTTCTCTCTTATTATGGCTGCGATTGCTATCATTTTTTTAGGTGTGTAGATAATCCAGACGGTGGATAAATAAGTCTTCATGTCCAAACAGTCTTTACGTTTATATAAAAGACAAACACAAGCCTTGAACACGTTTTATAGTCTGACCAAAGTCTAATGATTTAAAACTTTGGAACTTGGAAACGAAAATTAAAGAACTGTAGAATTATTGATTATAAGACTAATTAATAACCAGAACAAAAGTCTTATTATCATTGGATGTTTTGGCTTACGGTTACTTCAGTTCATCCTTTTCAATGTAGCCGTTCTTCATATTAAAAGAGGTTACACCTGTCCAAAGATGTATGTGTCTACTCTTTGTATAGTTAACTAATTCACTGGTTCATTACAATCTCAACAGTTTAAGACATAACAGATGTGTTCACGAGTGAATGAGAAACTCAGAGAATGCTTATGTAGCTTATGGCAGACAATCAACACGACATCAATTTCAGACCGCCCGTCTGCAAGTATCTCATCATTGTTTCTTCATTAGGTTGTTCTAATTTTCTTCTCATTTTCACAGGAATAAAAAGAGAATTACAATTAAGAACTTATTTTAAAAACCAACATTTACCCAGAAGATCCTTTTTAAAAAAAAACGCTGGAACAAAATTGAAAACGAACGGATTAACTGTAAAAACTTTTGAAAACAGGGTTTAGAATATGGCATCAGATAATAAGCAGAGATTGGTAGTCAACACTGATACATCTGTGTGTAGGATAAGATTCTACTCATCATTTGCCAATCATAAACCCCTAATTTCTTAAAATCTATCAAGTACAAAACAATGATAAACATAAAGCAATCACTTCCGAACAAATTGATGAAAGAACTATGAGCGATCTAGGAGAACTATGAGCGATCTAGGAGGTTTTGGATGCTGGATTGTCTAAAGAGTTTATATAGCGAAGAGATGACGGACTAGGGTTTAGTTTATAGTGGCCTTGCTTTTTATTTTTCTATAATTATAATGACCTAACGGGCTAGAGTTACTCAGAAAAGGTTCAGCCCAACATGTTTGGGCAGATAAGGAGTTTAAAGAGCCCAACATGTTTGACCCAACATTGGCTCAAACCCTCAAATGTGCGAATATTGTTATAAGCATGTGGCTAAAACAAATCCATAGAGAATCGTCGTCCATATGTAAAAGGTTCGGTCTGGACTGAGCACGAATATTCGATTACTAAAACCATCAAGTGTATATCATCGACCTTTTGGGTTTTGTTTAGTACTTTTTGGACTATCAATCTTTGGTAATTGGATTTCATGGGACAAGTATAGACTTGTCACCCATTAAACATTTGAATCTCTCCTGATTGACGTATGTGTACAACAATAATCGATCGATTTATCTCAATCAGTGCGGTAAAACAACTAGACGACTGCAACATTCATAGTGACTATACCTATAAAGACTCTACTATACCACAAAAACAACATCCTTTTACCGGTGTAAATAGTGTAGTAGCTAAATAATTGACCGATGGTGTTGCTAACTTGTTGTTCTCGTATTACTCAGATAAGCCATAATGCCCTATATGCAAAAGTCGGAGAGGGAAAAAACATTATCCTATATAAATGGGCAGCAGCTTTCGTTCCCAACATCTCTCGTGGATAGATAAAAGAATCATTCCAGAAGTTATATTTTCATATAAATATATCCACAAAAAGCTCAATATATTCCATGTTTACTACACAAATTCATATGGCATCATGACTTTTATAAATGTTCTTTCCTATATGGTCCCAAACACTAGTAGTCAACTAGTAAGAAAAGGGTATTGACCCGATAGAGATGATTAGGTTTCAAAGCATATTTCGTGCCATTTGAGTGATTAAAAAAAACTTGTGGAAGAAGAGTAGAAAAAAATAACAATTTAGTATATTAATGTGTGATATGCTAGTATGTCGGTCTTAAGAATACCCGAAAATATATGAGTTTTGAATTTAATTTCATGCATTCTACCAAAAATTAGAGAAACTTCAATAACACACGAAGGTTATTACATTTTTTAAAGAAAAATTGAAGCTTACGTCTCTTACAACGAAATAAAATAAGAAAACATTCTTCTAACTAAAAATTAACAGTAATATACATAAAGACTAAATACAAATATTATTGTAATAAGGTTCACCAAGTGTGTTTGATACTAAGACCATATCCAAATCTTTAAGAACATATTCCAAGGCCATGAACACATGTTGAGTCAAACTTATTGTGTCCACTCCATCTTCGTACGGTCATGCCTATATAACACACATAGTAGTCTTGTGGGATACTCATCAACAACCTCTTCATAAATACATAAATCATATAAGAGAAAATGGTGACATGAAGAATGAGAACTTGTGTGGTAGCCAAGGATGACTTGCCTGCGTTTTAGACCATATATATCAAAGACTCACTCGATCGATAGTCTTAGAGTTGGTTGGTCGTCAGGCAGTCTCCTTGGCTATTCAAACAATTCTCATTCTCTTCATTCACATTTCTCTTTTTTGGGAAACTTAACACAACAAACAGTGATAATCAATTTTGTTTGGCCTCCAAATTTGGGGATCATAGTGGACTTTGTCAATGTATAAGCATTGGGACAATGTGTTTTGAATAATCGAGGGCGTTGCTTCACTGTGGCCAAGAAACTTCACGTGGAGAATCTATGGATCTTGTCTTTGATCACTGATCAGCATGTGTAGTTTCTATGTTAGGCCATCATAAGTGCCTAAGTGGTCTGCGGAAAAAAAACTTATGTATTCACCAAAAAGGTATTTCTTTGATCCAGCTGATTTATGCGTTTTTTTTTTTCCGTCTGGATATCAAATATCAACTATGCTAGTCTTGAGTCATGACATCCATTAGCAATTGTTTAATAGAAAGAAAAATATTTCAAAACAAGTTAAAATTATTAATGTTAAAAGATATTCCTTAAAATATCTTAAGACAACTCTTCACCGTGGCCCGAAGACGACTGGAGCAAATTCCGGACACAAAGATCTCAAATTTTGACGCTTTATCAAATTTCTTACTTCACCCATAAAAATCTGAGTTTTTAGACTTCAACAGGACAGATCTTTCTTCTCTTTCCAGATCCTAAAATCTTCATCTCCTACAGATCTGCAGAAATGGCGGTTACGTACTGATTCAGATACGGGAGAAGAAAAAGAAGAAAGCTTTCTGCTTTAACTTTTCCCATTACTGTAATGGCGGATCCTCTAAACGGCAAGTCCTTCTTTATCTGTTTCTCCCTTTTATTCTCCTTCACTCTGCTTTTCATTTCGCCGTTGTATGCCACCGAGTCTCCGGTTATCGAAGATGTTTCTACCGATGTTGCTGTGTCTGTTAGCGAAACCAATCGAGAAGCTGTTCTATTGCATAATTTAGAGGAACTCGTTAAGAATCTGACGGAATTAGTCGCTAATCTAGATGCTAAGTTATCTGCAACTCCATTAAAGGAGAAGAACGAGATCTCAGTTGATGATGACATCGGAGAAGAGAAAGAGAGAGGAAGGGCTAAGGCGTTTTCAGTGACTAAATACAGTCCGTTTTGGTCGGAGAGGTTTCAGTTTACATCAGCTGTGAAACTCAATTCCGATGCGACTTGTATCAATGTGTTGCCGTTTAGAGATTTCGAAGGTTCAAGCAAGTACTTTGCAATTGGTGATTCTAAAGGTAGAGTTTATGTGTTCTTGAGAAATGGTGATGTTTTGATTGAGTTTTTCACCACTGTTGATTCTCCGGTTACTGCTATGGTTTCGTATTCATCTGTGTTTAAGAACTCGAGTTTCGTGGTTACGGGTCATCAGAACGGTGCGGTGTTGTTGCATCGGATTCACGAGGGATCGAATGGCGAAGATTGGAACTCGAATTCGGTTTCTATGGAACATGTTGGGAAGTTTGATGTGGATGATTCAGCTGATCCTGTGACTTTGTTGGAAGTGCATCATGTGGGTCGTGTTAGGTATATATTGGCGACTGATTTAAGCGGGAAGCTCACGGTTTTAACTGAGAACAGGACGGTTTATGGGTCGGTTATTCCATCGAGTAGACCGCTCGTGTTCTTGAAGCAGAGATTGTTGTTTCTTACTGAGTCTGGTGCTGGTTCCTTGGACTTAAGAAGCATGAAGATAAGAGAAACTGAGTGTGAAGGACTGAACCATTCGCTTGCGAGAACTTATGTTTTTGATGCTGCGGAACGGTCTAAAGCTTATGGATTCACATCCGAGGGCGAGATCATTCACGTATTGCTTCATGGAGATATAATGAACTTCAAATGTAGGGTTAGATCCAAGAAGAAGTTTCAAATGGAGGAGCCAGTAGCTTTACAATCAATCAAAGGCTATCTTCTAGTTATCAACGAAGAAAAGGTTTTCGCTTTCAATGTATCGACTCAGCATTATGTTCGTACTGCGGGTCCTCGGCTTTTGTTCTCAGCGGGATTAGAAGAGATCAGATCCGCGTTCTTGAGCCATCGCGAATCATCTTCACGAACCACCACAGTAGTAAAGACTAGGCCGTTAATAGCTAGCGACAGGGAAAACCTTCTTGTGATCGGTTTAGAAAACGGATATTTCGCTGTTTACAAATCGAAGCTGCCAACTCTCAAAGGAGACTTCAACACAATGCTTTGGAGCAGTCCTGTGTTCTTCTTCATACTATTTCTATTCGGGGCTTGGCATTTCTTTGCCAAGAAGAAAGAATCGCTCACTGCATGGGGACCAGATGATCCTTTTACCCCGACCGGCGCACAAAATAGTTCGGCGAAAGAGCCAACATTTACTGAACCTTCAAGAAGAAACGATGACCTCATGGATCTACGGAGAAGGTACGCTGGTGGCTCATACCGGTCAGTTGGAGCTAACGACCCGAGTTCAAGAGCTCCGGTTGATGGAAACTATAGAACAACCGCACAGGATCATAACAATTATCGCGGTGGTGGCTCGGGTCTTGATTCAAACGGGTTTGGTAATAGAAGAGATCATTTGTTTGGTAACAACAAAGTTTTGGATAACGAAAGTTAGAATCTTTGGATTACTTGCAAATTCTGGCACGTTAATCACCACTTACTTCAAAAATTGTAATCTTTGTAACTTTATATAAACGCTAAAGGGTTTTATTATTCCTCGTTCGGTTTTTAACTTTATATAAACGCAAGTCTCTTGAAATTTTCGAATACAAAAACTCTGGTCAAAGAATAATTGTTTGACAGCTAAAACAACTTAATCTCAATCATAGTCAAGATGTGTTTTGGTCTATCATGTCTCATGTGATCGTGCTAGCAAGTGGGTAAATAATTGAGTTTAATTTTTCTCCTTAATCTCGATTTATAATGTGTTATGTTGACCGTCAGATGAGTCAGCGAAATAGTCATGTCATCTAACGGTTAAGACTTCATCTTCAACTAAAGAATTTCAGAAAGGAATCTACATCGTGTGAAGTAGAGGAACATTACTTTCGAGCTTTGATTCATCGTCGTCGTCTTCGGAGACGAAGCCAAACACACAAGCTCTCTCTTTCTCTCAACAACTTCAAAAGCCGGCAGGTATGACCGAGACCTCCGAAGAAAAACAGAACATTTCTAGGGTTTAACTCTGATCCACCACATTACCAAAACTTTCTTCAACTAGGTGATCAAAAAGGAGTCCTTTTTCATTTTGAGCTTCTGGGTCTTTGGCTTCTGATTTCGCTATAAGGAAGAGAAAAGTCAACGGCCATGGCGGGTCGTAGAGATAGAAGCCAACAACTCCGTGGATCTCGAATTGCGATCGCCATCCTCATCGGTATCTTTATCGGTTGCGTGTGCGCCGTTCTGTTCCCTTACGGGTTCTTCAACTCAAGCTCATCTCTCAAAGCAAGCGAACATCTTTCGAAGTCAAGCAACCAGGTACTACATAAACCTCTAAAGCTCTAATTTTTGTGGTTCTGTGGTCGAGTTTTACATAGATTGATGTTTGACTCTGCCATTATAGGTGTTATTAAGTGGTTAGTGTCTAAACATAGAAATTCTTCTTGGTGATGTGTTAGTTGGAGATTAGGGTGAAGTTTATCATGATACTGGTTTGGTTGATTACTGGATTTTGTATCTTAATTTGGAATTTAGTTGAGTGGTTTATAAATTCCACACTTGCTTTGTCTAGGTTGGATCATCAGCTTGTGAATCGCCAGAACGAGTGAAAATGCTAAAATCAGACTTTGTAACTCTCTCAGAGAAGAATGCAGAGTTAAAGAAGCAGGTCAGAGAGTTAACAGAGAAGCTACGGTTAGCGGAGCAAGGATCAGACAATGCAAGAAAACAGGTTCTAGCATTGGGAACACAGATCAAGGCTGGTCCTTTTGGAACTGTCAAGAGTCTGAGAACTAATCCAACTATTCTTCCTGATGAATCTATAAACCCAAGATTGGCAAAGATTCTAGAGGAGATTGCTGTTGATAAAGAGGTAATTGTAGCTCTTGCAAACGCAAATGTGAAAGCAATGTTGGAGGTTCAGATTGCTAGCATTAAGAGAGTGGGTATAACAAACTATCTGGTTGTTGCTTTGGACGATTACATAGAGAATTTATGTAAAGAGAACGATGTTGCGTATTACAAGAGAGATCCAGACAAGGACGTGGATACTGTTGGGAAAACTGGAGGTAACCATGCTGTCTCTGGATTGAAATTCCGTGTGTTAAGAGAGTTCTTGCAACTCGGTTATGGTGTTCTTCTCTCGGATGTGGACATTGTCTTCTTGCAGAACCCATTTAGTCATCTATACAGAGACTCTGATGTGGAGTCAATGAGTGATGGCCATGACAATCATACGGCTTATGGGTTCAATGATGTGTTTGATGAACCAGCCATGGGATGGGCTCGGTATGCTCACACTATGAGGATATGGGTTTTCAATTCCGGGTTTTTCTATTTGAGGCCTACAATTCCATCAATCGAGCTGCTTGATCGCGTGGCAGATAGACTCTCTAAGGCTAAAGTGTGGGACCAAGCGGTTTTCAACGAGGAACTGTTTTATCCTTCACATCCTGAGTACACTGCGCTACATGCATCCAAGAGAGTCATGGATATGTATGAGTTTATGAACAGTAAGGTCCTTTTCAAGACTGTAAGAAAGAATCATGAACTGAAGAAGAAAGTGAAACCAGTGATTGTTCATGTGAATTACCATCCAGATAAGCTCAATAGAATGCAAGCCGTCGTTGAGTTCTACGTTAACGGTAAGCAAGACGCGCTTGATAGCTTCCCCGATGGTTCTGAATGATTCACCTGAAAAGCAGATAGGCTAAAAAAAACTTTCCGAGTTTCTTGACATTTGTGATTCTAATATATTTCTCCCTTTTCCAATGTTTACTGCTTCATGCCTTCTACTTTCCTCTTTGTATTATGAATTTTTGTGTATCTTATGGCTAAAATCGCAAGTCTTTTTTTTCTTTCTTAACCTCTCTGATCTTGTTATTACATCCCAAGTCTTTGTTTTAGCCTCACTTGTTTTTCTCTGTTTCATCATCCGATATATAATTTACATTTCAAGCCACTTAATCATGTAATATATTTGTAATGTTTTCAAGACCTAAAAGGAATGATAATAGAAACATACATCTTAAACATTCTATCTACAAATAATGCGTTGTGAAACAAACTCACTGGTACAATGAATATCGATTCTAGAACAAGAACCAAAACCATGAACTGAATGAACAACACACTAATTCTCATTCTCCAATCCTTCCTTCCGACATGACATAACAGGTTCATGTATACTTCATCTCAACTATGAGCTTTACCATTTCCAAGCGTGAGCTCTAGATCCTCCATAGCCACATCATGGATCCTCTCCCCTTCCCATGGCTTAACTTGGCTGTTCTCAAACTTAAACTCGGAGCTTTGACCAATCTCTTGGATTGCTGCTGTGTTTGGAGACAATTGCTGTGGTGCAGGTTTCACGAGATTGAAGGTAGGCGAGGTTGGCACCATAGAGGCAGAGAATGGCTGTTGTTGTGCAAACTTTTGAAAGCTTATCCAATGACCAGAATCAACAGTGGAAGAGTCAGACTCATCACATTCAGGTATAGTAGCCGGAGCATGGAACTGGCGATGATGAGTAGGACTGGCAGGTGCAGACACCGCATAAAACGGGTAGTTCAAAGAAGTCATTGACTGTTTAGCAGCCATGGACATGGATTGTTTGGTAAAAGATTCCCAAGTAGGCAATGGTTTGGGGTTTCTAGAAGTTGGGGATGACACTGGTGGAGTGACAGGAGCACTGTTTGAGATTCTAAGTGGAGGAAGCGATGAAGGAATACCACCATTCCTGAGGAAAGGGAAGATTGTGGAGATATTGTGTGGATCACCAACTCGAGAAGGACTCGGGAATGAAGAAGAGGAAGGACTGACTTGGTAAGATAAGATGGGGCTATCAAAAGTGGAAGAAAGAGGACTTTGGTTATGGGAAGAGTAAGGAGTTGCTCGAGAAGATGATCCAGCCATGTCACCAGGTAGAGGCTTGTGTCCCTGTTGCTCATAGAACAATACCAAAAACATCACAATGTCACAATCAATCAAAAGCTAAAGGAGAGATCTAAATATAGTAACCAAGTGAAAGTAAAGCTAATTCGGTTCTCAAATTAGTAAGAAGAACCCTAAAGGTCACTTTCTCCGCAAGGAATCTCGATCCAATTTTAGAATAAAACTGAGCTTCCTCAGCTAAAAACCTCGAATTCATAGCCAAGAAAATCCCAATTTGACCAATTTCAAATCCAAATCTTCAGATTCAACAGCTAAATCATCAGATAACATCAGATCTAAGTAAAAATGCGTTTGATACTGACCTTGCGATAAGTAGTTCCGTCTTCTTCAACAACCCAACCAGCTTCAGAACAAAGAGCCTTAAGAACCTCATTGTTGTCACAATGTTTTGGAAGATTGTAGTTACCTTGAGCTCTAAGACCAGTATAAATCTTCGCCGCAACAGCTCTTCTCCGCCGCTCTCTTCTCCGATTGTTCTCCCTCTCTCTCCACGACGGTTTCCTCCTCGTCGCCATCGCTGCTGCTGCAGCTGCAGCTGACGTCGACGTTGCTCCGTCAGACGTCATCTTCTTCCTTCAACTCTCAAAACAATCCAACCACGGTTAAAAATGGAAATGGGTATTTGGATTCAGCTGAAGAAGAAGAATGAGTGAGAAGTTAGTGCTCACGAGGAATACGCTTTTTTTTTTCTTTCTTCTTCGCTGGAATTATAGAAGAATCTTTTCATTCATTATTTAAAATAAAAAAGCAAAAAGAATTCACCGTTGATTTGAGTTAAACCAGCCACGTGTCGATGATGAATGGTGAGGATAGGTGGTGGTGTACGTAACTTACAGTGTGGTTTCGCGTTTTGAAGAAGAAGTACGTTTTATGTTGTGTTTCTCTAAATCTGTGTAAGAAAAGGAGCTGATTTTATAAAGAGGAGAAAAAGATAGAGAGACATGTGGGGCCATTGTAATGAAGTGGGTCCTACACGAGTATGACCGGAAAACACACCATCTGATTGGTTTATGAGGGGATCGGCCATGTTAAATAAGAAAACAAATTGTTTTGAGCCTCATAACATTTAATGATTAGATTAATTTGTCACTATAGTATATGGATAAAAATAAAATAGTGTTTCACTATAGTATGAATAGAAGAAAATGAGTGCTTACTTTTGTCCTGACTGTTTATGTATCATGTGTTTATTCTTTAATTTTATCACATTACAAAATTATTTAGTAGATTATTTGTGAAAACGAATATACGTAAAATGGAGTGATACATGGTTTAGATTAAAAGTTAACTAAATAAACCCTTTATGAAATAGTATGGTTTTTTAGCCTTTACTTTCTATCGTATACGAGGCAACAAACTATAAAGACTCAATACATATGAGGGGAGACACTACGTACAACTAGTAAAATACCAAACCGACGGATTATATAGATTTCCAAAGAGAACTCGAGTGGAGAAGCATGGACGTGTTTGGATGTATAATTGGTATATTCAATTGTACTTTCGTAATACTTATCAACATTTTGAACTAGAAGCTCCGATCTTAGTGACAACTTGCGTTTGATAACACATGCTGATATAGTGATTCACTACTACATTTGAGATGGATTGTGTATATCAACATGACGGATGGTCAAGTTTCCGAACCAAGTTGTCTGAAAGCGAAGTTTAAGTCCTAAATTAAGTATTTGACAGTGTAGTTTGTTCATTCTATACTCGTGATATGCATTTTGTTGCGATGGTTTTGGTTTATTATTTCTTCCACTTGATGTTTTTCTTGAATAGTGGATGGAAATCGTGATTTCACAAAACTGTGTGATTGATAAAACAAAACATTCTACATCATTCTACTACTTCAAAATTTACTAAAGAGAGTCGAAAATGGAAATGTGAGGATATTCACACAACATTATTAAGTCAAACTGGAAAGCTCTATATTTGGAAATATCGTTAATTTTGTTTTGTGATTTGTAAGCATATTGTTTGATTGCTATAACAATCAGAGCCTATAATTCGGAATTATTGTTGGGACCTGCTCTTCATTGGTCATGATGATTTTCTTTAATTCTCATGTTTTTTTTTTTTTGACAATTGTATAGTTCATTGAACACAAAAGGAAAACTGGATAGTGGATTTGCCCCACAAATAGACCCATCAAAGCAGATATGATCTTCCAACGAGTAGTCACTTATTGAATTTATATTTAACACGCTTTTGCCTTTATTTTATTCATATTTTGTTGAAAAAGAAAAAGAAATCTAGTGAATAGCAGAATAGTGATACTAATATAGTATGTAATCTTACTGTACTGATAATATATTTAAATTTTATCTGAAACATCATCTGTTTATGAAAGGAAAAGGAAAAAGCTTACTAAATTGATGGTACAGTTCTGAGACAAAATAATCTTTAGTAACACTATACTTTTTTCAGGCTTACTCTAGTGTTGTCTTCTTCAAACGATGTCGTTTGCGATGAACCGAACCTTCCACTTCTTTCCAAGGGTTCTCTCCTAACTGTCCCCAGCTTGAGAATGAGTCATAGAGAAAAACGATCATGAGGGCCCAAGCCAGCCTTTTTCTTGGTTACACCCTAGGGAATGCGCCCACTAAACTTTCAAAAAGTATCTCGAGTCCTGAAAGTGAAGCGGTTCGTTTCCCCAAGAGGTCCATCCGGCAGCCATTTCCCTCGCAAATAGCTCAAGGCACCGAGCAGGTTGAGACCCGGGAGTGTGTTTCAGTAGTATATCTACACAAAGTCCAAGTGGAAACAAACAAGAATCAGGGGAGCTTTAGACCAAGAATTTGAAAAAATTGCATTATCTACTCTTGAATTTGATGAAGCCAATCGCAGAACAAAGCTGTTGAAAATATAAACATAAGAATACCTCCAATTGGGGGTTTCCTCGAAAAATCACCAGGGATGCTCATGATTATCTGGTTCTTGTCCAAGAGTTTAAAATCTGACCTCTTTTCTGATCCTGCAAGCTATGACATGTATACACAACATGGCTGTTCAAACAGAAGTTCCTTTCTCAGATTATTCAAGTGACAAAAAAATGAATTGACTTACTTCGGTAAAATGGTAGCCTAGTAGAAGGTACTCATAAGGTTTATGATGGACCAGGTCCAGGTCGCAAATCAGTGTACCATCCGGTTTCACCTGAAACATTTACATAGCAAGTATGTAAAATGTCAAGTCATATGTGCAACTCAGAAACCAAGATGGGGACTGAGAGCTGCAAGATGAGCTCACCTTTAACCAATACATTGTAGCTACATACTTAATTCCCCACGCAGGGAATAGCTCTTTCTCAACAAAACTTAGTAATTTCTCTCTATTTGTCACCCACAAAGCCACGAGAGCTCCTTCAGCATGAGCAAGCTGCTTGATCGGAAGAGATAAGAAGTATTGGTTCGGTAAAGTAGGATACCTAAAACAAAGAACCAAGAAACATTGGTCATGAACTTTCAGATACAAAAAATACTTATCCACATGCATACATTAAGTAGATAACGAACTTTGATTTCTGATGAGCACTTGCATTTTCCCAAGGCGGATCAATAACTATAAGATTGTAGCCTTCTTCAGATTTAGCTGCATATATGACATCAATAAGACTATTACATCGCCTACCGATATGATAATGACTGATCTTTTCTCACATGACTCAGGACCAATCAACAAGAACCAGAATACTCTAAAATCTCAGCTTTTAGCAAATTATCTATAATGGACAATAGCACAAGACTTACCAGGAACGAGGTTTCGGATGTGATGTAAATCAGACTTCAAGGCAACATGGTAAAAAGAACTGTAATATCAGAAGAACCATTTCACACAGCAACTAAAAGTTTCCATTTTTTTATAGAATCATAAAATCAGACAAGTAAAAAACACAAACCATGTAGAAGCAACTGTTTCTGGGCATTATATATCTCCGGTTGGAAAACTCAGCTTCAACTTCTTCTCCAATCTCATTCACTACTAGGTTATTGAACACTTGAAACACTCTCTGTTCATTACAACTCTCACCTATCAAGTCCACAAAACACCATCAAATTCATGGGTTTCAAATACGATCTAGCAAGTGACATAGAGAAACCAAAAAACCTTCATTGTCGCAATGTAGATTAAAACTCAGTGTTATCTCATAGAAAGGAGCTTGCCACACTCCTCCAAGCTCAATAAAAGAGACTTCATCGTCACAACACTTGTTCAACAAACTAGAATCATCATCATCATTATCATCACTTAGACCTTTCGTTAAACTCAACAACTCAATTTCCTTTAGAAAAGATTCATGGGCTTTCGATAAGAACAGCCTCGCTTCCTGATGACGAAGATTCGAAGCTTGCTCTCCTACACTAGGAAGGTGAAAGCTAGAGTTTTTCTGCTTCCGTTTTCGCTTTTTCGGATTAGACTCGCTAGAGTGTTGATTGAGTTGCTTCGAATTGAAGAAACGAGAGTAGTAAGCAGAAGGTGAAACCTTAAATCGGGTATATGAACGGTTGGTGATACGAACTGTGTCTAAGAAGAACCAATTGAATTCGTCGGATTCGTAGATACCAGAATCAAGGAATTGAGCTAGCTTATCAGTTTTCGCCATTTAACGGCTCCAACACTCTCTAGTCTCTTTGTTCAAACAAAACCCTCAAAGACGACGATAGAGACAGACGTGTAGGATTATTCTCATTAACCCCTCGAATTTTCATAATTGACCACAATTAGTCACCTAATTTTGAAATGTAACAAGTAACCCCTAATTTAGTGCAAATCCTCTGAAAATTTCCCGGTAATTAATGGATTTTGTTCCAGCCTCTAGATTTCGTAGGTTTATGTTTAAAAACAATAAAGAACAAAAGAATGAAAATTTTGATTTTTATGGGAGGGGAATGGTAGTAAGGGTAAGCATTAAAAGTTACGAATAATTGAAGCAGGCGTTTGGTGAGGGGTCGCTTTGACAGTTTCCCCAAATATGGGGACGGTTTTATTTTTGGGTGGGCTTTGTTAACTGTGACAATGACAATGACTCGATAAAAGTTTTGGACAAATAATTGATCCAAACATGTAACTTTCATATAGTAAGAAAATCATGTATGATTGTATGTAACACAAAAAAAGAAAGATAAAATATTCATAGATCATATCGATCATCTACCTTTATAAAACCTTTATAAAACCTTCTTATAATCGGTCGAAAAAAGGTTTTTGTATTTGCGTCTCTTGAGCTCTTTTGATGATAATATCGATGTGTGTTTAATAGTGTTATCATTAAAGAGACACAACATTAAATCCCTTAGATTTTCTGTATCTAATATACCCAATTATCCCATCGACCAATTTGATTGCTTTTTAGCCATTATATGAGTTTAAAGTTTATGTTCAATGTTTATCTTACTGTATTTGATCCATTTATTTCACTTACTAAGCAGTACTTGTTTCGTTTATTTTGCTGTTTTGAGAACCTGGTTTTCATAAAGTAAAACATTGTTCTCAATAATAATAAAAATCTAGTAATGGAGAGAGCAATAATTATGAAAGAAAGAAAATTATAAGATAAGGACAAAGAAGATCCAAAAAAATTCAAACTATGGAAAAAAGTTACGTGACTAAGGGTATAACCGTCATTTAAATAAAAACGGGTCCCATCTATCTCTGTCTTTATTAAACACCAGTCAACCATTCAGGTCAATCGCGTGTTCTGTAATTACCAAAAGTACCCCTCCGGTTAAATCCAAACAAAAAAACCGGTTCTGTTTTTGCATAACGCATATAGTTTCAGTACAATGCTGACATGGCTTCTTCTAATTGGTCCCCGTGGTGAAAAACCTGTCTCTATCATCCTCTCTTTCCCTCCTCCTCTACCTTCTCTTTACTCTGCTTCTTCTTCTCTCATCTCTCTTCTTCTCTCTCTGCTTCTTCTTGTGGGACAAACCCTAATTATTTTACTTCGATATCTCTCCACTTTTCCCGCTCAATCATCTGATCTTTCCCTCTCTCAGCAATGCATGATCTTCGATTTTCTATCAGTGTTCAAAGCTGAAAAAAATCGAACTGGGTCTGTTGATTTCTTCAGGTCTAAAATCAGATTAGATTAGAGAAGAAGAAGAAGAATGCTGGAAGCTGTAGATAGCTCAGGAGTGGTGAATGGAGGATTCCCGCAGATTCAGAGCTTTTACGGCGATTGCAGTAGTGAAGAAGAGTTATCGGTATTGCCACGTCATACAAAAGTGGTGGTCACCGGAAACAACCGGACGAAATCGGTGCTTGTTGGTCTTCAAGGTGTTGTCAAAAAAGCTGTCGGTCTCGGTGGTTGGCATTGGCTGGTAAAGTTATTTGATTTCTTTCCTTTTTTGGTAAAAATGTTATCTTTGTTGTTTCCTGTTCCGTTTTCCATTTATAGTTAAATTTCGATCTAATCTAGTGTTTTGTTCTCTGTTTTCTGGATTTACCAAGTTTGCAATTGATGAACATAATTTGGGTTTTGGGATGATTTTGTATTTCAAATTTGGGTTTTTTTCCCTTGAATTTCTCAACATGATCAACTTTAAATTAGATATAATCATTCATGAGCTTCGATTTACTAGTTATAGATTCACTAATCAAGTCAATAATTATGTTTCCTCGCATCTAATTTTAAACCAAGAATTGTTAGTTTGATCGAAAATCAAATCTACTTTTGTATTTACCAAATGTTAAATCTGTAAAATTTTCGAAATCTGGCGATTGAACTTGTTGCATGCATGATAGCATTCAAGTCACCATTATTGCTGGATTTTACACTGTTTAACCTTGTATTTATGGTTCTTAGGTAGTTATTTTATTCATGAAACCCTTGAGTGATTTTTATTTTTCTTTAAAAATTAGTTTGCATCAAATAAAGATTCTGAAACATTTTGGTATCTTTGATTATTTTGGTGTTTCATGCTGAGTTTCAGGCTCAATTTAAGGAATCATCTATAGGGGATAAGTGATTTTTGAGTTTGCAAACATTAATTAGGCAAACCAAAAAAGAGGCAACTTTATTTTGGCGCCTGGTCAATAAAACATCATAACAAATATGCACTTGTTATCTAATTCTCCATCATATTTCTTGACATTTTTGTTCTCCACCTTAAGGATCCAAGCTGGCTTTTTGAAATTTGTTAGTCTTTTGATTAATGTTAATCATTTGTTTTAGAGGTTTTTCTTCTTTTTTGTTCTTTCTTAATTAGTTGAGTCATTTTCGTCCCCAAGCAGTGTCACTTCTGTCGATTACTATTCTTTATAAAATCTTTATGCTTTGGTTGGCTAGTTTATATTATAAACTGCTCTGCAAGATCTTTTTGATAGTGTCTCTGTGTATGTGGACCTAAAGGAGTAACTTCACCATATTCTAGCTTTAAACTTTAGAGAATAATCCATATAATTTACGAATTTCTTCAGTATCACGATTATGTTTTACTATTAGTGATATCACATTCCACCAGTTCTTGTCTCCCAGAATTCCTATGGAAGTAACAGTAGGAGTTGAAGTATTAAAATCAATGTCAGTACTTGTTTATGGAGTTAAAAGTATTTAATCAGAATTATTGTTGTGCTTTTTGGTTTGTAGGTTTTGACAAATGGAATAGAAGTAAAGTTGCAGAGGAATGCGCTTAGTGTCCTTGAACCTCCTACTGGAAACGAAGAAGACGATGATCTTGATTTCGAAAACACACAGAGGAATGGCTCTGATATGAGTAAGTTTTGTTCCTTGTTATTTTTGTAACGATTCTGCCAATTTGTCAAAAACTTGATATAGAGATCTCTAAACTTGATTTAGTCTCCTGTGAGCTACTAAGTGATATATTGTTCTTTGATGGGAACCCTTTTAACTGATTTTTTTCAGACTTGTTTCTATGATAAGTTGTTTCTTTTCCAGCATCTGAGGACACACTGAAGCCTCATAAGTCGAAGCTAAGAGGGCAGAGATCATCTCGGTCATCTCACAAGACGATGAGCAGGTCTCTATCATCTGACTCGCAATCAAAAAGTTCGGGTTTTACTCCTCCTGAAAACATGGTATGCATTCAAATTTTTTGACATCTATTCCATTTGAAGATAATGCAACAAATCGTAAGTTTACTGATGCTATATCATATGCTTTCAAGCAGAAGGTTGATCTTAGCAAATTGGAAATGCCTGCTTTACTGAATTATTGGCGACATTTTAACCTTGTAAGTTGAATTCCAGAAGAAAAGGAAGAGAAGAAACTTACTTTCGTTTTCTCAATCTTGTTTTCTATGTGCTTGCTTCTGAAGAAACTCTTTGTAGGTGGATGCAATTCCAAATCCATCAAAGGAGCAACTAATTGACATTGTTCAAAGGCACTTCATGTCTCAGGTACGTCAACATCTCTGAGCCTTCACTGTGTTATGGATTTGTCTTAATTTTGTCCTGATAATCAATAAAATGGTGTAAATAACTGTGAAATGAATACAGCAAATGGATGAGCTTCAGGTTATTGTGGGGTTTGTCCAAGCTGCAAAGAGAATGAAGAAGGCTTGCAAGTTTCAATCCAAAGAATCCAGAAACACTGATCTTAACTGCATCAGCTAAAGAAAAGCCCTGACTCTTAACAAATCCTGTATGTACGGTACATCAACTTGTTTAACCATTTGTGGCTTGCTAAGTTTAGTTCTTCTAGTGATGTTTGGCTAAAGGGTAGATGTTGTTTCTTCTTTGCTTCTGTTGTTTAGCCAATGTAAGTACCATCAAAAAAACCAAATAACTCTCTAAAGCTCCCTATTGGAAACTATCTTGTCTGATACGATCTGGAGTGACCGGTATGTTGTTAGAATGTAAATATGTTTGGTATCACTTCTCTCACTTTTTTCTTTCATTTCCTTTAACCTCAAGTCAAATACAAATTGTCCTACCCAAAAAAAAAAAAGAAACTCCTACCAAAAAAACCATTTTACTCAAATAAACTTTGATATTTTTATGTAATAATCTTTTTTCTTAAACAATCAAATATATAAAGTTTCATCTTCTTTTTGAAACATAATCTTTGATTATCTCCTCCTTGTTGATAATAATGGCTATGCATGCCGTATCTCATCTTTTGTTTTAGAAACGTCACCTTTTTGTATTTGTGAAGGAGATTAAAGAGACAAATAAAACATAAAAATATGTTAAAAATGATCAATCTTTTTATTCATTGATAAATAATAATAATTAATGAATAATAAAGGCGATTTTTGCCTAAGAACAGAAACTGATCTCATAATTAGCATTAGTACAAGTAAAAGTACTGGAAGCATCATCGTATGCATAGCTATACGCACTCGGACAAGCTTGTTTAAATATCTTCGAGTAATTCGTGGGCGGACAAGTCGCCGGTGTACTATACGCGCCGGTGCAACAATACTCCGGCTTGTTAAAAGCCTCACAAGCACTCTTACACGCTGCAACACCCGATGGGCCCGTAACTTGTAGCTCTTTTGGACAAATCGCGTTCACGTCCGAAACGCATCCCGCGGTTTTACAATCCCCTGAGCCACCTTGCGGTGTGATTTTCATCTGAACGTTATAACCATCTACGAGGCTCACGTCGTAAAAATCTTGCACGGCGTTTTTCTTTCCGGAGGAGCCGATTGTGAATTCGGCGAGTGTGGCTGGTGGAGCTCCTCCTGCGCCGGCGCATTTTAACTTGCTGCCGCAGTCCCCGGTACCGCATTTACCTGAGCCTGAGGCGTCGAAGTTACAATACGTTCGAGCCCAAAATCGACCGGACCAACCTGGAGAAACGGTGAAGGTTACGGAAGATCCTGAAGCTAAGGCAAATCCGCCGTCGCCGAGTTGTGCGCCGTTTGCGGTGAGGATTCCAGGCCAGATTGTGGAGCCGCAATGGTTTGTTAAGGTGAAGGTTGTACCGGAGACAGAAATTGTACCTTGCAATACAATTCAAAATTAATTAATTATAAACGAAGATATTTTATGAAGATAAATTATTGAATCAAAGTAGTAATCAGAAAATGTTGGAAATGGTTTATGTATACATGTGGCTATGATGAAGGAGATGAAGAGAAGATGTGATGTGGAGAAAATCGCCATTGTTAATTTGAGTATTGAAAATTTGAAGCTGTGAATGATGATGAGTGGAGGAAGTTGATGGTGAGGATCCTCTATTTATAGCGTTTTCTCTCTTCTTTTCAGAACAAGAAAAAAAATCAACTTTAGCTTATTATTTTGGATACTACTTACCATAAAGTGACACATCATATATTGTTTTTACTTTTATTAATTTATGTGATTATTTTTCTTAATTACATAAAAATCAACTTTCATAATATTAAATAGATCTTCCGTTCAATAAGCTGATTTTTTCCCCTCATATTTTGTTAGCAAATATGAAAGTTTATCTTTTTATGTAATTAAGAAAATCTACAAGAGATGTATAAATTGGCAAATATGACGTGTCAGGTAGCAACATTTACTTTGCAAAATGCTCCCAAATAAATGTCATACATGTGTTTTTCAATAACACTATATTTCCTTTTTTGAAAACGTTAATTTAATATAATGTCCTAATTATTAACATGCTACGTGATTTATATAATTTTTCCCGTTATTTTTTGAAACGTGGGAGACCGCACGTGTGGGATTACAACTCTCATACGATCGCACACTCTCGCGCCATTGCGTATTTTTTCCCTTCTACTAATCGTCCAAGAGAATCGATTATCTTTAGCACAAACCTTAATAAAAAGAATGATCCGATACAGAGTTTATAGTTAAGTTCTTAAAGATTAGTGGATTTCTCAGCATATATATTTACTGTCCCACAAACCATAACTCCGAATGAGTCGATGAATCACATTTAGACTCGTTCTATCACGGGCTCGCTTACTCTACTAAATTCGTTCCATCACTGGTGTCTTGTTTATTACGTAACTACCCAATTGTGAATATAGATAAGTACCTGCTTAGTTTTTTCTTCCTCCATCAAAGCAGAGAAAATGGATTCAGAGACAAAACTAAAATCAATCGATAACGCTTATTTCGTTTTAGGTCCTCACCAATTATTCTAAATAAAGATGATCTCGTCACCTGCACCAGCACCTACTCGGATGAGGTTTTGAGGAAGAAGCAAACGTATATAAAGAATAAGATAGATCTGTTGGAGCAGTTACGTACGTTAAAAGAGTGATACGTGTGTTTTGTTTCTCGCATATGTTGTCATTTGAAAAGTTAATGTAAACATCTTCTTGATACAGAAGATTTATCACCGACCAAATCAGAACATGTTCATGAACAAAAGCACACTCTCCATATTTTCCTCACTTTGTCTCAATAATTAAGTTCATGAAGAACATTAAAAACAAACGAAGAATAAGGAGTAGTAAACGTTGGATTAGTCGATAAACGAATGATAAATCGTCGAGCAAGTATCCGTACCGAGTCGGGTCGAATCTGGCTGGCACTGAAACTGACTTAATGAAACCGTCTCAATGTCACATTTTGACCGCCATTAAAGTCGTACGTTGATACTATTATTTATATTCATCAACATCCATTAGATTTGTTAGTTGTTACATTATCTCTCGTTATCAACCAATCCAACGGTTAAGACGATATTGTTGACTTGAAACAGCCACTAGTTCTCCGTCACGTGCACACATGTTCCCACGTGGAATTGGGGGACCAGTCCAAAAGACACGTCAATTCGCGGGTAATTAAATAAAACAAAACAGGTTTAATACAAATATTAATATTCTGAAAATATCTTTCTCTCGATGAAACTTGTCTCCTCCGGCCAACCTTAACCCTTAAGCGAACGGTGTTCCTTTGCGGATTGCGATCGTTCCGTCGATCCCTTCATCGCCCGATCTAAATCTCTAATCGGTAAATTTATATTTCGGATTGTTCCAACTCTTTTGCTTGATTTTTTTGTTTCTCGTTTTCCGTTTCTGTTTATGATTTTGTACGATTGGAGATAAGTTAGTTATTTTATTCACGGGAATATATGATCGGTGATTTTAGTGGTTTATCGGAGAGATCTAGAGGTTTATGATTCCGTTTTGATTGTTTGAATTACTTCTCTCTTTTTTTTTTGGATTTTTTAATGTATATTATTAAAGCTGAATGATCCATTAATGATTATTGAATCGTGACAAATTCAAGCAAATTAGAAAATTTGGAATCACTAATTTCATTTTGGTCAATGAGAGTTGTTGATTAGTTGATTTAATCCTCTGTGTTTATTTGTGCTAATTTATATGGTGCTTGTGATAATCCAGTGTCGGAGATTAAAAGCAGAGGTTTTGTGGTGAATCATGTCTGATGTCCCTTCTTGTTCTAGCGGTAATGATACAAACAACAATGATTCGAGTAACTTCGAATGTAACATCTGCTTAGACTTGGCTCAAGATCCTATTGTCACTCTCTGTGGTCACTTGTTCTGTTGGCCTTGTTTATACAAATGGCTCCATCTCCATTCTCAATCTAAGGACTGTCCTGTTTGCAAAGCCGTGATCGAAGAAGACAGATTGGTTCCTTTGTACGGTAGAGGTAAATCGTCTGCTGACCCTCGGTCCAAGTCCATTCCGGGTCTCGAAGTGCCTAACCGTCCATCGGGACAGAGACCCGAAACTGCACAACCTCCTGATCCTAACCATGGTTTTGCTCATCATCATGGGTTTGGAGGGTTCATGGGAGGTTTTGCTGCTCCGATGGCGAGTGCGCGGTTCGGGAATGTTACATTGTCTGCAGCGTTTGGCGGTTTGATTCCTTCTTTGTTCAACCTCCATTTCCATGGTTTCCCTGATGCAGCCATGTATGGAGCTGCTGCTTCTGGCGGCTTCCCTCACGGTTTCTCGAATCCGTTTCATGGAGGACACTCGCATATGCATAGTTACCAGCGGCACACGGGTCGACAAGGACAACAAGACCATCACTTGAGGATATTGTTACTCATTGTTTTCGTCGTTGTTGTGTTTTCTCTCTTCTTGAGCTAGTGAGGAAATCGATTTAGCTAACTGTATTTCGCTTTTTATTCTAGATTTTATTGCATAAAAACATGGGAAAATATGTGCTGTGAGTTGGCTTGTAAACTGCTACTTTAGCAAATTGTTCATATATTAATAAAACCTGTCGGATTCTCTTACTGATATTTCTTAAGGATTTGACTTGCGAGTCTTCACTCAATACTTATGTTGTTTAATTATTCCCATAATGTTGGATACGATTATTATTCATCATCATGTTGTTGGCTCCTTCGGATCTTTTACTTGTGTTTATCTGCAAACACGTTTTGGGAGCCTCTTATTGTATTGATAGTGTCTCATTGCCTGCAAAAATGTTTGTTTAGTTTGTTCGTTAAGGGAGTCTAAGTATACTTTGAACTCTTCTTCCCTTTTTGGTGAAATTTTTTCAGCAACTAAACATTTTTTAGTGTTCATAGCTTTCGAAGACATGACATAAGATGCTGCTCCCTATTACTTGTAAGGTGTAGGTGTGGTTAGATACCAGAAGAATTATTTGCCTCAAATACTTTTTATTTGATACTTTCAATCGTCATAATTATATTAAAACTCACAAATGTTTAGACCGTTCACATTATATATTTTTCTAAAATAAATATTTTAGGATATACCTAATTTTACTTACTTTTAGTTTTCTTACTAAAAACATTAACTAACAACGGTGAACATATAAACGCAATATGATTGTTTGTGTTTAGATGTGCAGTGTCTTTATTTTTCGTACTAGTATTGTAGTTTTGTCCAAGTTTTGTTCTATATCTCTTTTCAAAATATACATACAAATATTTTGAAGTCACGTGCAGCCAATGCATCCAATATTTTTTAAATTATTAGGAAGCAACTATTTCAGAAGAAGACTAAAGTTATGGCTTTTTGGACTCATGGAAGTGAATGTGTAGTGTAGACCATACATGCTTATTCGAAATCTACCTTTGAGACAATGAGACCCATTGTAATTTTTTAATTTGTTTCTCAGAGAGTTCACACACACAGATGCAATAATCTCCACTTCATCTGTTTCTAATTAAAATTATCCATTTATGTGCATACACTCATGAACATGTATTAATAATAATAACCCTCCCTTCATGCACACATGACACATGCAACATGCTTATTTAATACTAGTATTACGTTCGTTTCTATATTTTATTTAATGTGTCATCAAAAGGCTGAAGCCATATGCCTTCATGGCTTCATCGATCATATTTTTTCAAAGTTTCATGATTTTCCACCGGAATAAAATGAGCTATATATGTTGGTCGCTAAATATACAATTCATATATAGTCATATTGTGAGAATTATAATGATAAAATGAAATGAGTTTAAATATATGAAAGTAAAAAGAAGAAGGAAACCTCGCATTCTCACAATGCTTTAAGTCTCAGCACACAATTCCTTCGAACCTTTTTTTTTTTTTTTGTGAGCACCCAATTCCCTTAGGATATAAG
>Ga0041059_1000717_pt1 | contig 25761 bp, 18 predicted proteins | sample AraColnosormetaG_FD_56232 | JGI IMG/M metagenome (GOLD analysis project Ga0041059, IMG submission 56232) | Arabidopsis roots microbial communities from North Carolina, USA - Col MF nosort | ecosystem: Host-associated > Plants > Roots > Unclassified | place: USA: North Carolina | collected... | reverse complement strand
AAATTTTTTTTTTTTTTTTTTGTAAATTAGATTGGATACTTTGGATTAACTATTCTTTTTTTGGATTCTATATTCAAACGTATCAATATCAGTCATATCTTATTATAGAAATAGGGTAAAAGAGTTGTCGAGAGTGGAGACGTCGGGGCAAGGGAAAATGACGTGCTCCCCACCACCCCAATGCTCACGCGCACTATGCCCCACTTAACCCTAATTTCCAATGCTAATCTATCAATTACATTTCATTTATTTCTTCATTTATTTAAAGATAACTACACTTATTGTATGTATAAACTGCAAAACATATGATACTAATATTTACTACTCTAGTGAAAGAAGAAAATGATCTGGCTAGTTCCCCATGCCACAACATTCCAACACAATACATTTATCTCTTTTGGTCTTGGGGTTTTACAAATTGTATCAGAGTAAACAAGAATATGTTTTCTAAAATAGTTTTCCCCATAAACCGATCTTTCCTAAAATATTACACCATGTGAAACCCAAGACTTGTCTAGGCAACCTCAGTAATATGAGTGTATAATTAAAGTTCTGGCAGAAAATTATAAGATGAATTCATTAAATACGTTATGGAGCTTAGGACTTTGGCATAATCGGTATTCAATCCCACTGTTATTTAAAATAGACTCATATAAAAATTGTCCAGTATATTTTATATATTAATAAAAAGAGAGTACACACATAGTATTGCGTTCTTGGATTCTATATAAACCCTATATAAATAATACTAACTTGTGAAAAATTAATTATTGCCCACTTTCTCTCTCTCTCTCTCTCTGATTGATTCTTGAAAAGAAAATCAAAGTCTCAATAGCTTTGTTTTGATTCTAGTTCCATTCCACAATTGCATCTAATTCTCCTACCGTAGCCTTTTCTTCTTTATTTGTCATCAACAACTCCTAAAATTCATATGAAATTAGAGAAATCGAAACGAAAAGATAATATTTTTCAAGAAAGAGCTACATATACACCTTTTGACCTTGTAAAGTTGGAACCCTAGAGGCCTTTCAAGCAAATCATCAGGGTAACAATTTCTTGATCTTTCTTTTTAGCGAATTTCCAGTTTTTGGTCAATCATGGCAAACCCTTGGTGGACGAACCAGAGTGGTTTAGCGGGCATGGTGGACCATTCGGTCTCCTCAGGCCATCACCAAAACCATCACCACCAAAGTCTTCTTACCAAAGGAGATCTTGGAATAGCCATGAATCAGAGCCAAGACAACGACCAAGACGAAGAAGATGATCCTAGAGAAGGAGCCGTTGAGGTGGTCAACCGTAGACCAAGAGGTAGACCACCAGGATCCAAAAACAAACCCAAAGCTCCAATCTTTGTGACAAGAGACAGCCCCAACGCACTCCGTAGCCATGTCTTGGAGATCTCCGACGGCAGTGACGTCGCCGACACAATCGCTCACTTCTCAAGACGCAGGCAACGCGGCGTTTGCGTTCTCAGCGGGACAGGCTCAGTCGCTAACGTCACCCTCCGCCAAGCCGCCGCACCAGGAGGTGTGGTCTCTCTCCAAGGCAGGTTTGAAATCTTATCTTTAACCGGTGCTTTCCTCCCTGGACCTTCCCCACCCGGGTCAACCGGTTTAACGGTTTACTTAGCCGGGGTCCAGGGTCAGGTCGTTGGAGGTAGCGTTGTAGGCCCACTCTTAGCCATAGGGTCGGTCATGGTGATTGCTGCTACTTTCTCTAACGCTACTTATGAGAGATTGCCCATGGAAGAAGAGGAAGACGGTGGCGGCTCAAGACAGATTCACGGAGGCGGTGACTCACCGCCCAGAATCGGTAGTAACCTGCCTGATCTATCAGGGATGGCCGGGCCAGGCTACAATATGCCGCCGCATCTGATTCCAAATGGGGCTGGTCAGCTAGGGCACGAACCATATACATGGGTCCACGCAAGACCACCTTACTGACTCAGTGAGCCATTTCTATATATAATGGTCTATATAAATAAATATATAGATGAATATAAGCAAGCAATTTGAGGTAGTCTATTACAAAGCTTTTGCTCTGGTTGGAAAAATAAATAAGTATCAAAGCTTTGTTTGTTCTTAATGGAAATATAGAGCTTGGGAAGGTAGAAAGAGACGACATTAAGGGACTTTCAGATTTTCAGTATTACTACTCCACGAAATTATTGAAATAAATAAACATTGTACTGTAAATTAGAATGTTTGTCTTTTTGTTTTTGTGTAGTAGTATTTAACTACAATATTTGTATGTGTTTGCCTTTGTGATCTTTAGATACTTTACATTTTGGTTGGCTCAAAAACCATGGGTTTATTATATATATTTAATGCTGGTTCAACGATGAAGGAACGTTGAGAGCATATATTGCCTATTTGTGCGTTTCGATATTATATTTCTAATTCATGATCATTTTTATTTAAGGTTTTTACCATAGGTCCATAGTGGTGGTTCTTTAATCTTCGCGTCATGATGCTATTGGAATTTTTTAATATGACTATGTAAACAAAAGAATGAGAGATTGTTGACTAGCTAAAAGCATATACGTACTCTCTATGTGTATTAATTGATGTTATTTAATGGTACATGACACGAAAGAAGCTTTAAAACAAAATTATGACTGAACAAAAAAAACGGTTGATGTTGTTGGCGAGAACGACTTAAGGAAGTTTACAAACCTATACTATGAAGTTTTAAGTCGTTGTAAGTCTTAACTAAAAAATACTATTACCAAACGATCATTTATTGATGTTAATGCACTTTTGTAATTTTTAGTGTTTTTTTTTTCCAAATAGAACTTGATATATTCCCTCTAATTTGATATATAAGATTTATGAGTTAAGAGCATGCATATTCAGAAAAATATATTTTAAAAATATCATTAAATATTTGGTTTACAAAAATTAGGCAAAATCATAGAAGATAGTTTCTAAATGACAATTCACAAGGAAAAATCAAGAAATAAATCATAATTCAATACCTTTTTTTTTACCTCATTTGTTTTGGATTATTGGTTGCATATATGGTTCCTAAGGAAAAAAGGATATTATTTTAAATTTGGGATGATTTTGTTAATAGGACAACATGGAGGAACCAACTATTTCAAGGTTAGAAATTTACTTAAACTCTCACCAAAAAACACGCCAAATTGGAAGTACTTATCTTAGATAAGTTATCTATCTACATAGTTTGCAAACAAATTGGTCTACATTCAGGTAAAAAAATTTCATTTTTTTTGTTATGTTCTTTTCTCTTTCTTTTTTTCTTTTTTTCTTTTTCAGTCTTGAATCTAGATTTATATGTTGAGTAAACGAAATATAAATCAAAAATTTTTTTTTACCATGTCTTGCTTATTGTACAAGAGACAAAATGAATATGTTCGACTAAAAGACAAAAAAAAAAGATTATAAAAACAAATAACTCATGTGATGTTTAATTCAAACAGTTACGGAAAAAATATATATACATTCTTGTAACTTAAGTTTAGAGTATGGATGGTACGTTTGAACATCCCCTGGTCAACATAATTACCCAATAATTCTGAAAACCTCGAATCCGACATGTGATCCGACCCAGATAGAAGAAACTGCAATTTCATCTATTATGATTTTTGTTTTTCTCGTTCAGAAACCTTATTCATACTCTATTTGACCAGAAAAATACCCAAAAACATTTCTGAAGGACTATACTAATTTTTAAATTATTTTTTATTCCTCGTCTTCAAATCTTTTTCTATTTCTAAACTAAGTCTCGTAGTCAAATATTGTATAATAGAGAATATTCGAAACACATCACCATCACTACATCAAAACTTTCACATATATATTAGCTAATTGTGATCTATTCTTCGCAATGTATTGTTATATTTTTCGTTGTCTTTTACCTTACCAAAAACTAATACTGCCGCCTTATGCCACTAGACAATTTGTTAAACTGGATTTTCAGCCAAATAGTGACAATCTAACAATTTTGATTATTAAACTAATGAAAATGTATAGTTCCTTTGTAGATACCAATATGTATCACGTCAAATCGAGTGGGGGATCCTAGAAATGGCGCAACATGAAGGACCATCTTCACATGAATTCACGTGTCAATTGTCAAAGCCAATGGGACGTATATAATTATTCTATTAGTATAATATAATTATAATATCGTGTAATTAATAACATCTATGTGGTCACATCATTGCAAAGCTTAAAGACAACCTTAGTTACTTAATCGGACCAATTTACTCCATTAACTATAATTATTATGCGTCACACAAACTAGATTATGGTAATATGGTGGCATCATATTTCTAACTTTCCAAGCCTAGCTACTTTCAAACTAAAATCTATAATGTTTTACGACTAAAACAAACACAAATAAATGTGTTTATACAAGGTTTTGATATTGTTAACTTATGCTTTATTCATACCAATACAAACTCATTGTTGCTTCTCTACATATATATGCAACAGCCACAAGCATTTTCTGAACCCAGCCTCAAGATAAATGAGACCTTTTTAATCATTTCATTGTGCGATAGAATAAGTTCCGTTATTTTCTTTCTATTACCGACCAATCTTTGGATTTCAGAAGAGCTTTTAGCCTTTTACAATTTCATAAGTAATTTATGCAACAAATTACTTAATATGAAGTTTTCCTTAAGTGAAAATAATAATTAAATTTTTTGATTTTGAGTCTAACAAAAAAAATAAAAATTGGTTTCAATTATTATCTTATTGTGTAATAATATATAGGTGTTGTATATGACTAAATAGTGCTGAATTGCTGATGCATGATGAATTCGTTTGGAGTTAATGAAGATTGAGTAGTGCTGATTAAGTTGCTAACTAGTAGATCCACCGTCAAAATAAAACCTTCATTTTTTCTTAAGTATTGATAAATTTATCTTTATGAAATCACTAATTATTCTGACAAATCCAATGCACTTTGGGAGCTTGAAAAGCCGCAATCTCGTTCTCAGTCACTAACTGTAATGTAGCATAGGCTTCCACTAAACCTAATTAACGAAATTTGGACCACCAAATAAACAAACGAAATTAATACTAACCATTTGTAGTAAAATTACACCTACAAATCTACAACATCCTGTTTTCTTATAATTGTTGTTTTAAAATCTGTACGTCACAATATATTTAAATATTATAATTTCTAATATACCTGTCATTAATACAATTTTCTTTTCTGCGGATGAACTTTTTTATAATATTTTTTTCTTCACAATACAAATAATCATTTAGTCATAAATCATTTTGAAATTACTAGTAAATGTTTGTTCCCTATCATCTACTTGCCACACAATTGATAGATATTAATCATTTTCGTATAGCTTTATATATGTTTTTTTTATTATTATTGTACATTATGTTGAGTTTAAATAGTGATACAACGATACTAATATTAAGTATTAGTATTACTATATATGTTTTGATCATATTTTTAAACTAAAAATTGATTAAATATGCAATAAATAAAAAATGTTAACACCTAATAATTCCTCCAAATTAAAAAAGGATTCTTTAATTTAGCTTCTTAATGTTAAAGACGGACTCATCCAAAAATCCTCTTCTTCTTTATTTTTGATGAGACTTCCTACCAACAAAAGAATCATTTGTTACCGAAAATATCAGTTAACTTACAATTGGTTGGAATCTTAAAATGTATACTTAATAAGCTGATTCGTGTGATTGAACTAAACAAAAGATTTCCATCAAGTATTACATCATTGCCCACTTCGTGATTGCATTAGTAATATATTTACTTGTTTCAAACATAAAGTAACTTTAAAAGAATATTGGTATATATGGAAAAATCCAAATAAAGCCATAAAGGTCTATAGTTAATCCTAGTCACATCCTATTCTGTATATTTTCTTTAACTTTTATTAATTAAACATAAGGAAAACTTAAGTTTTGTCTTTAATTAAAGGCCTTTAATTGGATAATAATCTTCTAACCCCACCTACTTGCTTGAAACAAAAACACATAAAAAATCAGTTTCTAGAAACTTAGAAAAGTAAGTGTCATTTACGTTTATCATTAGCAAATCAACCGGATGAACGTATATTAAATATTGAAAAAACATACAATCAGATTATTAATTTGAGTCCCACTATTCAAAAACTAAAATAAAAATACAATCATTCATTGGTGTAAATAAATTATTTTTGGTTGTGATTTTTCTTATAAAAAATTACAAGTAAATGAGTACCAATAGCCTCATTAAAAAAGTATTTATAAAAAAAAAATCATAAACCAAGGAAAATCTTGTTCCTTTTTATATCAATTTTCTGTATACATATTTAAATTGCCCTGTTTAGTAGTATTCCATCAGATATAAAACTTTCATTTATTCGCTATGTCACAACTATTACAGTAGTTTTTCTGGCTGAATTTAGACACTTTTAAACTGAGAACTGAAAAATTTATAGAGATTAGATAGTCAAAATATATTTTTTAAAAAAGCTTACAATAAACAAAAGGAAAGATTGTTGTTAAATTTCCAAGGAAAGAAATATGGGAAAGGCGCAAAAAAAGACTGAAACAAGAAAAAGACAAAAGAGGAAACTGAAGCTTTGACCGATACAACATCTCCCACGTGTACATGCTTTTCCTCCCGTAAATACCGGGCAACCCTCTCTTCAAAATTATTTTATTTTTACATAAAAACTGCAACATTTAGTAGTATAAATTAAAATGAAATACATAAAATGTGGTTCCACATCTTCTTCTTTTTTTGTTCATGATATCTTATTCACATAATAAACTTTTTCTTTTTGTCTCATCGTATGTTATCTTCTAAACTTAGTTGAAAAAGCTTAATTATGTAATTTTAGGGCATCTTCATCAATGAGAAACTCACAAAATTTCTCAAACAAAAAAAATATTAATATTATATTATAATTTGATTATTTGATTAAAAAAGTATTTTTGTTAAAAAATTGAACCAATAGTGAGATGAGAATTATCATGATGAATTGTATAGAGTATCTCGGAGTTTCTCAAGTGAGAAACTTTGTACACTCTCTCTCCTTCATTTTTTTTATTTTTAATTTTTTAATTGTGAGAAACTCTTATGAGATACTCCCAATGGAGATGGTCAGTTTACCTACAAAACTTAGTTGAAAAAAACTTGTTATATAAGTGGTATTTTATTGTCAATGTGTAAATTACTATTCCATTTCTACTTTTTTTGTTTCTTCCGTTCCGTTGAACTGTACACTATTCTTTATATTACGTATTATGGATTTATGGTACTAGACTACTAGGCTATCGGCTATGACCAAATTCACATTCATATATAACTCCGGTATCCCACTGTTGTTTATGATTCTATAAATATCACCAAAGTTCAAAATCCAAAGTTTTGGGACTAGCTAGAACCGATTGGGTGGTCAGTTAGTCAGGTTTGTAGAAACAAGATGAAATATATTGGAATTAGTATTTTGTGCCCAACGTATTCATCTATTTTAGCCCATAATCAAACCCCCAGATTGCTTATTTGGGTTGGTTTTAAAGTTTAGTGATATTTTTGTTTACTGCATAAATGATTTTGAGAATACGTTTAGTGATATCAAAATCTGATTTTGAGCAGATGTTTATGGAGAGTCAGATTTTGATATCACTAAATGCGTTTGACAAGCTATGCAACACGTTCAGGGCCGGGTAGAGTTTCATGTAGAATCGACGAATTTCTGATATAGGGTTTCCAGATTCTTCAAAATCATTGTAAAGGACCAAAGTTATATGAAGGAACATCGCCTATTAATCGAAAATTTGCTCCTCGCAACGGAGTTAGTCAAGGACTATCATAAAGATTCAGTCTCAGAACGCTGCGCTATCAAAATTGACATCTCCAAGGCTTTTGATTCAGTTCAATGGACCTTCCTCAAGAATGTCCTCTTAACTCTTGATTTTCCTCAAGTTTTTGTTCATTGGATCATGCTTTGCGTTACCACAGCATCTTTCTCGGTTCAGGTTAACGGGGAACTAGCTGGATACTTTAATAGTTCACGGGGGCTGCGTCAGGGTTGTTCTCTATCTCCTTATCTCTTCGTCATTGTCATGGATGTTCTATCCAAGAAGCTTGACAGAGCTGCAGGCTTAAGGAAGTTTGGATACCATCCAAAGTGTAAAAATCTTGGTTTAACACATCTTTCTTTTGCTGATGATATCATGGTGCTCACAGATGGGAAACTTCGATCCCTTGAGGGTATTGTGGAGGTCTTTGACAGTTTTGCAAAACAATCATGTCTCAAGATTAGCATGGAGAAAACAACAATTTATCTTGCAGGAATTTCTGATACTGTGCGCCAAGAGTTTGAGGAACAATTTCATTTTGAAGTAGGATGTCTCCCGGTGCGGTATCTCGGGTTACCTCTAGTCACCAAGAGACTCACATCTCAGGACTACAACCCGCTTCTTGAGCAGATAAAACGACGAATAGGAACATGGACAGCCCGGTTCTTGTCCTACGCGGGTCGTCTAAATTTGATCAGTTCGGTTTTATGGAGTATATGTAATTTTTGGCTCTCTGCTTTCAGGCTTCCACGTGAGTGTATTCGGGAAATCGACAAGCTTTGTTCTGCTTTCCTTTGGTCAGGACCAGAGTTAAGTACTAAGAAGGCTAAGATTGCTTGGGATACAATATGTAGACCAAAACAAGAGGGAGGATTGGGTCTGCGGTCAATCAAAGAGGCAAATGATGTATGTTGTCTGAAACTTATTTGGCGAATGGTCTCGCATGGTGATTAGCTATGGGTGAAGTGGATTAAGACCCACCTCCTAAAGCACAACACTTTCTGGTCCCTTAGATCAGCACAACAAGGCTCTTGGATGTGGAAAAAGTTGTTGAAATACCGAAACATTGCAAAAGATTTCTCTAAGGTTGATATTAGAAATGGCGAAAGGTCTTCATTTTGGTATGATGATTGGTCAACCATGGGCAGATTGATTGACGTCGTGGGCGAACGTGGCCAAATTGATATGGGGATTAGTAAGCATAAGACGCTTGCAGAGGCATGGGACGGAAGGAGCTCACGTACGCATCGAGCAGCAATTCTAAATAACATTGAACAAGAACTTTATTGGTGAAACAAAACAGAGTGATGGCAGAGGACATTTTTCTTTGGAAAGGGAGAAAGGATATTTATCGGCCACGTTTCTCAACACGAGATACTTGGAACCATACTCGCACACCTTCGCCTGTAGTCACTTGGCACAAGAGCGTCTGGTTTGCAGGAGGGACCCCCAAGTTCTCTTTCTGCGTCTGGTTGGCGGCTCACAATCGTTTAGCAACAGGAGATCGCATGCTTAGCTGGAACAGGGACTCTCCACAGGATGCGCTCTTTGTAATCACACGCTGGAAACTAGAAATCACCTTTTTTTCTCTTGTGTTTACGCTTCAGAAATTTGGCAGGCTCTGACAAGGAACATCTATGGAGCAAAGTATACTACTCACTGGAATGACTTGATTGCAGCCACTTCGGGTCATTGGCAAGATCGAACAAAGCGGTTCATAGCTCACTATGTCTTCCAAGCAACGATTCATACTATCTGGAGGAAACGTAACAATCGGCGGCATGGCGAACAACCAAATCCACCGGTGCGTTTAATCCGATGGATAGACAAGCAAGTAAGAGATCGACTTTCTTCACTGAACACAAGCGGAGAAAGAAGACATGAGACGGGACTTCAAATTTGGTTTGCAACAAGAAATTTATACTAGTTTCTTTGATCTAAAATGTATTTAGCCTTTTTCAAACTCACGTTGCACTTGTTGTACAAAAGACATTTTTCTTTTGAATCTAATTTAACATTACATTAAAAAAAAAAAAACATTAAGTTTTTTTCTTTCGAGATGAAAGTGTTTGAAGATGCAAAATACAATCAAATTAGTAGACTATTAAAGTAAATTTGATTCTAAGAAGTACATCAGTAAATAGGGAATATGTATTTGTAATTCATATCAATTTTACATTTTGTTGTTGTGATTTTACTTTATTGTTCTTTATTAAATTTTATGAAGAGGAAATATTTATATGTTGTTTTGGTGAATATATAACTTGTTTACCAAAACTTAATTTGGAGCCATTCTAAACTGACAAATAAAACGAGTTAAATTGAAAACAATTGATCGTAATGTCATGCCACTTATATAATTTTAGCATATAGAAAAAAAATATTAACAAGTTTAGAATAGTTAACCCAAAACACTATCTTTATCAGCACGCAAGGTCTTTAGCTTCTCAGTTTCCAATTCAATCTTTAACTTCTCCACCATCTCTAGAAGCTCTTCTTCTCTGCTCTTCTCTTCCTTGTCCCCACTCAATGCTTCGATTATAATCGACACTCTTGCTCTTTGATGCTCTAAACTTTTCTTCAACACTTTCAGTTTCTCTAACACCAAATCTTTATCAAACCCAACAACCTCACCTTCTTGGTTCTTAGCTTCCTCGTTCGACAAACCTAAACCGAGTTCATACCCCGTTATTGTGACGTTATCGTCTTCCTTTTTGTCTTTTGATTGATCTTCTTCACGTGGACTGGACTCAGAAGAGTCTGATTCAGTAGCTGGGAACACTGGACTAAGTTGGAGATCGTCTTCACGGAAATTCCACCCACTGATTCTTCTATTCTTCACTATCTCTTCGTCTTCTTCTTCTTCTTCTTCATCATCATCTCCAACACTCTTGATCAAAATCTGACTCTCCATAAACATCTGCTCTGCGTTTGACAAGCTATGCAACACGTTCTTGACCACAAAGTCGAGTCCTTTACAGTTCTTGAAAAAAGGATGCTTCAACAACTTCTCTGCCGATGGTCTTTTAGTAGGATCTTGCTCTAGACACAAACCAACCATTTCTCTAAAAGCTTTTGAGAACTTCTTGTTACCCTTTTTGCTGCTTCCGCTCGTATTGATCTCGTAATCAGAAAAATGAAACCTTTTGGTGATCTTCATGAGCAGACTCTTCAACGGCGGTAAGTGAGATAACGGAGGTCTTCCATGTGCTAACTCCAACGCTGTTATCCCGAAAGACCAAATGTCTGCTTTGAAACCATACCCTGTGTGGGAATGAACCACTTCCGGAGCCATCCAATACGGTGTTCCCGCTATATCAGTTAACCTTAAAGAAGAAGATGTTGTTCCAGAGGAAGATGTCACGGGTTCATAGATGGATGCAGATACTCCGAAATCAGCGAGCTTCACGGATCCATCAGAATCTACCAGAATGTTACCTGCCTTGATGTCACGGTGCAAATGACCCTGATCGTGAAGATACGAGATTGCATTCAGAGTTTCCTTGAGGAAGACGGAAATGCAGTTTTCTGGTAACCCACTTGGAAAAGACGAAGAGACGATCGAATGAAGAGAGCCACAAGACATGAATGGCATAACCACCCAGAGACATCGATCAACGGTGAATGAACAATAAGCATTGAGAATATTCGGATGAGAAAGCAGAGACATCGTCTTGGTTTCACGGCGAAGACTGTCAAAGTCAGCCCGCGACTGATCAAGATCGATGGCTTTGATAGCAACTACCATTGAGTTCATCGGAATGCATATGGCCTTGTAGACCGAAGCACTAACACCAACGCCTATCTTGCAGATGATCTCGTAGGCTTCAGCATCAAGAGGGAACTCGAGCTTGTTCCGAGCCATAAATAGAAAGAAGATGAGTACACTCTTGCTTATTGAATTGTTATGTTTTTAGTGGAATTGTGGTCTTTTAGAGGCTAATAGTACCATGAGGCTATTCATATAGGGATGAAAAAAGAAAGAGTTGGTTTAGCATGTGAACTTGAAAAAAAAGAGAGCCTTTAATGTAAAAGCAAAACCCTTATCTCTTACTTAAAAATATGTTGATGAAACAATAAGATGAAGCATGTGAAAGAGCTAACTAACTAACCTTAGTTAATGAGATTTTACCTTTGGTCTTTCCAGGGACCCAAAGGGCAAACACTATCATTTCAACTTCAAACCGGTAAAGGTACAAAAATTAAATGGAGCTATGAAAATTTATTTTCATCATTTCACAGAAATTTAAAGTTCTAGATTTAGATATCTAGACTCGTTTTACAACTTTTTTTTCATGGCATTTCTGAAGAACTTGCATTTGCCTTTGACCACATGAGAAGGAAACAAAGACTAGAGAAAAGACGTCAGCCTTCTTGACATTTGGTAAAATGAATGATCAAGTATTCAAACATCAATATGCTAAGATAAAATCACAATGGAACAGAACTTGTTTTATAAGTCTTCAGGGATGTCCTTGAAACATATACTATAAAGTGGGCAAAAGACTTATGAAACCTACTTAAACATCAGCACTTCACTGTTTACTTTGTCTCACACGTAAAGCAAATGCAAGTAAATCAATGCAGTCAAAACTCTAAGCAACACAGCCAATCCCACAGCATTAAGGTCTACTTCATAAGAAACTTGTACCTGTCAGTATGTGTTTCTTATTCCATGAACTGAAGCTATACCAATAATCAGTGTGCACCATATCAGTTGGACACTTTGTCAATTCAACACATACACGCTTTAGCCTGAACTTTTCTTTGATCTGAAATATACTCACGAACTCTCTGAGTTTTACTTCGCATGGGCTCAATCATATTTTCTGTCTTGTGAATTATCTCTTTTGACAGATGACCCTCCAGAAAACTGAACAATGCTCCTAATGTCATCTTTCTTAGATCTGTATCAAGTTCATTGTTCATATCTTCTTCAACATGACAGCTTAAACCCTGCTCTCCTGAATCAGTAACCTCATCATTTTCAAAGCTCTTCAACGGCTTCTGATCCGCTTTCTTGTTCTTCCCTTTGTTCTTTCTGGCTCGATTTAGAACCATGTCCAATTCCAAATAAGAATCTCCAACAATATCAATCTTCTTGCTTCTTGTAGCCCTAGTAATCCTCTTCTCCTTTAAAGTCTCTACCTTCTCTACATTAACCACTCCCAAACAAGCTTTTCCTACACTTTCTTCAATCTTCTTGCTCCTCGTAGCCTTACTGCTCACTCTCTTCTTCAATCCCCTCCCTAAATTTTCCTCCACCATTGCACAATCCTCCATTTCAACCTTAATTAAGTTTACAGATGAACTCTGAATACTTTCAACATTCCTAAAGCTTCCATTTTTCTCCACCAGATCCTCTTGTAATCCATCAGTAATCCCTAATTTCTCCGAATCCTCGATTTTCCTAACTTTCCTAACCCTAGAACTCGGCTTGTTCTCAAATTTCACATCCAAACCCTTTTCTTCCTCAGTGATATCCCCCAAATTGATACTTTCTAAAACCCTAATTCGCTTCCTCGCATTAGCCTGACGCCTATTGTTCCTCGTAAGCTTCTTCTCCTGAAAATCATCAATCACAAAATTCACCAAAATAGATGTATACTCACCTAGTTTGATAACATCGCCATCTCCGAGATTTACCGACGTCTCTGGATCAAGAGCATTCGAATTCAATAAAGTACCGTTGGAAGATCCAAGATCTTGTATTACCCAATTCCCAGAATCCGATTCGATCCGAAGATGCTTAGTGGAGATTCCAGCGTCTTTAATTGCGATTTCATTACCACGAACGATTCGACCAACACGAATCGTAGATCCAGGCTTGTAATCTAGAGCATCGCCTTCTCTTGGACCCTTGACGAATACTAATCTCAACGATGGCGTAACCATTGTTACCGTTTCTCTCCCAAATGCGAATTTTGAAATTTTGATTTGTCTGACGCTCCAATTATTAATGGGCCTTAAATGGGCTTTTATCGTTTCGACGATAAAACAATTTCAAGGCTAAAAGCTACTATTGGCTAAACAACTGGCATTATTGATTACCCAAACTTCCAGCAACACACGTGAATCTCTCAGCAAACTTATCTCTCCCTTATCCACTTTTTTTCCAACCTTTTTCCCCTCACGCTCCTTTACCCTCGCGTGTATCTCACCTCATCATTTGGATATCCACTGTTAAAATTCCCTTTTATATTCGAAATCAACCAAATTTAACCTTACTCCTATAAATTAATTAGGCTCTTATCTACAATTGTTGCAAATCAACAAAACGTGCTTCTAATGCTAACACAATAATTGATTTTTGAGTATATTCCTCTACGTAGTGAACACGACGCGCTAAGATCTGACGCGTGGGATATAACTTGTCGGTCAACGAAAGCGCCACGTCATCGCCACTATGCTTGTCCTTATCATTTCCTTTCACCCGCCAACGTCGTTTCAAGCACAGCAAATAATATCAGAACACATTTTTTTCTTTTTATGATTTAATCAATTAAATCACCAAACTCAATTAAATAAAAAGAAAAAAATTATTATTATCCCTTCTTCTTCTTCTTCGTCTTCGTCTTTGATTCTCCTGATTCATGTCGCTTAAATTTTTAGCGATCTTCGAATCCCATTTTCCTTCGGGAATCTGACATTTTTTCTCGGGAAATTTTTTTATCCAAATCGGAGTAAAGTATCGAATCTAGAGAATCCGCTATGGATGAGACCTATTTTGATCTATTGAATTTCTTTAAGAATCCCTCTTTTACAGAGACATTTGTCGACATCTTACTATGCGCAGTTCCGATTTGGCTCGCCGTTATGATCGGGTTATTAATCGGATGGTCTTGGCGTCCAAGATGGACCGGTTTGATCTATTTAGGGTTTCGTTCTAAGCTTCGGTTTTTATGGACCGCACCGCCTGGGTTTGGTGCTCGTCGGCTTTGGCTTGCTTTCACCGCTCTCTCTGCTTTCTCCGTTTGCCGAACCATCTGGTCAAGGAATGACACCAGAGCTAATAAATCGGCGACCGGTTCAGCTTCGTCGCAGACGCCTGTTGAGGATAATGATGAATCAGGATTGGCCTCAAGGTTAGTGTAATGCTTAATTATTGGAAGATGTAGAAGTTTTAGTTCTCTGTTTTAAAACGTAACGTTTACTTTTAATTTAGCTAGATAAGGTATATAGTGTTTGCATTATCTTTTAGTTTCGCAATAGCATTGGCAAAAGAATGGTTTTTTTTTTTTTTNCATTAGTTGATTTATGGATTGGTTATATTTGCAGAGGTAGCGATAACGGGACGGTGACAGAGGATATTGTGACAGAGAATGATTTAGAGCATCTGCTTCAGCTGCTTGAAGTTGGAAATGCAGCTTTGGAATGGCAATCTATGATGGATAAGACTACTCCAAATATGAGCTACCAGGCTTGGCGTCATGAGCCTGAGGTAATCTAAGTTTTATACTCTTGCTTTGTATCCGTTTCCTTATGCTACGCCTGAATGATGTAGCTCAAGGAACAAGCTAAGTCATTGAGTAGTAGGCGGAATAGTCGAAAAAATGAATTCTTTAGAGTAATTTGAATGACATCTGAATCAGACCACTGCTTTTAGGTTTATTGGTAATGACGAGGGAGATATGTTTCTAAGGATAGCTATAGACGATCAATTTTTAGGTGTCTAGTAGTATACATTGTGTTTCTTTGTTTAGCTTTGGTTCTTTTTGGGCACGATGTGATGCGTTGTTGCATTTACCCCTTTGTGTGGCATTTTTGTGACATTTTACTTGAAACTGTGTTCTTGCTATAATGAAATGGGGAATTCTTAAATACTAGATGATAGAAACATTTGATCAAATTGTGTTTGTAGCCTGATAGGTCGTATTGTTTATCAGACAGGTCCTGTTATTTATCGCAGCCGGACTGTGTTTGAGGATGCAACTCCAGATATTGTTAGGGATTTCTTCTGGGATGATGAGTTTCGACCTAAATGGGATTTCATGCTTGCCAACTTCAAAACGTTGGAGGAGGACACTCAGACAGGAACAATGATTGTTCAGTGGAGAAAAAAGGTTTCTGGACTTTTGATACTTTGGTCATCTTAATAAACAATTCCCACATTAAAAACTGTTGTCATTACTAATTTCTTTTGCTTGCAGTTTCCTTTTTTCTGTAGTGACCGAGAGTATATCATTGGCCGGAGAATATGGGAGTCTGGGAAGAAGTATTATTGTGTCACAAAGGTAATGTCATGCTACAAGAACTTGTTTTTGCCTTCCACAGAACAAGTGTGTAGCATTCCACATGTCTGGAGAATTCTAAATGTTTACGCCAGAATTCTGTAGGGGACAAAACACCAAAGTTTAGGTTTGACAATTCTGAATGTCTGGAGATAATTCATGGGACCATTGTCTCTTAGTTTCTAGTTCTATTAAGTTTCATTGCATCATTACTTTATCAGTGAAAAAAATTGATCAAATAGTATCCAACATCTGTTTATCCTAAACATCCTATTAAGTTTTTATGCTGAAACAAAGCTCAAAGCTCAGAGCTAAGGCGCTTATCTTCTTTGATATTGCATGGAGTATGCTTCTACTTCTCTAGGAGATGCGTTTTATGGAAATATCAAAGAAGATAAGCGCCTTAGTTCTGAAGATAAGCGCCTTATTCACAAAATGCATAAGGTTGTATTCTTTGTTAGGTTTATCCAGCTCTAAACAAAGCTCAAAGCTCAGAACCATACTTAACACCTGTTCAATATTGTAGGGAGTTCCTTATCCAGCTCTACCAAAGCGTGATAAGCCAAGGCGTGTTGAGCTTTATTTCTCAAGTTGGGTTATCAGAGCGGGTAAGCCTTTTGATATACAAGTCTTTTTTTCTTTAAGACGGGCATAGATTTTGATTTTAAAGCAAATTCAAAACAAATGCAGTTGAATCCCGAAAAGGAGATGGACAGCAAACGGCTTGTGAAGTTTCCCTTGTCCACTACGAAGACATGGGCATCCCAAAAGACGTAGCAAAGTTAGGTGTCCGTCATGGCATGTGGGGAGCTGTCAAGAAGCTAAACTCTGGTTTACGAGCGTACCAATCCGCCAGAAAATCAGACTCATCTCTATCTCGGATCGCCCAAATGGCAAGAATCACTACAAAACTGAACATGGATTCTGCAGAATCATCTTCAAGAGATGAAGACAGAAGCAGAGCAATGGAATATGCGAGACAACGGGACCATTTGAGAATGGACTGGAAATGGGTTGTTGTAGGAGGTGTCGCATTGGCTTGTGGCCTTCACTCTGGGATCATTGGCAAGGCTTTACTGGCTGGAGCTGGCCAGAGACTGGCTCGTAGGTGAGAAACCTTGTCGTATTCTTATTATATCTTCCCTTGACAGAAAAGAGAAACATATGCATATAATTAAGGGAAATGTATTATTTTTGCAACTCCTCTGAGAAGGGCATGTGGTTTTGGTGGTGAACCATGTAGAGTAGTAGCTTTAAACTATGGAGTCATAAGTTATTTGAGTTCTATCTTGTACCACAGGATAGTGAGATATGTATTTTATAAACTATATGAATCTACATAGCTTCTAAAAGCTTAAATTCTTTGCATGTGATGCACTTCGTATCTCTCATTGATTGCTCAACCAAGAACAAGATGTCAAAACTTATCTACTGCATCAATTCACTGCAGTGTGCACACAAGCCGTTCTTTATTACCACTTATGGTTGTACATCAAGTTCCTCATTCTGCAGTTCTACAAAGGTTGTTTCTGGTGTTGTAGAGGATGCAGAATTATCGCCAAAATCTGTGTCTGATTCATCTGAACCAAATTCAACATCTGTTTCAGATAGTGAACCGTTGGCCTGAATCCCACCTTCTTCATCATCTTCTCCCTCGTCTTCGTATGTATCTAAATACACGTCATCTTCCTCTCCCTGCAACAGCCAAAAGAGAACAAGGAATATGAAAGACATCAAACACAACATTCATGATAGTGACAATTCAAGGAAATAAAGAGAGACGTATAAGGCAAAAACATCATACATCTGTTTCTTCTGTTTCCTCGTCAGAAGAATAAGCCATGTCAAGCTTGTCGTATAATGTTTCATCTCCCTTGTCTTTTACAAGTTCCACTTGTTCCTGAAAGAATGAATTCAGGGACTCGGGTTAGCAAACATTGCAGAACAAGAAAATGCGTTCTTTGTTTGATTAGTGAATGCTACAGATAGATGGAACCATACAATTTCAGCTCTCAGCTGCTCTGATCTCGTCTGTATCGCCTCAATGTGTTTAATAAGAGCCTGTTGAATGCAAAGTATCCAAATAAGAAAGCAAAATCAGTGTTAGCCGGTGAGGTTTAAACTTGATTAGACGCAGGTGTTGGTCATAACAAGTAGAAATCAATGGTAAGTTTGCAGATTTTGAGATCAACACACGTTGTTGCATATATTTTTATCACGAACCTCGCGTTTTTGAAGCTCAAGAGAACGAGCCAAAGCTTTCCTCTTTGTCAAGAGGTTTTTAGGCCTCAGTGTGGTAGGACGTTTATAATCTTTTCCTCTATACACGATTACGGCATAGCCTTTGGAAATTTTGTCAACAGAAACCAGGATACCTCCACTCTCGGCTTCAAGGGCCATTGCCACTTTCTGTGCACCCTCTAAAGTTTTAGCCTTTACAAGAATCTTGATCAGCTCCCGATATTTCCAGTGCAAGTGCATGTTCTCTACAGTCCCATCAAACACCCCTCTTCGACCTGGAGCAATCAATTCAAGTTTCTCAGACAAGTCAATATCCCAGAGAACACAGGTCAAACATACTTAACTACATCAGCCCACATATTGATAATAAAATGGTTTACCAAGAAGTAAGAAAGCTTTCATCTTCAATCCGAGCTTTTGGAACATAAATCTCTCTTCTTCTGTTATGCCCTCAAGGTCTGTTCTCTGCTCTGCTGGCTTCAGAGATTCCTCCACCTTAGCTAAAGCCCGTTCAGCTTTCAGCAGCTTTTTCTCAGCCTAGAAAAGTTTATTGAAAAGTACTAATCCGTTTAATTCCAGGAGCAATCTCTTAACTCAATATGTGAAATATAATTTGACAGGTAGGAAGTATAGGGTCAAGTCAGGAACTCACGAAAGCAAGTTTCCTTTCCAACTTCCTGACAAGTTTTGCAGATCTCACTTTCTCAACCTCTTGTTTCATTTCCTCCACATGATCATCGTTATCCAGATTTTTTCCCCATTTACCAGTTGCATCAAGAGTTTCTCCAAGAGTACCGGCAGAAACAAGGTTTTGATTAGCTTTAGTACTTGGTAAAACCAGAGCTGATGGACGTGCCTGTTCCTCTTTGTCTTGCAAAGTCCTTGCAAGTTGTTGATTAGCCTTTATACTTGGGACAACCAGAGCCGATGATGCTCTTAGACGTGCTTGTTCCTCTTCGTCTTGCAAAGTCCTTACAAGCATCTCCTTCTCCATCAATGCTTCACCTACTTCTAGTGACAAAAAACTCTTTCCTCTGTAGAAAACCAAAAAATCTTTGTTCCTCGAAAGCAGCATACCTCCCGTCAATCTCTGCAGTCACTTACCAAGATCATGACATCAAACATTCAGCATCAAATATAGACACCTTATCATTTATTCTAATGATATCTACATTTATATAAAAACAATTAAATGTTACTCGGCTGTGAAACCTTATTACCTTGATGTCTTCAGCCATTCTCTCACTGGTCGTCAGTTGTACACCACGTTTAAGGGCAACCTTGGCAATCAAACTCTTTTGCCATAACTTAACCATGGCTGTTGCCAACCCTTGCAGCTGTCTACTTCGACCTGTACATCAAAAGAAAATCTCGCTATTCAAAAACCTTATTGGGCTCTACAAAAAGTCGTAAAGGAAATCCAATACCTAAAGCAAAGTGGGGAGGAAGAACTGTAGCAATTCTTCTTAAAGAGGTTGCCTCCTTTGTTCCCAGAGTTGATCTCACTCCATAAGGAAGTGCCCTAAAAGGAGGTTCGTAACCAGGAACAATCCCTGGAAGCAAATCAGCATCAACAGGTAACGGATAACCTCCCTGCCAGTCCGTGTACCGAGGACCAAGACCCTCTAACAGTTCATTTATTTCATCTTCATATTCTACTTCTTGTGGAGATGTCCTGTCTTTATTTCCCACAACAGTTGGCTCCTTCTCTAGCTGAGGAAGATTCACTAGTTGAACACTTTGATCCACTGTACTTGTAGGTAAAGAAGATGGCAATCTCTCTGCTCTTCTGTATACTTGCTTGTTCATGTTCCCTGATCCATCCCTGTTGCTGCCACCTTTGTAATTGTACAAGGCGATGGAAGTCCCTGACCTCCAAATCACCAAACCACCAGTTTTTCTCTGTCACAGTGAAGATATAATTAGTATTACACTTGACACACTAGAAACAAAGAACTTTCAATTCTTTGACTTATATCATTTCAAAGCTCCAAAGATTAAGCCTTTGTAAATAAAAACACTGATTGGGGGATCATAAGAAGTAAAACCTCTAATATCTCATGCATCCTTCTCATGTTGAGTGCACTTGATCCTTCAATCTTAAGTCTCACAATCTCTGACCCCTTCCACTTCTCCTGGATTGCATCAACCACAGCCTGAGTAACACCTGCACCCGTAACTCTCATCTTACTCTTTGTTCGAAACATCACATTCCTCAACCGATTCAATTCAAATTCCGAAAGAGTCATCTCCGCCAGCGAGTATCTACTCTCCTTCTTAGCTGTCCACTCTCCATTTACCAACTCCTTCTTCTCCATAGAACTCACCTTTTCCCAAGGAAACTTAACTTCATCATTCCCTCCATATACACCAAATGGTGATTCCTCCGAGAATCCACCTCTTCTTTCTTCCACATAGAACCTTTCCTCCACCGAACTCTTCTCAATTCTTCTCTCTTGTTCAACTTCCTTATCCTGAAACTGATCTTCATCCACAAATCCATACTTTTTTAACTTCTCTACAATCTTCTCCATTGTACTACTACTCCCACTACCACCACCAACATCACCACTTCGACTACTGTTCTCACCACTTATAACCCCTAAATCCGAAAATCTCTCGTCTTTTCGACGATTCAACACTACCTTTGAAGGTCTAAACTGATTCTGCTTCTGTGTTCTATTCCAATTCTCATTCCTACTGCTACTACTACTGCTACTACCTTCACACGATAATCGTTTAACATTTTTCATAAAAGAGAAACCGAATCTATAGGACCTGAGTGAAATTGATGAACTTGTACCATGGAACTTGCAGAAAGAACTTCCCAGAGAATCGACAAACTTCGCCGAAGTAGTCGTCGTCGTCGTCATTGGGCAAAAATGGTGACTTGAATTAATCGCCATTTCCGACAGAAAATACTCTCAATTGGGTACTCTCAACAAAAAAATTTGACCTTTGATTCCTTCAGCTACGCAAACGAAGCTCCTGACTCTGTTATCCATGGCGGGGGAAAGAATAAGATGTTCGAGATGATTAGAGGGTTGTTTGGATACGTGGTTTATCGTAACTAGGACCACCACAAAGAGCGTATTATAGAGAAACATAACTTATTATCGCTAAAATGCACTTATAGTGCGCATCTTGTCAGAAATAAAACGATTTCAATAACACACGCCTTGTGACGGGATCCAAATTTTGTCAGTCAAAAGCAGTTACTTATGCAGAGAAGGGAAGAGAGAGTAGAAAATAGATATCTTTTGCGTGAGCCTCTCTTTGCCCGTACGATTCTTCGGGCTCTATGAGATATCGAATTTTCTTCTCAAGGTTAGATTTTTCGCTTTCTACTAAAATTTTGCAAAAATTCTCATTTTGTTTTGTTGTTGAAGATTTCGTTACAAGTTCCTTTTTTTTTTACTTCTCGGTGTAAAATTAGAACTTGCAGGGACCTCGATAATTAACTGATGTCTAATTTTATCGTGGAACGGTTGAGAATTTTGGTGATTAAGGGTTTCGATTTTGATTTTGGGTTTATCATGTTTTTGAAAAAGTAGAGGGAAAAAAATTAAGACTTTTGATTTTTACGATGTTGGGTTTCACTGTAAATGAGGTTCTAATGGCGGAGTAATAACATAAGTGTGTGTTTCATTTACTGGTTTAGTGATTTTTCAAATGGTCGTTTGTCTAATCAAAAAGATATTTCTTTTAAGTTTTTGGAGATCAGACAGTTACATATGTTTATGTTGCTAGTTCTTGTCTGAGACAGTTACATATGTTTATGTAGCTAGTTCTTGTCTGAATCGTGGATCAATGCCCATATCTCTGGAAGCTTAATGTGATTTTCTTTGAGAAGTGCAACATATATCTTCTTGTATCTTGTTGAGATCACTTCAGGTTGTGTGATTTTCTCAGAAATTATTGACCTCTAGTCTTGTTACTGCAGTTTCAGTACCTTTTTTGTTTGTTTGATGTAAAATTAGCAGTTTCAGTTTTGAGTACTTTGCTCTTAATTTTGTCTCTTGGTTGATTCCTTTTCTCTGATGTAGAATTGAGTGGGCTGATCAGTAACTAAGTTCTTCTTATGCAGGTACCATATAAGGTTCAATGCTATATAACTTCAATCTATTTAGCCGTCAAAACATTTTATATCTGCTTCGTTGCTTTAAACGTTATGTTTTCTCTATGACCTATGACCTGCGTTTATACTGCTTTATAATCTTTATTAAGGCTTGATGGTTATCATTTCTGGTTGCGGATTTTATGATTCATCCTTCAACTTAGAATCTCCTGTGTTTTTTTCAGGTAACAGATAAACACGAATGTTTTCAGAAGTAGAAATGGCTCGAGACGTGGCTATATGTGCCAAACACTTGAATGGCCAATCGCCGCACCAACCGATTCTATGCAGACTACTCCAAGATCTAATACACGAGAAAGCGTGCAGGGAACACGGATTCTATCTCGGCATCACCGCTCTAAAAAGCATCGGTAACAACAAGAACAACAACATCGACAACGAAAACAATCATCAAGCAAAAATCCTCACATTCCCGGTGTCCTTCACATGCCGCACATTCTTGCCTGCAAGAGGAGATATCTTGCAAGGGACTGTAAAAAAAGTGTTGTGGAACGGAGCTTTTATCAGGTCAGGACCACTCAGATACGCATACCTCTCACTCTTGAAAATGCCACATTATCATTATGTCCACTCACCATTGTCGGAGGACGAGAAACCGCATTTTCAGAAAGACGACCTCTCAAAGATTGCTGTTGGAGTTGTTGTGCGGTTTCAGGTGTTGGCTGTGCGGTTTAAAGAGAGACCACACAAGAGAAGAAACGACTATTATGTTCTTGCAACTTTGGAAGGCAATGGTTCATTTGGTCCCATCTCTCTTACAGGGTCAGATGAGCCATACATGTAACCCAAACAAGGCACCAAAAGTTAAAAGTCTTTAGATACTTTTTTGCTTTTAGGTTAACCTCAGATTCGTTGGGGTTGTTTCGTGTTAAACTGGATCGACAAGAAATATTTGTAAACAAAGTTGACAGAACCAATTACATTCTATTAATTTCAATTGGTCAATACCGACAGAGTTACATATTGATATAATACTAATACATACAAAAGCATATAAGAAAATTAGTTGCTGAGCTATCTTCAAACTGCATCAATGGTGTGGTAACTCATTGAAAAGGATCATCTTTCATCTAAACCTCTGTGAATCAGACCACAGATTTGGATTTTTCATCACCATCGAGACATCTTCCATCTTCGAATTCATCAAAAGACGAGTCTCAGCAGGCTCTGGATACTCTTGAGTGCTCTAGTAATCGCCATCGATCAAACCCTCGAAATCTATGAGTTGATCAAAATCTAGGAATTGATCAAGATCTATCTCTTGATCTTCCAAGTTTCCTGTAGGTTTGTCGTTACTCTCAAAAATCGCCAAGATCTGATCATCGAATACAACCATCTCCGTTTCTTCTTTGAGACGATCATCATCAGGAACGCCAAAAGTTGCAGAACTTAACTGAAGATTTAGGGTTTCGTGTGAAACAAGATTCTTAATCTTGATGTCGTTGTTAATCTTGACGTCCTCTTGATGATCTCTTCGATAATTATTCACAGATTCCAATTCCTTCAGATCTCTCAACATCGTAGACATCGACTCAATCGCTTTTCTCAACTCCTCCGAATCCTCCGATTTAGCAAGACTCTCGTCTTCCACCATAACTCTAACCCTAGATTCTCTTTACGAACAAGACCCTGATCCTTGAGGAAAGCGGAAACAACAGAATCAACAGAGGAATGGCCGAAGGAGTAGAAGGAGACGTGAGAGTTGGAAGAACAAGGAGTCGTCAAGATCGCAACCTGTGAATCGGAGGAGAGAAGACATAATAGCTCCGCGGCTTTACTGTAAAGACCGGTACGACGTTTGGAGAAACAAACGGCTCGTGACTCTTTCTTCTGAATCTTCTCAATCGAAATTCTTCTCTTTAGTCCTCCCATTCTGCTTTCTTTGATTTCACAGAGATTTTGAGGGACACTACCTCTCTCTCTTTATAGATAGTGTATGTAACAAGAAACCTAGAAACAATTGTATATATAAAAATGTCGGTGGTTTTATAGGAGGGATCTAGGCCCGTATCAGGCCCATTGCAAGAGGAAATTCAAAATTTTGTCTTCTTTTGGCCCAAATCAATTTAATAAAATCTGAATTAGGGGTTTTGTTTTTTGATTTCATGATATAAACGACAAAAACCAAAAGTACATATATAACCAGAACTCAAGAGTCTTTTATAATAAAGGCAAACCGAAAAAACAGAACCGGTTATCAAGTCTCTCTCTTCCTTTTCTATCCAAATAACATCCACTTGTAATAATCTTATCGACAAACAATCGACCTATAACTACCCACGTGTCATCACGATACGATTATTATCCTCTCTGATCCAACGGACCCAAAACATCTATCTCTCTTTCTCGACCTTTTGTCTCCTCGATCTAAAGATGGCGGATTCGGACAACGATTCAGGAGGACACAAAGACGGTGGAAATGCTTCGACACGTGAGCAAGATAGGTTTCTACCGATCGCTAACGTTAGCAGGATCATGAAGAAAGCACTTCCTGCGAACGCAAAAATCTCTAAGGATGCTAAAGAAACGGTTCAAGAGTGTGTATCGGAATTCATAAGTTTCATCACCGGTGAGGCTTCTGACAAGTGTCAGAGAGAGAAGAGGAAGACAATCAACGGTGACGATCTTCTTTGGGCGATGACTACGCTAGGGTTTGAGGACTACGTGGAGCCTCTCAAGGTTTATCTGCAAAAGTATAGGGAGGTGGAAGGAGAGAAGACTACTACGGCAGGGAGACAAGGCGATAAGGAAGGTGGAGGAGGAGGCGGTGGAGCTGGAAGTGGAAGTGGAGGAGCTCCGATGTACGGTGGTGGCATGGTGACTACGATGGGACATCAATTTTCCCATCATTTTTCTTAATTGTAAAATGATAAAAGCAAATTTTCATTTTTATTAATTAATGATATATATATATATATGTTTAACTTTTAGTATAATGTTTACAGAATTTTTTTTTTAAAACTAGGTTCAACCCACTAACGTAACAAAATAAATATTAAATTTATGATTCGTAAGGTTAGGGTGTTACTTTTTTCAAAAAAAAAGAATAAAAGAAGGTTAGGGTGTTTATTCGTGAAAGATGAAAGTAACAAAAGTAAACTAGGATATCGAAGTTTATGGTTGAATTAGGAGGAAAAATCAAATGAGAGAGACATACATTTTTTTTAGAGTAAAATGTTTCCTAAAAAATTGTAGTGGGAATATAATTATAGCATCAAGCTAAAAAGAGTCATTGAAAAACTTTTTCTACTTTGATGCAGGGAACATGAGATGTAATCAAGGGCATATCTAAAACGTAACCTTTGATCTTTGATCTTTGATCTTTTTTTTTTTTTTTTTTTTTTTT
>Ga0041059_1000716_pt1 | contig 25777 bp, 14 predicted proteins | sample AraColnosormetaG_FD_56232 | JGI IMG/M metagenome (GOLD analysis project Ga0041059, IMG submission 56232) | Arabidopsis roots microbial communities from North Carolina, USA - Col MF nosort | ecosystem: Host-associated > Plants > Roots > Unclassified | place: USA: North Carolina | collected... | reverse complement strand
TTTTTTTTTTTTGGTCGTCACGTCGTTTTATTGTTCAATTAATATCAAATAAACAAAACTATAAATTATATTACTAGTATTTGGATCTTAAATCCAACTCTCACAAAAACAAAAACAAAAAGCAAATTTCAGCGTGAACAATTGGCCCATTTACACAATTCGGCCCAATAAAAATTAGTCGAAACTGGGTAGGTTCAAAAGGGCATCAGAAGAACAAAGGCGGGAGACGAAAATGTCGCGATTCACGTTTCCCGCTACTATCAAATTTCATCTCTTTCTCGCTCCTACACAAAGTAGTATCGACCAAGAGATTGATTCGCAAGCACGGGTAAATTCCTCTGCCAAATTTCGTTTCCGATTTCCTTGTGTGACCTAACAACGATGCCTACCAACGCCGGGACAAGTTTGTCTTCTTACAAGCATATTGTAGCCATCGGAACGACGGTGAAATCCGAGAGCCTTGAATCTGCCGCATATGAGATTCCGCGGAAGAGAAAGATGAGATCGGATTCAGCGGCGGTGTCTGGTAATTCAGTCTCTACGCCGAAGAAATTGAAATCTCATCTACCAAGTTCTGTTCCCAATCCCGGAATGTCAGAAAAGGTAAATTGTTGATGTGCATAAGTTCAATTGTGGGATCAAGTTTCTTTAGGGAAACGAATAAGTATCAATCCTCAGATGTTATTTGTTTGCAGGAAGTTGTGGAAGATTCTAATGAAATTCTGAGATATCCAGTGAATTTGGCTGTGTCTGATTGTTTAGGCACTAAATCTAAGTGGAGTCCTAGAGGTAAACCAACGTGATCCATTAGATTCTTCAATTGTCTTATGTTAATCATATGTGATGATGATATATATATCAGTCTATAGATGAAGAGCAAATGAGAGCTGTGAAAGAGGCATTGCACGTGTCCAAAGCACCATCAACAATTCTTTGCCGTGAGGACGAACAAATTCGGATTTTCGAGTTTGTGAAAGGCTGCATAGATCAGCAAAAGGCTGGGAGTTTATACATATGTGGTTGTCCTGGAACTGGAAAATCACTGTCCATGGAGAAAGTAGTACAACAAGTTGGTGATTGGTCAACTCAGGTATCGATTTTTGTAGTTATACCATAACTTGTAAGTTTCTAAGCAATGTCATCGACGGAAAGATTGAACATTGGTGCATTTTATCAGGCAGGTTTGCCACCAGTGGATACATTGTCTGTGAATTGCACGTCGCTGAGTAAAACAACAGATATTTTCAGCAAGGTATAACTATAGACCTTAGAGTTCTTGATTTCAGTTTAATATTGATGCTTATAGGCTTATTTTGTTGTTAGATTCTTGGTGAAATCAAGCCTGGCAAGAATGCTAACACCAACTCTTCACCTCTACAACATCTTCAGAATTTGTTTTCTCAAAAACAAGAATCTTCCAGCTCAAGAATGATGTACGGTTGTTGTGCTTTGATTACATAACAATATTTCTGAAACAAGGCAGTGTTATCTTAATTCAAACTCTTTTCCAGGTTAATAATTGCAGATGAGATGGATTACTTAATCACAAAAGACCGAGGAGTCCTTTATGATCTTTTCATGCTTACAACTTTGCCATTTTCAAGGTGTATACTTATAGGTACTGTCTTTTGCGGTCTCAGCTACGATTTATGCATTTATTTCCTCTGTTCATATGCAATTGGGACTTACTCTGTCGTTTTTGATTTCCAGGTGTAGCAAATGCAATAGACCTTGCAGATCGTTTCCTTCCAAAATTGAAGTCCCTTAATTGTGAGAATTTCATAACCGTGTAACTTTGTTATAGTTTTGCATGTGCACTGAAAGTCTCAACTTTGAAAACATAGTGTTGACTCCTCAGCTGCTATTTCTACTATTTCTTGTGCAGGCAAACCTATGGTTATAACATTCCGTGCTTATTCTAAAGATCAGATCCTTAGGATACTACAGGAGAGGCTTAGGGTAATACATTCTACCTTGTTGCATGCTAGGGTGTCTTGTTTGTGTCAGAAAATCTATAAACCAAATAATATTTTATGTTGTTTCTGTATATGTCTCACTAACTTTTAAGCTCTCGGTTCTGACAGGTTCTTTCATATGTTGCATTTCAACCAAAAGCCTTGGAGCTCTGTGCCAGAGTAAGAATCCATGATTCCATATCCTTGCTAGTCTAATATTTTCTCTCGGTCATGAGTCAATCTTACTTTCATCTACCCATCAATTATTGATGTTTACTTTATCTGCATTGTGCCAGAAAGTTGCTGCAGCATCAGGTGACATGAGAAAGGCACTATGTGTCTGCAGGTGAGTTCAACATTTTCAAGTTTTTCTTCACAGAGTTTGTTCTTATTATTTGAAATGTGAGTAAGATAGTGCTTGGGATTCTTATGTCGTCAATACGTAATGTAGTAGTTGCTAATCTAACTAATGGTCATACTGACTCTCAATTAGCGAACAGAAATCTTACATTCTCCTCTTATTCAAATTTTCAGAAGTGCTCTTGAAATCTTAGAAATAGAAACAAGAGGATCAACTGGTCCAGAATCACAAGGTCCTACTCCAGATGATTCAGTGGTTAGTAGTATTTGTATATTTTTCTTTGATACGAATCTAATATCAAGGTCAAGGATGGTTATAGTCTTATAGACCTTGGTCTTATTGTCCTCAATATTGCAGGTGAGGATGGATCATATGGCTGCTGCATTATCTAAGACTTTTAAATCTCCTGTAGTTGAGACAATTCAGTCTCTTCCTCAACACCAACAAGTAAGTTGCATCCACATCGAGTCATGTTAAAATTACATTTATGTTCTAAAACTTCCATAGTTAAGCAAGAGTGATTTTACAGAATCTAACCGGAGTCATCACATACTTCTCTTGACACAATTCACAGATCATAATATGTGCTGCTGCAAAGGCTTTCAGAGGGAGCAAAAAGGATGCAACCGTTGGAGAGGTAAATTTTCGTCCAGAAAACAAAACCCATAACTTTCATTGAGTTCAAACCAAAAAATTGTCCTAAATTACTCATCTCCCTCCTAAATGACTCATCTACCTTCTCACAACTTCCACTGCAGCTTAATAAGTTATATCTAGAAATCTGTAAATCTTGGATGATTTCTCCAGCTGGAATCACAGAGTTCACTAACATGTGTACAGTGCTAAACGATCAGGTAACTATTATTGCCTTCTTTAACTATTTTCTGATGGCGAGAAGCTTATGGTATACTTCATCTGTTAACTGATGATAGTTAAGACTTCTTCAAAAGAGTGATTTTTGATCAAAAGTAGGTTTGTTGCTTCAGGGGATATTAAAAGTCGGTCAAGCTCGTAGGGATAAGCTAAAGAGAGTTAGCCTGAGAGTAGACGAATCAGACATCACGTTTGCTCTGCAGGTAAACAGCCTTTTTATTTTATTTTTTGCTAATCCTTAAAACTACTAATAAACACTCCTTCGAGATAAAATTACTAAGTCTAAACATCAATCAACAGGAGATACGATTTTTCCGCAACTGTCTACTGTGAGAAAAAAAAACTCCATTCTTACAAAGGAAAACATCTGGTGAAAACAATGGCCAACTAAGTTGTAAGACCATAGATAGTAAACTATGTGGGCCATCAATTAATATTATTCGGACAGTTAGTGAAAATTAGCCTAATTAGGTATTCTAATAACATTTTTCCCATTCATCATTTAGCATATGTATGTAGGGTCTCGCCATATATTAGTATACATTTTTATCCCCTGGGAGGATGTGTGTGAGCTGTGAAAGACTGAAAAGAGTTGGTAAAGTAGTGGGTTTAGTTTCTTTTTCCAGTAAAAGTGGTTAGCTTTTTCCCTCTCGTGCTGGACCTATCTCTTTGGTTTTATCATCATACACTTCGTTAAAGAATAGCGTAAATAGTAAACTCGAGAGTCTAAACAAATTATTGGCAAAATGTGTAATTAAATATGATGGAACGGCCGACGGCGGCTAAAACGTGTATCAGTGCATGCGTAGTAAAGCCATCCCTCATTCATTTGTTTAAATATCAATATAGAGCCCAAAAACAATAAAGGAAGCATTAAACACAAGAATAGAGAGAGAAGAAAGAAGAAGACGATGAAAGCAGAAGCAGAGATCATCTTCGTTACATATCCATCCCCTGGTCATCTTCTTGTCTCCATTGAATTCGCTAAATCTCTCATCAAACGTGATGATCGCATCCACACCATCACCATCCTCTACTGGGCTTTACCTCTCGCTCCTCAAGCCCACCTTTTCGCTAAGTCCCTCGTTGCTTCACAGCCTCGAATCCGTCTCCTTGCGTTGCCTGATGTTCAAAACCCTCCACCATTGGAACTCTTCTTTAAAGCTCCCGAAGCTTATATTCTTGAGTCCACCAAGAAAACAGTTCCTTTAGTCAGAGACGCTCTCTCCACTCTAGTTTCTTCACGTAAAGAATCCGGTTCGGTTCGTGTAGTCGGTTTGGTTATCGATTTTTTTTGTGTTCCAATGATCGAAGTGGCAAACGAGCTTAACCTTCCTTCTTACATCTTCCTAACGTGTAACGCTGGGTTTTTAAGTATGATGAAGTATCTCCCTGAGAGACATCGCATAACCACTTCTGAGCTAGATTTAAGCTCCGGCAACGTAGAACATCCAATTCCTGGCTACGTCTGCTCCGTGCCGACGAAGGTTTTGCCTCCAGGTCTATTCGTGAGAGAGTCCTACGAGGCTTGGGTCGAGATTGCAGAGAAGTTCCCTGGAGCCAAGGGCATTTTGGTAAACTCAGTCACATGTCTTGAGCAGAATGCATTTGATTACTTCGCTCGTCTTGATGAGAACTATCCTCCGGTTTACCCGGTCGGACCGGTTCTTAGTTTGAAGGATCGTCCGTCTCCAAATCTGGACGCATCGGACCGGGATCGGATCATGAGATGGCTCGAGGACCAGCCGGAGTCGTCAATTGTGTATATCTGCTTCGGAAGCCTCGGAATCATTGGCAAGCTGCAGATTGAAGAGATAGCTGAAGCCTTGGAACTCACCGGCCACAGGTTTCTTTGGTCAATACGTACAAATCCGACGGAGAAAGCGAGCCCGTACGATCTGTTGCCGGAGGGATTTCTCGATCGGACGGCCAGTAAGGGATTGGTGTGTGATTGGGCCCCGCAAGTAGAAGTTCTGGCCCATAAAGCGCTCGGAGGATTCGTGTCTCACTGCGGTTGGAACTCTGTACTGGAGAGCTTATGGTTCGGTGTTCCGATCGCCACGTGGCCAATGTACGCTGAGCAACAGTTAAACGCATTCTCGATGGTGAAGGAGTTAGGGTTAGCCGTGGAGCTGCGTTTAGACTACGTTTCGGCGTACGGAGAGATAGTAAAAGCTGAGGAGATCGCGGGAGCCATACGATCATTGATGGACGGTGAGGATACGCCGAGGAAGAGAGTGAAGGAGATGGCGGAAGCGGCGAGGAATGCTTTGATGGACGGAGGATCTTCGTTTGTTGCGGTTAAACGATTTCTCGACGAGTTGATCGGCGGAGATGTTTAGTTCTATTATAAACGTCGTCGTTCGTGCGTGTTTTGTTTTCAATCGCTTCTAACTTTTTTGGGTACAATTTCAGGTTGGTTTGGATTTGGTTAAAGTCGGTTTAAGTTTAGACATCAACTTAAATAAAATTCCTAAGAAATTGAATCACTGATTGAAAAATAGCACCTTCCAGACTAACATATACCATAAAGACTGCCATAGTTTTTGCTTCTTGAAGTACAGTATTTCACTTGTACATATAAGTTTAAGTAGTGAAAAGAAAAATCTTTAGTTTTAAAAACTTAGCATGTGTCTTTTTTGGTATCAAATAAGTAAGCATGACGAATTATCGCACCAACATTTGCATTAGCACGACGAACCATCTTCAAACAATTCTGCGATGAATCGAGCAGTTGCCAAAGAAGACGATCCTCCATCCATCAAAGCCTTCCTTGCCGCATCAGCCATCTCCTTAACCTTTTTTCTCTTCTCATCTCCACCGTCCATCAAAGATCGTACGGCTCTGGCTATCTCATCACAAGTCACCAAACCCCCACGACTCGACACGTAATCCATCCGCAGGTCCACCGCAAGCCCAAGCTCTTTCACCAGCGTGAAGGCGTTAAGCTGTTGCTCTGCGTACATCGGCCACGTTGCGACAGGAACCCCGAACCATAAGCTTTCAAGCGTGGAGTTCCAACCACAGTGAGACACAAATCCTCCTATTGCTTTATGGGCCAACACTTCCACTTGTGGAGCCCAACCACATACCAAACCTCGGCCTGCTACTCGGCCCATGAACCCCTCCGGCAACACATCGTTAGGATTCGTCTCGACGTCGCCGCTTGTTCTAATTGACCAAAGAAATCTGCAGCCGACGAGTTCCAAAGCTCGAGCTATCTCCTTCACTTGCGGCTCATCAACGCTTCCTCTGCTCCCGAAACAGAGGAACACCACCGATGACTCCGGCTGATCATCGAGCCACCCAACGATCTGATCCCGATCGACTGCTTCTTCGTTCGGACTCGCTCGATCTTTCAAGCTGAGAATCGGTCCGACCGGGTAAACCGGAGGGAATTTCTCCAGGTGAGAGAAATAGTCAAACGGGTGCGGCTCAAGCTCCGTGAAGGAATTAACCAAAATACCCTTCGCATCTGCGAATCTCGGCGCTAGCTCTACGTAAGCCTCGTAAGCTTCCTTATTGAACAATCCAGGCGGCATAAATTTCGTCGGAATAGCGTTTATGAATCCCGGAACCGGCAATTCTTCATCGCCGGAGCTCAAATCGAACTCAGATGCGATTTTCCGATGCCGATCCGGAATATATTTCATCATCCCCAAGTATCTAGCGTTACACGTAAGGTATATGTAAGAAGGAAGATTAAGCTCGTTGCCAACATCTTTTACCAATGAATTGCAGAATAAATCGAGAACCAAACCGGCGACTTGAACCGAATCTGAGCCTCCACGACGCGACGCGACGATGCTGGAGACGGCGTCTTTTATCAGAGGAGTATTTTTCTTGATGAGTTTTACTATGTAAGCTTCGGGAGCTCTTTGGTAAAGATCGAATGGAGGAGGATCTTGGATAGGGGGAAGGTCGTGGAGACGGATTTTGGGCTGGGAAGCGATGAGAGATCTGGCGAAGACGGAGGCGTGAGGAGAAGAGGGTGAGGATAAGTTGAGAATAGTGATGGTGTGGATCCGATGGTCGAGATTGATGAGACGCTTGGCGAATTCAATATGGACGAGAATATGACCTGTGGATGGAACTGGAATGAAGATTAGCTCTGTTTCCTTCACCATCTCTCTTCTTTTCTACTTCGGCTTGAGATTTGTTTGGAGTAAGACAAATGTGGAAGTGGTGTTAGTTGGTGTCGTGGTGTCGTGTGAGTCTTTGATTCATGGAGCTCTCTGTAATGCAAACCAGTCCTTTACCAAATGAAAATTTCTAAAATCCATAAAAAAATCAATTAATTTTTTGTGATAATAAGAGAAAATATTGGTCATCCATCAACACCAAACGATGCATGTGTATTTATCAAGCCAACAAAATGTAAAAAATGGAGATATACGTGAACTTAAGAAAACATAAAAAAATTTGGTTGTAATTGACATTTACTTTAACAATAATTATGTCATGTGAGTGTTAGAATGTGGTTGGTAATTAAGGTTTTCAGTTACAAAATTGTCTGTTTCTTAGATGATGATAGAAATCACTTTACATTACACTTGTATCGAGCTTACTCAAAGACTACACAGCAATGGTTGTCGAGAAATTTACACAGCAATGTATTATGTATGGGACTTTTGGAATTTTGGTCTTCAAGCACAAATGGCGTTGATTAACATTTAGTCCATAATAAATTGATAACATTTGTTTATTTTTATTACAAATTACAAAATTATCTTGCTCTGAAAGTGAAATGGTCAAAACTCAAAAGTGATCCCCAAGAATATCTTTGATAAAATTACATGTGGCCACCGTAGAAGACCCACCATCACCAACAGCTTTCCTCGCCACTGAAGATTTTTCTATAACCTTCTTTCTCACGGGGTTATCACTATCCATCAATGATCGGACGGCTGTGGCTATTTCATCGGCTGACACGATCTCCAAAGTAACCCTATCACCATCCGCCACGTAGTCAAGCCTTATCTCCACTGCTAAGCCCAACTCCTTCACCATCTCAAATGCGTTCAGTTGTTGCTCCGCATACATTGGCCACGTTGCAATAGGTACACCGTACCATAGACTCTCTTGGACGGAATTCCACCCGCAGTGAGAAACGAATCCACCTGTTGCCTTGTGGGCCAAGATATCCACTTGTGGAGCCCAACTACACACAATTCCACGGCCCATTGTTCGATCGACAAATCCTTCTGGAAGCGGCTCCTGAGGATCGCCATCTCCCGCCATGTTCGTACGGATCGCCCAGATGAACCTGCACCCGATAAGCTCGAGCGCGTGAGCAATCTCTGTGATCTGAGGTGCAGGGAAGACTCCCATGCTCCCGAAACACAGGAACAAAACCGACGAGTCTGGTTGCTCGTCAAGCCACTTCATCATCTCTTTATATTGGGCCGAAGCTAGACCCGGATTTGTACGGCCCGTTAAGTTGAGAACCGGCCCAACAGGATACACGTGAGGGTAATCTCGTCCTTGAGAAAAATGTTCAGCAGCATAAGGCTCCACTTGGGTAAATGAATTAACCAAAATACCCTTGGCTTCATGTAATCGCTCGCCGATTTTGACCAGAGACCCGTAAGAGAGTTTATCGAACACACCTGGCGGCAGAACCTTGGCGGGAACACGGTTCACAAACGCCGGAATATGTAACTCTTCCTCGCCGGAGCTCTCATCGAACTCCGACGGAGTCAAACGTTGTCGTTCCGGGAGATACTGTAGAACCCCTAAGAAACCAAAGTTGGAAGTCATGAAGATATAGGAAGGAAGGTTTACCTCACGGCCGATGTCGATCAAACCAACGCAGAAGAAATCAAGAATCAAGCCGGCGACATGACTACTACCACCTCCGGAAGATGATGATGATGAGACTAAATCTTGGATGGTTTTTCTGAGACAAGGTATGTTTTTATGGATGAAATCGAGGATGTAAGTCTCGGAGGAAGTGTCAAGAAGCTTGATCGGAGGTGGATCGTGGATCTCCGGGAGACTGATGATTCGGATACCAGGCTCGGAGGCTGTTAGCGAAGCAAGAGAAGCGTCGGCGTGAGGAGCGTAAGGAAGATTCATGGAGAGGATTGTAATCATAGAAATCCGACGGTCTAGATTGAGTAGACGCTTTCCAAACTCGATCGTTGACAAGAGATGGCCGGTCTCCGGCAGAGGAACGAATATGAGCTCTGCTGTCTTCATCTCTTTACTTTTTTTTCTTTATGATTTTTCTACTGAAACGCTTGTTGCTTTGGTATGTATGAATTTATGACATATTGATATGGTAGTGGAGTCCCATGTGTTAAACTAGAAAACAAGAAAAACTGATTATAATAATAATTAGGCTTGACAAATTTGTATTTTAATCTCTTGTTTGGGACCTTGAGCATACAAAAGTGGAACAATAAATTAGCAACATTATTGCTTAGTTAGATCTCTGGATCTCAGACATTCAGATATCTGAATGATGTGTATTAGAATCTCCATTGCAGAAAAAGAAACAGCGAGACAATTATTATAAATTGACGCTAAAAAGAGTAGTAGAGATATCCTACTGGTACTGGACTTGAAACAAAAGTTGAAGTGGAAGACAGCGAATTTTATTCTCTGTTTCTTTGGCCAACAAAAGTGTGGAACATTGATTTGGCAAAAATCAAAATCTCTGGTTTTGAATCCCCCTTAGCTTAGTTAGTATTAGTTGTCCGTATCACTTAATGTCTCTCTAAATGTCAAGAGATGAATAGGTTTAGTAAAATTAGTATGTACTGTCTGATCTGGTGACCCTAAGTTTTTAATTTAAATAACCACTTCTTTTAAGAGAGACGTTGTATATGATTTATATACGAATGTGATATTAGGTGAATATCGTGTCATCCGACAAAACACGCAAAATCCATGCATGTAAGTAAACACAATGTAATGCAATTATCAAGTTAATGTAATGCAATTATCAAGTTAATGTAATGCAATTATCAAGTTAATGTAATGCAATTACCTTTGATTAATCGAGGATTTTGTTTCTTTGACTTGGTATCTAGTTTTGGGATTTTTCCTGACCCAAAGTCAAACGTAGTTTAAGATAGTTTTTATGTTTAGAAAAGGAATGTTAGATCCAAAGAGGACTTTTTTCAGCTTCATTGCTCTCTTAAAATCTGTGGTAATCTCTCTTCCATTGTTATTCTTCAAGTAAATAATGCCCTTTGCTCCTCTCTCAACACCATTTATCTTATAAACCCTAGACACTCCGCCGAATTTTTACCCTTCTCCACTGGTCATCCGCGTTTTTTTTCCGGGTCTAAGGTCACCGGAAAAATGGCTTTCCGGCGAGTGTTAACCACTGTAATCCTCTTCTGCTACTTACTAATTTCATCTCAATCCATTGAATTCAAAAACTCCCAGAAACCCCACAAGATCCAAGGACCAATCAAGACTATAGTCGTTGTAGTCATGGAGAATCGCTCCTTCGATCACATCCTCGGTTGGCTCAAATCGACCCGACCCGAAATCGACGGATTAACCGGCAAAGAGTCAAATCCCCTCAACGTCTCCGATCCAAATTCCAAAAAGATCTTCGTCTCAGACGACGCCGTCTTCGTAGACATGGATCCGGGTCACTCATTCCAAGCGATCCGAGAACAGATATTCGGGTCTAACGATACATCCGGCGACCCGAAAATGAACGGATTCGCACAGCAATCAGAGAGTATGGAGCCTGGAATGGCTAAGAACGTTATGAGCGGGTTCAAACCCGAAGTCTTACCGGTTTACACCGAGTTAGCGAACGAGTTCGGAGTTTTCGATCGATGGTTCGCTTCAGTACCAACTTCGACTCAACCGAATCGGTTCTACGTTCACTCAGCTACTTCTCATGGATGCTCAAGCAACGTGAAGAAAGATCTCGTTAAAGGGTTTCCTCAAAAGACGATCTTTGATTCGTTAGATGAGAACGGACTCAGTTTTGGGATTTATTACCAAAACATCCCTGCGACGTTCTTCTTCAAGTCTCTTCGTAGGCTTAAGCATTTGGTGAAATTCCATAGCTATGCACTTAAGTTCAAGCTCGACGCTAAGCTTGGGAAGCTTCCGAATTATTCTGTCGTGGAACAGAGATATTTCGATATCGATCTTTTTCCGGCTAATGATGATCATCCGTCGCATGACGTGGCGGCGGGTCAACGGTTTGTTAAGGAAGTTTATGAGACGTTACGGAGTAGTCCACAGTGGAAAGAGATGGCTTTGCTCATTACTTATGATGAGCACGGTGGGTTTTATGACCATGTTCCCACGCCGGTTAAAGGTGTGCCTAACCCTGATGGTATCATTGGACCTGATCCGTTTTACTTTGGGTTTGACCGATTGGGTGTTCGGGTCCCTACCTTTCTGATCTCCCCCTGGATTGAGAAGGGCACTGGTATGTGATTTGTTATATTTCTGTCATTGTTGAACATTTCGCTCTTACTAATTTCAGATAGTTGAGTTTATATTGATCTTTAGTATTGAACATTTTATCTCCAGCTTTATGTTTAAAATGTTACATATGATTTCACTTGAACTAATTTCATGTCTTAGTGACATGACTTTGTTCATGTTAACCCCATTAGTTTTGATTCTAATTTCTTACTTGAATCTGCTTTACATCAGTACATGTAGATTAGTCTCCCGTCTTTGTGATTTTGATAAGACTGGTGTGGGATTGATTTCGTTGCAGTGATACATGAACCTGAAGGTCCAACACCACATTCACAATTTGAGCATTCTTCTATCCCTGCAACGGTGAAGAAACTCTTCAACCTAAAGTCTCACTTCCTTACAAAGAGAGATGCATGGGCTGGTACATTTGAGAAATACTTCCGTATCCGAGATTCTCCTCGCCAAGATTGTCCAGGTCTGTTTCATTCTCTACCTCATTTCCCACTCCATTACATGCTCTCTGCTTTTTTGGCTCTAAATCCTTTGCATTATGTAATCACCAAATAAGGGCCATTACAAATATGTAAAGTAATGTTTCATTAAGTATCTCACCGCATTTGTAGACAGTTACAGTTGGTTGAACTTGAGTCAACATAGTGTTTGAAAGATAGTCTTGAGGATTGCTTCGATTGAGAGCTATTAGTGCTATAGCTTTGTTTGGTTTATTAATGTTAATTCACGTCAAGGAAATTAGAACTTGCTTCTTTATCCGAAACAATAATATTGGAAAAAGAGTTATACCTTAGATTGCCTTCATCAATTTCTTACCTTGATGACGTCTAACAGAGAAACTGCCGGAAGTGAAACTATCGCTGAGGCCATGGGGAGCAAAAGAAGACTCAAAGCTCTCAGAATTCCAGGTGGAGCTGATCCAACTGGCCTCTCAACTCGTTGGAGACCATCTCCTAAACTCATATCCAGACATTGGGAAGAACATGACAGTAAGTGAAGGCAACAAATACGCAGAAGACGCTGTTCAGAAGTTTCTGGAAGCAGGGATGGCTGCACTGGAAGCAGGAGCAGACGAAAACACTATAGTCACTATGAGGCCGTCTCTGACAACCAGGACCAGTCCCAGTGAAGGGACCAACAAGTATATTGGAAGCTACTGAAATCTATAACTAAAAAACGGATTTTATGTAAATATATGTGCCCTCTGCATGTACCCACTTTTACTTAGATGCATATATGATGTGGTGAAAGTATATATATTATATAATGGATCAAAGAATATGGTAACGGAATGTAGTACCCTTGCGATGATTGTCGGGTATGGCCTCCATCTCCATAGTTGGAATGGATCGAGGCTTCCTGTAATACTAAAATGTATCCTTATCCTAAAATAGACAAAGAATCATTGTATTATATATAGATTGGGCCCATCTGATTGGCTAATCCGATCCTCCCAGCTCTTTCTTGGATGTTGAAGTTTAAAGTGCATGAAATGAAGAAGGATGGATATCTTAATGGCCAAACTTAAAGACACTTTGATGGGTAAGAGACACCATAGAGCTAACTTCCATCATGTAATGTTTTAATAAATAAAACAAACACTACATGAGACATGTTTTTACAAACCTAATTCACCTACCAAACTTCAAATCTAATAACATCCTATAACTCTTCCGTATTACTTAAAAAGAAACATGGTAAGAAAATATAACAAAAAACAAAAGTTTTGGCCAAACTCAAGACGTTAAGGTTGGTTAGACATGCAGGGGAAGCATTCAATCAATCCATTTAGATCAAGTTCTTGAAGCTTTACAAAACATTTAGTGTTCTTAATCTCTGTTTTCACCAGTTTAGTGTTCTTTAACTCTGTTTCTCTCTGTTGGTATGACATTTAGGAAAGTGTCCTAAAAGGCCAAGTAATAAATGAGTTTAGAGAACACAAAATCGACAAGGCCCATGCTGGTGACTATAGGCAAGTAGATATATTCTCTTCTGTAGTAGTAGTACACATTTCAGTATTGCACTGTGTGATATATTGTAAGATAAATAATAAATTTCTTTTAATTTTAACAAAAAGAAAAAAAAGAAAGATAAATTCGAAGAATTAAAATAGAAACAAACTGATGTAAAGAAAAGTGAACCTCCGCGTCGAGCGGCGTACTGTATAACCAATAAAATCCAGAGAATATTTCTTGAGGCCACTAAACAGAGAAAACAAAAAAATGAAAGGAAAGTAGAAAAAAGAGAAAAAGTTTTGCAGAAGGAAGAAAAAGAAAAAGAAGAGAAAAAATGGGTCTTCGTCTCCGTCTTCGTCTCCCTCACAAAAGCTCTCCTCGTTCACCTTCCTATCTCCTTCTCTGTGTTCTTGCTCTATCCTTCTTCTCCTTCACCGCTCTTCTTTTCTACAAGGTCTATTTCCTCTTACTTTCCTTCTAAATTGATATTATATTGAAACTCTGCATATGCTTTCGTAATCACGTATTTGGATCTGACAGAATCATAGAATTTTTGCCACTTTCTGTCTTCGGAATTTTTTATTCAGTGAGTGATTTGTCGGAAAAGCTGACAAGCGACATTGATGATACTCGGATTTTTTTTTCTGTTTTATGTTATCTCCGTGATTAATGGATGTAGCGACAGATTTGGAGCTGAATGTTGCTTTTATTGCCCTGTGATCTAAAAGGGACAAACACGTGACTCTGTTTCTCTCTGTTTTTTGTTTGAAAGAACTTTTGTCTCACTGAGTAATTTCGTCGAACAGGTTGACGACTTTATAGCTCAGACAAAAACTCTGGCCGGACATAACTTGGAACCAACACCGTGGCATATCTTCCCACGCAAATCTTTCAGCGCAGCTACGAAACATTCTCAGGCTTACCGAATCCTCCAGTGCTCCTACTTCTCATGTCCGTACAAAGCCGTCGTCCAACCAAAGAGTCTCCACTCGGAATCTGGGTCGGGTCGTCAAACCCATCAACCACAATGCCCAGACTTCTTCAGGTTTGTTTGAGCGAACCAATTACTTTGAAATGGGCTTTTAACATGATTCAGAAAGCATCAAACTTTCTTTTATTGGCATAAACCGTTGATTTTTCATTGAATTGGTGAAAAGCCAGGTGGATTCACCGGGATTTAGAGCCGTGGGCAAAGACTGGGGTGACTAAAGAGCACGTGAAGAGGGCAAAAGCGAATGCTGCGTTTCGAGTGGTGATACTATCAGGGAAGTTATACGTGGATCTCTATTACGCATGTGTGCAGAGCAGAATGATGTTCACCATTTGGGGGATTCTGCAACTGCTCACCAAGTATCCAGGGATGGTTCCTGATGTCGACATGATGTTTGATTGTATGGACAAACCCATCATCAACCAGACCGAGTACCAGTCCTTTCCTGTTCCGCTTTTTCGATATTGCACCAACGAAGCTCATTTGGACATTCCTTTTCCGGATTGGTCGTTTTGGGGATGGTACATTTCTCTCTTTTTGATTGACCCTTGACTTGTTTACTCAACGCTTCTCTGAATCTCGAGTGTTGTGATGAAGGTCGGAGACAAATCTAAGGCCCTGGGAAGAAGAGTTTGGGGATATAAAGCAAGGGTCTAGGAGAAGAAGTTGGTACAACAAGCAACCTAGAGCTTACTGGAAAGGCAATCCCGATGTTGTATCGCCTATACGACTGGAGCTCATGAAATGCAACCATTCAAGGTTATGGGGAGCACAGATTATGCGCCAGGTTCGCGATGCTTAGAGGCCTTATAGATAAAGTTTAACCTAATGGGAGTTATGCTGATGTGTGTTTTTAAATACAGGACTGGGCAGAAGAAGCAAAAGGTGGGTTTGAGCAATCCAAGCTTTCCAACCAATGCAATCACCGGTAAGTCTACCCAAGATTATATCATATATCACTCGAGGATATGAGAAGGAGGATCTAATGTGGTTGGAATTCTTTGCATCATAAGGTACAAAATCTATGCAGAAGGTTATGCGTGGTCAGTTTCTCTAAAGTATATCTTATCATGTGGTTCCATGACACTCATAATATCACCTGAGTATGAAGATTTCTTCAGTAGAGGCCTCCTTCCCAAGGAAAATTACTGGCCTATCTCTCCCACTGATCTATGTCGGTCCATCAAATACGCTGTTGATTGGGGAAATTCCAACCCCTCTGAAGTATGAATTCCACATTTCTCATCATATTATCGATTTATCGGATACCATTCATGTTCCTAAGACGTTTCCTTGTCACAGGCTGAAACAATTGGAAAAAGAGGACAGGGTTATATGGAAAGCCTTAGCATGAACCGGGTTTATGACTATATGTTTCATCTCATCACTGAGTACTCGAAACTTCAGAAGTTCAAGCCAGAGAAGCCGGCTTCCGCTAATGAAGTCTGTGCAGGATCATTGCTCTGCATTGCAGAACAAAAAGAGCGGGAACTACTCGAAAGATCCAGAGTCGTACCTTCTCTGGATCAACCATGTAAATTTCCAGTAGAAGATAGGAATAGGCTTGAGTGGTTGATCCAACAGAAGAATAAAACAATCGAAAATGTTAGATACATGGAGATGACAAGAACACAGAGGGGTTCTAAATGAATTGTCTTTTTAGGGACATGAATTTTTGGTGTATCCTCTCTCTTTTTTTGACATACGTGTGTGTTGTTCATCAGTTGTAGCACGAGATGATAATTGATTACGACTTGATTAATAGAATAAAGAAAGAAACCGTAATCTTACAAATACATTGGGTGATGAGAGACGCAATGATAAATAATCAGTCTGACCCAGATCTTCAAAGTAACAAACTAGAGCCATGAGATACAAATCCTAATCCTTTGGTATTGGGAGGAACCTAAAGTGACATCTGAACAACTTGAAAACTGATAGCAGCAATTGAAATACAGTCATTCACGTATTTTCTCAACTTGGTAAGGTCAGCTTATTCCAAATATTGACCAAATCCCCGAGAAATGAAAACTAACCCGCTCCAAACTTCAGATTCAAGCATTTCCCTCGTCAAACTCATCATCATCATCAAGCACTTCATACTCGAAATCTTGGTCTCTGTTCTCCATGGTTTTCCCGAACTGAAATGCCTTTGTACCCATTGTTGTGAAAGGCATCAGCCCAAATGCACGGGCTGTTTTGATCTCTCTAGCAATCTTTCTTTGAGCCTTTGCGCTAATGCCAGTCTGTGCAAGAGATAAATAAAAAGAGGGATTCATCATGTGAACTAGCAAAACGCCATTATGTATCGTAAAAGTAAGAAACATCCATCTGACCTGCTTCCTCTTAATAATGATCCCAGCTTCAGTGATGAAGTTTGCAAGGAACCTAACATTCTGTCCAACAAAACATAATTCATAGGTGAGCACAAAAACGAATATGATACACTAGTTGTGAAACATATTTACAAATTACACTCACCCTGAAATCAGCATTCTTCAGAACTTCCTCAGTAGTTACCTCAGACTTGCTATTATTCTGTCTAGGATTTTGCATCTGTTTTTGCATCTGTCATTAAACAAAAGAAAAGATGTTTAGTGCATGTCTTAATCAAAGAAAAAAAGAAAAGATTAAGGAGAAATTAGGACTCGTAGATCCCTGCAAAAACCAATCTAGAAATAGAACAATCTATACATGAACTACACATTCATATAACATGAATCCAAATCACTGAGAGATAATATACACTGATACAAATGCAACACTAGACAAAATGAGTTACTTATGATAGCTATAAATTGATTCAGTAACACACTTGAAATCAAATAATAAACATAGTCAATAGAAGTACTGTTAGAAACCATACCCTAGGGAAGTTATTCATGCCCCAACTGTTGTTGAAATCGGGCCTAAAAGAGTACTCCTTAAAGCCATCTCCTTCATCCATATTGTAAGCTAGTGCAGCTTCTTTCAATTTTCCATCAACACCATCAGATGAAGGATCGAAGGTCTCGTCTTTGCTCATTGAACCACCACCGGAGTATCTCGACCCTCCTGATCTATTATAGCCATTGAAATCGCGCTTATCTTTCTCCGCTTTACTAAGATGCTGGAAGAAATCATTGCTTTTCTCATCGTTGCCAGTGTAATCGCCAAACAACGAATCCAAATTGTCCGATGAGTCAAAAGAAGATCGATTCTGGTTTGGATCTGCTCAGTTCGATTCGATTCCGTTTACAGTTATGATACAATCTGAGAAAATGGATGAACAAAATCGTGGAAATGTGAAATGGTGTTTACCTTCGTTGGCGTTGGTGGCGAGGCTTCTAGAGACGATGGGACGAAATGGTCGAAGGAAAGTTACGTTGTTGAGTGACCGAGTAGCGAAACGAGCGATGCTCATCTTCTGAAACTTAGGGTTTTTCGAATTTCGGATTTTCCGATCTGAGGTTTTGGCAGAGAGACAGAGACGGAGAGTCGCTGACACGAAGGTGACGGATGAGAGATGATTACAGTTTCAGTAAAATAAATAATGGGCTCATATAAGGCCTTTAATTTATTTATTTTTATTGTCCAGGCCCATTTAGTTCTTTGAAGGTTGCTTTAAGAAAATAACTTGTAAGGCCTCGATTGGCTTAATAATGGGCTGATAGAAGGTTTCGATGCCAAAAAAGGCATGACAGAGGTGACTTGCCACTTGTAACTTGCCCATGCTGCTCTCCGCAAGTCTTCACAATAATGTATACTATTTGGGAAATAATAGTTGCCATAAAGTTTGGTTTGCTTCATCGTTAGGCACATGTCGACCAAATTTTGGATTCGGGGTAGCAAACAAACAAAAACAATTTCACTTTGATTTTCTTTTTCTCTTTTTGATTTTCTAAATAATTTTTCAATTTATACATAAATGAACATAAATATATATTGTTTTCTTGAATATATCTTTAATATGATTTACAGTTACTTTTGTAGATTTTAAAATAAAGTGAATAAAAAAAGAAGTACAAAACACATTCACTCAAAAAGCTATGATATGACACAAATGTCACATCAAATATGCATGTGATTATCTAAATGTTCGACAGGTGCCACTGAACCATGAGAATTAGATAACAATTAATCAAAGATAATCATTCAGGGCTTACGTATTAGAAAAGGATTACGTATAAGAAGATAATAATAGGTTTGATTTTTATCTCTGGTAATTATTCAATTCAAAAAGTTTGATCAACATCACTGGATTTGTATGAAAGTTTTGTACTTTCCTTGAAAACCAAAGTGGAGTCTATTCAAAGACCTTTTGCTTGATATTCAATATGACAATCGAGGATTGGTTTACTTGGTCTACGCTATCCATCGAGGACAAAATTAATCATCTAAGATGCATCACATAAAGTTTATCAACACGTGGCATAAAACGAATGGATGTTATAAATAACGTCATCCACTTATAAAGTCCCACAGTGTCAAAAGGAGACCGCGAAGGGGACCACAGATCGAATAGTGACCGTTGGTTGCCACGCGATTTACAGATGTCGTTAGCTTCACTTTTGGCTCTAACTAGGGCTACTGCGTGCTCGTTACAGGGGATCTGGAACTAGGGTTCACGCTGATTATCGGGTTTTATTTCTGTATTATGTTAATTATCAATGTGACGGTCAAAATATGCCTGTGAGATTAATTAAAATTTGTTCCTACTATATTTGTATATGCATTCTAGTCTCTCCTAAGTAAGTGTGACGCTCTTAATTAGGATTTGATCATTTAAGGTGGTGTCACGTATATTTATCTCCCAACTATTTGAATTGAACTACTGCACACATTAATCAGAGACTTGGCGAAGTTGTGAGAAGTTGAATAATATACCAATAATTAAATGCTTAGTTGCATATATATGTATTATATGGAACATTATAATCATGTATGGGTTACAGGGTTAGTGTGGAAGAAACACGACGTGAGCTTTAACCAGCTCGTGGCGCAAATCAAATCAAACTATTTTTGGGTGTGGTTGTTGGACTGGTCTACTTCTAGTAGCAGCTTAGCCGCGAAGGTCGCAATACCATAAACAGAAAATTATTTCGATGCCTTGTGATTTTTGGTGACTTCTTTCCTAACATACGTCTTAAAATACAAATGACCGAAAATAGGCCATTTTAACTTTCCGGCAGTTGTAAAAGGATCGATAATTGAGTAAAAAGATGCGTCTGCGATCAGGAATAAAAGATGTGCAAAAGTAATGTGAAACAATAAATAAATAAAAAATCCCCTTTATTAGATGATATATATGACAATGACGCAGAAAAGCATATAAAGGTGGTGTTTGGGCCTCTAATCACTTGTGCTTTTCCTCTTTTCTCTTATGACATTCACCTAATCTTTTATAAAGTTTAAGCATTGTCTACCACTCATACTTTTTATATATTTTCTCTACTATATTTAAGTTGACTTTTCTTTGTCAATCCCAATTAATTTCTCTTTGGATCATTTTTACTAAATATGAAACAATTAGTAGAAAGATGTAAAAAGGGGAGAGATGCGACTCCCTCATGTTTCAAGACCTTGACTATTAGTATAGTTTGTTCATATACCATATGACCTAGAATATAAGTTATCAGAAAAAAGAAGAATTATTTAAGGGAGACAAAGATCAATTGTCGAATCAAGAAGTCGTGAAAAAGCAGTGAAACAATTTGATGGGAGAGAACAAAGAATCAAATAATTATATTTTAGCACTAATTTCTCATGTCGGTAAACCTTAAATTAATCAAAGTACTCAATCTTGGTAAATAAAGGTTTGTGCCATACATAATCAAAGTTATCAATCTTGTACCCCAATTTATGGTTGTAAAAACTCTTTTAACATGCTAAAATCTTATCATACAGAACTAAAAGCTCGTAACATTAGGAGATTGAAGCAAATGAATAATTGAAGAGAGAATCAGAAGATGTAAAGTGGGGAAAGACGAGAGAGATTCTACGAGCACCACATATTCGTATTATTATTTCACCATCGTTATAAGACATGCAAGAAAGCAAAAAAAACAAAGGAGAATAAAAGAAAAAAATCAGACAATATATTGGAGGACCCTACAAAGCAATATACCACCAAAACAACGACTCTTGTACATATCCAAGCGTAAGATTTTGTGGATTGAACCAAAACCATCTTTTTTATATAGCAACTTTTAAGCTAAAGAGACTAATAAGAAGTTTTCTGATAAAAATCATTTCCAGAAATTTCACGCTTCTTTTTTTTTTTTATATATATTTGCTGATTATTTTTTTGGCTTTTTCTTGTGTTTCTGATTATTGTTGGTGAGAAGAGTAAGTGGGCTGGTTTTTTATTGGAGAAAAGGCGTTGGTGAAGTTTCTACTTTTGATTCTGACTTTTTTTTTGCCGGCGATGCCGACGCCGGTGACTACGGCGAGAGAATGCTTGACGGAAGAAGCTGCTCGTGCCCTCGACGATGCTGTTGTTGTAGCTCGTCGGAGAAGCCACGCGCAGACGACGTCTCTTCATGCAGTTTCTGCTCTTTTAGCTATGCCGTCGTCGATTCTCCGTGAAGTTTGCGTCTCACGCGCCGCTAGGAGTGTTCCTTACTCGTCGCGACTTCAATTCCGAGCTCTTGAGCTCTGCGTCGGTGTATCTCTCGACAGGCTTCCGTCGTCGAAGTCTCCGGCGACGGAAGAAGATCCACCGGTTTCGAATTCGCTCATGGCGGCGATCAAACGGTCTCAGGCGAACCAGAGACGGCATCCGGAGTCGTATCATCTTCAGCAGATCCACGCTAGTAACAACGGCGGGGGAGGATGCCAGACGACGGTTTTGAAAGTCGAATTGAAGTATTTCATACTCTCGATCCTTGACGATCCGATTGTGAATCGGGTATTCGGAGAAGCTGGGTTTCGGAGCTCCGAAATTAAGCTCGATGTGCTTCACCCTCCGGTAACACAACTTTCTTCCCGTTTCTCTAGAGGTCGTTGTCCGCCTCTCTTCCTCTGTAATCTTCCCAACTCAGATCCGAATCGTGAGTTCCCGTTTAGTGGGAGCAGTGGTTTCGATGAAAATTCCCGGAGGATTGGAGAAGTATTAGGCAGGAAAGATAAGAAGAACCCTCTGCTTATTGGTAACTGTGCTAATGAAGCTCTTAAAACGTTCACGGATTCGATCAACAGTGGGAAGTTAGGGTTTCTTCAGATGGATATTAGCGGATTAAGCTTGATTAGTATCGAGAAGGAGATTAGTGAGATTTTAGCCGATGGATCGAAAAACGAAGAAGAGATTCGAATGAAAGTGGATGACCTAGGAAGAACTGTAGAGCAAAGTGGCTCGAAATCGGGGATAGTGCTTAATCTGGGAGAGCTCAAGGTTTTGACCAGTGAAGCCAATGCGGCTCTTGAGATTTTGGTGTCGAAGCTTTCGGATTTGCTGAAACATGAAAGTAAACAACTTTCGTTCATCGGATGTGTATCGAGTAATGAGACTTACACGAAGCTTATTGATCGGTTTCCTACTATAGAGAAGGATTGGGACCTTCATGTTCTTCCAATCACAGCCTCTACTAAACCTTCGACTCAAGGGGTTTATCCCAAATCGAGGTAATGCTTTTGCTATTTCCATTAACATTATAAGTGTTATTTATGCCTATCAAAACAATCAGTAAACTTGTGGGAATAGTTTATTGCTTGCGTCAACGTCGATAACATAAAACTTAAATATTTTGACATATCCACTTTCCTTCTCAGCTTTATGCTTCCCATTTTTCTGAGAGTAGACATTAATGTTCTGTCTTTTCTCAAAACTATGATTCGACTTTGCAACTGATCAAGTTCGTAATTGGATGAATCTGTTGGTTACAGCTTGATGGGATCCTTTGTTCCCTTTGGAGGGTTCTTCTCATCAACATCAAATTTCAGAGTTCCATTGAGTAGCACAGTGAATCAGACGCTCTCTAGATGCCACCTCTGCAACGAGAAGTATTTGCAAGAAGTAGCCGCTGTTCTCAAGGCCGGTTCGAGTCTTTCTCTGGCTGACAAATGTTCCGAGAAGTTAGCCCCATGGCTACGGGCTATTGAGACCAAAGAAGACAAGGGAATAACAGGCAGCAGTAAGGTGCGTTTTTATTAACTTCTTCCTCATTTGTAGTCGCTTGTAATGGTGTTGATATAGTATCTTGTTCTTCTGATTCAGTGCAGGCTTTAGATGACGCTAATACATCAGCCTCGCAAACCGCTGCTCTACAGAAGAAATGGGACAACATATGCCAAAGTATCCATCACACTCCGGCGTTTCCTAAACTTGGTTTTCAGTCGGTGAGTCCGCAGTTCCCAGTTCAGACTGAGAAGAGTGTGAGAACTCCTACAAGCTATTTGGAGACGCCTAAACTGCTGAATCCGCCAATCTCAAAGCCAAAACCTATGGAGGATCTTACGGCATCGGTGACTAACCGCACAGTGAGTTTGCCTTTGAGCTGTGTTACTACAGATTTTGGGTTGGGAGTAATCTATGCATCCAAAAACCAGGAATCAAAAACAACGAGGGAGAAACCGATGCTGGTGACTCTAAACTCTTCTTTAGAACATACATATCAGAAAGATTTCAAGTCTCTCAGAGAAATACTCTCTCGTAAAGTTGCCTGGCAGACCGAAGCTGTAAATGCCATAAGCCAAATTATCTGCGGATGCAAAACCGACTCCACGCGAAGAAACCAAGCAAGCGGAATTTGGCTGGCTCTTCTTGGACCCGATAAAGTGGGGAAGAAGAAAGTGGCGATGACTCTTTCTGAAGTCTTCTTTGGTGGTAAAGTCAATTACATATGTGTAGATTTTGGGGCAGAGCATTGTTCCCTTGATGACAAATTCAGAGGCAAAACAGTGGTGGATTACGTAACCGGTGAGTTATCTAGGAAACCACACTCTGTTGTTTTACTCGAAAACGTGGAAAAAGCTGAGTTCCCGGATCAGATGAGATTGTCTGAAGCTGTGAGTACGGGGAAAATCCGTGATTTGCATGGAAGAGTGATTAGTATGAAAAATGTGATTGTTGTTGTGACGTCTGGGATTGCCAAGGATAATGCCACTGACCATGTTATTAAACCTGTGAAGTTTCCTGAGGAGCAAGTTCTCAGCGCGAGAAGCTGGAAACTGCAGATAAAGCTAGGAGATGCTACTAAATTTGGGGTAAATAAGAGAAAATATGAGCTAGAAACAGCGCAACGTGCAGTGAAGGTGCAACGTTCATATCTGGATCTGAATCTTCCAGTGAATGAAACAGAATTTAGCCCTGATCATGAGGCAGAGGACAGGGACGCTTGGTTCGATGAATTCATTGAAAAAGTAGATGGAAAAGTGACGTTCAAACCGGTTGATTTCGATGAGTTAGCCAAGAACATTCAAGAGAAGATTGGTTCACATTTTGAGCGGTGCTTTGGATCCGAAACACATCTAGAACTTGATAAAGAAGTGATCCTTCAGATTCTGGCGGCTTCATGGTCATCATTATCATCGGGCGAAGAAGAAGGGAGAACAATAGTTGATCAGTGGATGCAAACAGTTCTTGCTCGAAGCTTTGCTGAAGCAAAACAGAAGTACGGTTCGAATCCCATGTTGGGCGTGAAGCTGGTTGCTTCTTCTAGCGGCTTAGCTTCCGGAGTAGAATTGCCGGCGAAGGTGGATGTGATATGGTGACATGCATATATATAAATGAGGTAATAATAAAGAGTTATAATCCTCAGATTGTTTTTCTCATGGAAAGTTTTTTGCTTGTGTAAATTACAATGTAAAATGGCTAAGCTATCACTTGGTAGATAGGTTTGTTTAGGAGTACCAATTTGCCACATCTTTTTTGGCATTTTGAGTTTTAGGTATTTCTCCTAAAATTTTCCCCAACTTCCAAATTTAGATGAATTAAACCATCTTCTCTGTAACCGAGTTTGTTGTATATTATGTTACGTTTGTCGAAATATAGAAACGATGCTTTCCACGCCGATCAATAGATGAAACGATGCTTTCCGCTGTGATCAATCTAACTCTTACGGATCATGTTGCAGAGATGATGATCATCATCATCGAATTAGAAGAAGCTGCGTTTTTTTTTATCTATAAAGCAAAAGTGTCTAATCTCAATCGATGGATCCATGTTATATATACACACAAGAGTGAGAGAGATTACAATAGAGCCGTTGGAGGCGGTTATGTTTTCTTATTTTAATACAAAGAGGTTCAAAGGAAAAGGAAATTTGTGAATACTCTCTTGATATTTTCTTACGAAACCGTACTAGTCGCTTCTTCTTCTATTAGTGTGACAAGGCAATTAAATTTCCTCTGAAACTCTTCTTGTCTCGTCACTTCAAGATTCTGCCATTCATCCCATCTCTCTGCAAGCCCTTCTCCTTCTAGCATCCTTACTATACTTCCGACATCGCTGGTCGGTGTAATAAGCCTATAACTTCACATTTTATTTTATTTGGTTAATATTATGTTAGACAAGAGGTCCTAATAAGAAATTCATAGTTGAGAGATGTTCATATCTTGTTTTGAATGCTAGCTCGAATATCTGCTCATATTCATCCACAAAGTGAAAACATGGATCCCTTCTTTCCCATTGTTGGGCAGCTCATCAACGTCTCTCCGGTCAGCTTCCGGGAATATTATAGTCTTCACTAGACTTCCGAGAATCTTTCCAGTTAGAGTGAGTCTCCCAGTCATTGCAAGATCCTTCCTCACAGGTTTCTTCATGGCAAGTGATAAAAAGGATGTGATCATATATGGTTGCAGCCTGCGCTTGTACCGTTAGCTCTAGGCAAATCATGGAATTCGCAAAGAAGGTGTTCTCAGGTTGTCTCCATGTATGATGTATGTTGATGTCCAAGATCGAGCCATAGCAATTTCCGTTAGGAAAAGTGACCGTTACTGTTTATTTTTTGACTGCATAACAATTTTTTTTTTTTTTGTCGTGACTGCATAACAATTTATCAGAGAAAATTATTTACTCACTTGCGTTTCTTTCAAAATTAGTTGTTTCATCAGTTTTATCTGTAATTAACTCTTGAGAGACAACTGCACTAATAAAATAATTGTTGCCATTTCCACTAAAATCATTGATATTATCAAATATTCAATGAAGCAAAACACCTAAAAACGATCTCGATCCTCCTGATGAGAATTTGAGAATCTAAATAAAACGAATCTGATGATGATATATTATTAATTATAACCC
>Ga0041059_1000715_pt1 | contig 25790 bp, 28 predicted proteins | sample AraColnosormetaG_FD_56232 | JGI IMG/M metagenome (GOLD analysis project Ga0041059, IMG submission 56232) | Arabidopsis roots microbial communities from North Carolina, USA - Col MF nosort | ecosystem: Host-associated > Plants > Roots > Unclassified | place: USA: North Carolina | collected... | reverse complement strand
ATTTCAGACTATTGGTTATTTGTTTTGAAACTTGTTGCACTTATTTTCTTATGCTTTGTTGGAACTATTGATGTGTGTTTTAGTGATTTAACAGTCTAACTAGAGGATCCATGTGAAAACACTAACCAAGGCTCTACAACAATGAGCAGAATTCACAAAGCCTAGCGAAACGACCAGAGTGTCGATCGACACCAACATAGAATCGATCGACACCACTCTCAGGTGGCAACTCACGTTTCCTAACTTTTAACTTTTGATTATTTCTCTTTCAATTCCTCTAGCTTAATAACTCTTGGGACTGTGTTATCTAAGTCTGGGGGAGTCAGTAACTAACTTCATCTTTTCTTTTCTTATGAGTCAGTTGTGTCATTTTAACTTAGATAGTTGTTTTATTGAGTCAAAACTTTTGCCTGAAATTATGATCTATCTCTCGAGTTATTGCCTAGATTGCTTAAGTACTGCAGATTCAAATCAATCTGACTAATGGAAAATTCATAAAGCCAATCAACAAACTTAAGGACATCCATTCCCAACATAATCCACAAAGGCTGGAGCTAATCTCACTACTCTTCTCATCAAAACGGTTAGTGTTAACAGGACTTGACCCATTGTTCATACCTGATAAGTCGACTAATGTGACAAAAAGAAAGTGTTCCTCTCCCCAAATAATAAAAAAAAAAAATAGATAGTGAGAGATTGAGAAGACTTTCAGATAGTGTATAGGGGTAGGAATATTTCCTATGATCCCATTATTATACATTATTTGGAACGATCAATTACAAATGTTGGAAAAATGTCGAAGGTGTCGACCCTTTGTTTACTCTCTAAAAAGAATAAGTCTGGGGGAGAGAAAGAACACCAAAAAAAATATATAAAGAATGGTCAATTTATCATCGTACAGTACATGAATGTGTCTAGCAGGTTCTTAAGCATTTACTTGATTGATGAGACCCATCGATGATAGCCTAGTGGATATAGTTGAGTGCTTTGGTATGGAATCTAGGATGTTGTGTGGGCTAGCGGAGAATTACATGGTTGTCAGGATTTTATTAGAACTATTTAGTGCATGGATTTGGTTTGTATGATCAAGGTAATAAACTAGAGAGATTGAGAGTTTCTATGTTTTTCAAACCTCTTTCACAGATTCAACCTTTTGTTTTGCTTGAGGCAAGCAAAAGCTAAGTGTGGGGGAGTTGATATGTCCTAGTTTTTACTGATTTCTAACATAGTTTCAGAATGGTTTTTAGAGTCTTTCTATTCTTTTTCGAATGTTTTGAGTCATTTCAGGTACACTTACACATCTGGGAACTATGGAGCACAATAAGAATTATTCTTAATTCATCAATGGAAACTATTCAGATTATGATTTGTGTTTCTATTTTCATGTCTGAGTAATCACCTTGTTGGGTTTATGTGAGACCCCGTCCCGGACGCGGTCGTTATAGTATAGGGAGTCTCAATAGGGATTGAGATGGATTAGTAGATCGGAAACCCCTTATGATTATTCTTAGACTTCTTCATCTTGTTTATTCTTATTGCTAGTTTTAGATTGATCACCTAGAACTTGATATTAGATAATAGGTATGCCCGCCATAGGTACTTGTTATTTGAACTATCACAGATGAGCCTAGGCATTTAAGAAAGAAAAGGTAGGCTCATAGAAGGGCTCTGGTTTAGACACTAGGTGAACTAATCAAGCTTATTAACAATGCATGCTTTAGCATAGGATTTCTCGCCTTCTCTGGTTATCTTAGCTTTAAGTATAGAGAGTTTCGCGGAACGCCACCGGTTACTCTAGAATCATAGTTTGAGTTCGAGAACGGTGCGATAACAATCCTAATATTAGCTAGATCTACAACTTATCTATCTTCCGAGATAATTCCTTAGATCCGACGCTTTAATCACTTGAATCTACACCTCGTTTACTTGCTTATTTGTCGTTTACATTCAATTACTTCGTCTAGCTTATTAAATAACATCATAAGTCTATTGTGTGAACAATAACATCATAAGTCTATTGAGAGCTCAGTGGAATTTGACCCTTAAGTGGTAACAACGATCTCTTATTTGAGGGAGTAAACTTAAGGCAATTTGAGCTATATAAGAGCACGTGAAGGTAATGGTGCTGGCTTGAATCGTTTAACCATCCTCTCAATGATTACTGCTTTCTCGTCGAAGGTGGACTTAGTTTAAAAGCGAGATCCAGCTGAATGGCCGAGTCCAACAACTTAAATTTCAATCTCAGTAGAAGCCTCCCCTTCTTGAACATCATTGTCCTCAGTGACTAAGTTGGAGACATGTCGAGTTGGCAGCTCTGGATCATGGCAGATAGTGATAGCGTGAGCGGTGGCGTATTCCTACGGGTTCTGTATAGACTTCCCTGGAAGTCCTGTAGAGAAGTCCTGTTACTTTGGGAGCAGAGGTCGACCCAGTTTGGCCTTCCATGTATCTGACATTAGAGGTAAGTGCCTCAAGTTTGATGTTCAGATCGTTAAAAGTGCAATCAACCTTGTTGTGGATTTCTGCCATCTTTTTGGCGAGATTCATTGCTCCTGCTGCTTGTCCCTGGAGAATCTGCTGTAACATGTTCTTCAAGTCTGAATCTGGAGTTGGTGAAGGTTGTTGATTTTCCTGCTGTGTGAACCACGGTGGTGGAAGTTGCTGTTGATAGCTTCCCTGATACTGCTGCTTAGGAACATACCCTGGACCTTGGTTGTATGGAACAAAGGGCTTGGGTTGATTCTGCTTCTGTGAAGGGTAGACATTGGTACTTCTATAAGACAGGTTCGGATGGTTGTGCTTGAAGTTGTTGAAACCCTTATTGTAACCTCCTTGGTTCTACACATAGCTCACTTCTTCTGATTGCAGAGTCTCCCCATCCTGGACTTGGAACGTCTCATCATCACCCAGAAAATGAACGTGCTTCTATTGCACAAGGAGTAACTTGTCTAGCTTGTCATTCATAGCTTTCATTTCCCTGCGATGCTTCTCATCAGAATCAGAGCTGGTGCGGATGCTTCTATCGTAATCTTCATTGTAGTTACCATCCGATTGAGCCAAGTTCTCTACCAGCTCTCATCTTTCTTCAATGTCTTTGTTGAGGAAGTTCTCGTTGGAAGCGGTATCAAGAAGCATCCTGATCTTGGGAAGGACACCTATGTATAGAGTGCCGGGAAGTGAAGCTTTTTTAAACCCGTGATGAGGGCATTTCGTCTGATAGCCTTTGAAGCGCTTTCATGCTTCACAGAAGGTTTAAGCATTCGTCTGTGTGAATCCGGATATCTCATTCCGGAGTCTAGCAATTCTAGAGTTAGAGAAAAATTTAGCCAGGAAGGTTTTCTTGTAGTCATCCCAGGTTGTGACTGATCCCTGGGGTAGCGTCTTTTCCCACAGATGGGCTTTGTCTCCAAGTGAGAAGGGAAACAAGTGAAGCTTGAAACCATCTTCAATGACTCCATTGATTTTAGTTAGGCTATAAAACCTTTCAAACTCGTCAAGGTGATCTAGAGGATCCTCCATTGGAAGGCCATGAAACTTGTTCCCCTGAACCATAGCAATGAGACCTCTCTTGATCTCAAAATTATTGTTTTGAAACGGCGGAGGAACAATGCCATGACGCTCGTTGTGGTTATTGGAAAGTGACTAGCACCAATGTTGTTAGGTTGCTCTTGTTCATCTACAACGTTAGCCATTGTTTCTGTTTCTGTCTGTTCTCTCAATTGGCGAGCAATACGGTAGATGTTATCGTTGAATAGGACGTTCTGATTCCCTTGTGACCGTGTATGCATGCAACAAGTAGCAACATGGCTATAACAGACGATTAAACTTGTTTGCTAGGTACCTGAAATACAAAGTCTGAAAAGACACAATGTTCGTATCTCTTATAACAAAAACAAACTTGATCTTAACAATTCTGAAATCTCAAATATAGCAAACAAACACCCAATTGGCAATGACGCCAAATTGATATTAGGATTTTAGTCAATTAATCCTAAAACACTAATCTTGTCGTTGTAGTATTTTAGGTGTCAATCCAATTAGCTGTGATGCAAACAGATAAGATGTGATCTGAAGTCACTAAGTGAAGCCAAGCAATAACGGTTTTGAGGTTTCTAACAATCCTAAGCGAACATGTAGAAAACAGAAATTTTAACAGAATTACTAAAATCAGTCGACCACAACTGGTTGATGCCAGAAGTAGGATGTGGTCGAGTAATAGATCGAGTAAAAGGCAGGAAATGAAACAACTATACTTGACTGCACAGTCTGTTGCAAGACACTGGGTGTGGTCGAGTATGTTGGTCGAGTAATAGACAGGAAATGAGACAACTATACTCGTTTGCATAGTCTGTTGTCGGACACTGGGTGTGGTCGAGTAAGTTGGTTGAGTAATTGCAAAAACTAAGAAACAGGCAATGAGAACGATTAAGCGTTAACGATAAAACAGAGAAATCAGATAGACGAGAAATTCTTAAGGATGGGGTAATCGAATGGAGTGGTATCCTAGCCTATTCGAATGGTTAACAAGCGCAATTAAGCTATCCCTAGACAATATGTTCAACAACAGATCAATTCACTCCCGTGATAGAAATCCTCAAACAAAGCTAGCCTAGATATGGATGAGTTTATTTTACATGGTACATGTTGATTCTGTAAACCAAACAATGAATTTATACTAAGGGGTTATATAAATTCACTTCTCTTTTAGCTCTAAGATAATCGGAAACTGTAAGAAAAGAAGAACAAGGTTGCTTAATGATGAAGTTAGGGTTTTGCTATAGGAAAAGTAGGGTTATTGTATTGAGTTCAAGATGGATTGAATAGAGGACAAATCCCTCTATTTATACAATACTTTGACCGTCTAAGAATATGCAAAACTTCTAATTATCTAAGGCTTGAATCTTCATTCCTTCTATTCTTCGCGAGATACTCCTCTCTGAAAATGGAAGTCTCCTCTTTCTTAGATTTAGGAAGTCGGCTGGGCGATCTCCAATTGTTGAATTAGATCTTCTGACGACCTCATGACTTCGGCCCATTAACCGGGATACCCCGGTTTAATCGAATTCCCTATTTTATTCACAATTCCTCCGGTTTAAGCCGGTATTGTCGGAGGTGCTAATTCCTGCACCAACAATACACATGCCAACGTAGAGTCGAGTTATAGAGTGTTCTTATTAAAGTGCATCGAGGAGCGGAATATGATAGCAAGTGTTGGTGTCGGATCCCGCACCGTGGGGTCGGGACTGGTCAAAGATCGCCACGTAAGAGGGAAGGGTCTAAAAGAGGAAAGGCCCATGGGCTTTTCTGAGTAAAAAAGTATACGTGAGGTGATTGATCAGCGAGGTGGACTGGACATCGATGTCAGAACTGCCCGGATTGGAGAGTCGGGTGGGCCAGAGGACGAAGCCCAGAAAGTTCGGAATCAATTCAAATTTGAACATTCGAATAGTTAATATAGAATAATTGTGTGTAAATGGGAATTAAATGTATTCTTTGAGTATAAATTGTGGGTCAAAGGCCATGTAGAGACACACACATTTTTGTGCAAACTTACTATACACATTTTCTTACAAAACTCATAGTTTTCTCTATAAGCATCAATCTATTTTCTAGTACATTTGTCCTCAAGAATAATCCTTCTCACTAAATAAATAAATACTTGAGTGTGTGAATCCGACATCCACATTTTGGCGCCGTCTGTGGGGACAAAGAATTCTTGAGTCATCAGATTTTTTCTATACACGACATTTCCGAAGTGAGCGACAATGTATGGAGAAGATGCTACCAACGCTTCACTAGCCGAAACTCTCAAGACCATGCAGCAAACTATGGCGGAAATGGCGCAGAAGTTTTCGAATGTGGAAAGAACCGTCAAAATACTGCAAACAACCCAGATATCACTCAGTCAAAATGTTATTACTATTCAATCTCGCGTTCATTCTTTGAATCCAGGCAATTCCTCTGGAGTTCGAAGAACTATCTTCGGTTCCCCAAATTCCCTTCCGCGAAATGCAGCAAGTGATCAAACGACCCCGGATGGTACAAACGCGGACATCCAACCGGAAGATGGAGAAACGCATCCCGAAGACTACAACCAGTTCGTTAATCAACACGAGCAAGAGAACTTCAACCAGTTCAAAACCATGAGAGAAGTAAGCCGGGAACTGAAAGAAATGAGGTCAAAATTCCACCAAGCTAAAAGCTCGGAATCGGATATCAACCGGGTCATTGAAAAAGCTAGGCGAACACCTTTCACCCTGCAAATTGCTAGCTTGAGAATCAGAGATTCTCGAAAACTTAACTTAGAACCGTACAACGGTTTGGAAGATCCGCAAGGCTATCTCGCAACTTTCCTAATTGTTGCTGGGTGAGTTGATCTGAACGAAGCCGATGAAGATGCAGGATACTACAAGCTTTTCTTTGAGAATCTGTGTGGACAAGCCCTAATGTGGTTCACTCAATTGGAACCAGGGTCGATCAGCAACTTCAACGAGCTTTTAGCAGTATTTTTGAAACAATACTCAATTCTTATGGATAAAAGCATTTCGGATACCAACCTTTGAAATTTATCTCAAGGGCCGAACGAAACACTTCGGACTTTCATCACCAAATTCAAGAACGTACTCTCAAAGCTCCCAAGGATCTCACAACAGTCAACTTTATCAGCTTTGCGAAAAGGATTATGGCATGATTCGAGATTCAAAGAAGATTTGATACTACACAAACCTGATACTATTCAAGATGCGTTATTCCGAGCAAACAATTGGATGGAAGTCGAAGATGAAAAAGAAAGTTTTGCGAAGAGAAATAAGCAAGCAAAACCATCAGTCACTTTTCCACCCAAGAAGTTCGAACCTCGGGAGAATCAAGGACCGAGGAAGTTTGGTTCACAAACATTCAACAATAACGTCGGGAAATAGTTTCAGGGAAAAGGAAGGTCAAATACTTGGATTCGAGATGAAAGCCTGTATTGTGATATACATAGAGTCACCGGGCATCTGACCAAAGACTGCAATGTACTCAAAAGGCATCTCGCAGAACTATGGGCAAGCGGAGGTCTTTCAAAATTCAACATGGAGGATTTCGTCAAGCAATACCATGAATCAAGGGATAATTTCAAAGCTCAAAACTCTAAGAGACCAAGACCGACTAGCGAAGAAGAACCAAGAAGTTCAAAAGGTAAAATTAACGTAATTCTTGGAGGTTCCAAACTTTGCCGTGATTCCATCAGGACAATCAAAAAGCATAAACGGAATGTTCCTCTAAAGTCAAGTTAAGTGAAGAGATAGATTTTCAAGGCGCTTCAATATCATTCGAGGAAAAGGAAACGCAGCACCTCAAAAGACCTCACGATGATGCACTAGTAATTACGCTGGATGTAGCTAACTTCGAGGTTTCAAGAATCCTCGTCGACACCGGTAGTTCGGTAGGTCTAAGCTTTCTAAACACCTTGGAAAGGATGGGGATAAGCAGGGCGGATGTAGTAGGACCGCCATCTCCTTTAGAAGCTTTCACAAGTGAATCAGCAATGTCTCTCGGAACAATCAAGCTACCAGTTTTGGCGGGAAAGATATCAAAGATTGTAGACTTTGTCGTCTTTGATAAACCAGCAGCTTATAACATCATCCTCGGAACTCCATGGATCTACCAGATGAAAGCGGTCCCCTCTACGTATCATCAGTGCCTCAAATTTCCAACCCCAAACGGAGTGGAAACTATCCGGGGAGACCAAGAAGCTTGGAGAACTTGTTATTTAGCTAGCCACCGATTGAAAATCCAATAGCAATTAACGAAGCCCGCAAAGAAAGGAGTAGTCCCGAGGTTTCCTAGCGGGCAGAAGGTTGACGATGTTGTGGTCGAAGTAATTCTAGAAGGAGATAAACCGGATCGGAAAGTGCGGATTAGAGCTACTTTACCCGGCGAAATAAAAGAAGCTTTAATCGAGCTGTTAAGGAGGAACAAGGAATCATTTGCTTGGTCATAGACCCAAGTATAATTTGTCACGAGTTGAATGTGGATCCGAGCTTCAAGCCTGTAAAACAGAAAAGAAGGAAACTCGGAGTGGAACGAGCAAAAGCGGTAAACGACGAAGTGGATAAACTTTTAATAATAGGATCTATAAGAGAAGTGCAGTATCCGGATTGGGTGGCGAATACCGTTGTGGTCAAAAAGAAGAATGGAAAGGATAGAGTGTGCATCCATTTTACATATCTTAACAAAGCTTGTCCAAAAGACAGTTTCTATCTCCCACATATAGATCGTCTTGTGGAATCAACTACCGGAAACGAATTGCTAACTTTCATGGATGCCTTTTCGGGATACAACCAGATCATGATGAGTCTAGAAAATCAAGAGAAAACGTCATTTATCACGGACAGAGGCATCTATTGTTATAAGGTAATGCCTTTTGGATTAAAGAACGTGGGAGCGACTTATGAACGTCTGATTAACAAAATGTTCAACGAGTACCTCGGAAAGACAATGGAAGTCTATATCGATGATAGGCTAGTGAAATCATTGAAAAAGGAAGATCATATTAAGCATTTAGAAGAATGTTTCACGATCCTTAACCCATATCGAATGAAGCTAAACCCGGCGAAGTGTACGTTTGGAGTCCCATCCTGGGAATTCCTCGGTTATATTGTTACAAAGCGAGGAATTGAGGCAAATTCAAACCTAATTAACGCCTTTCTCAACATGCCATCTCCAAGAAACTTCAAGGAAGTACAGCGGTTAACCGGTCCGATTGCGGCACTGAATCGTTTTATTTCAAGATCGACCGACAAATCATTGCCTTTTTATCATAGAAGAAGCATTCGGACAGCTCAAAGCATATCTGACCACTCCACCTATATTGTCGAAACCAAAAGCGGATGAGAAACTTTATCTATATGTCTTGGTCTCGGGCCATGCAGTTAGCAGAGTCTTGATCCGAGAAGACCGAGGAGAACAAAAACCAATTTACTACATAAGCAAATCCATGACGGATCCGGAGACCAAGTATACGATGATGGAAAAGCTTGCACTTGCGGTAGTAACTTCAGCTCGGAAGCTTCACCCGTATTTTTAATCTCACCCAATCGAAGTGTTATCAAATCAACCGCTTCGAACAATCCTTCATAGTCAGAACCAATCTGGGAGGTTGGCGAAGTGGGCGGTGGAGTTAAGTGAGTATGATATAGAGTACAAGAGCCGAGTCGCCATGAGACTTAAGTTCTAGCTGATTTTTTAACAGAGTTGCAGGTACTTGGCGGACGGGAGCAACCAGAATATCAGACTTGGAAGTTACACGTCGATGGGTCTTCATCAAAAAATGGATCCGGGGTGGGGATCAAATTGGAGTCTCCCACCTCAAAAATCCTTGAGCAATCATTCCGGTTATTATTCTTTGCATCTAACAATGACGCAGAATATGAAGCATTAATCGCCGGACTCAGGTTGGCACAGGGAGTTGGAGCTGATGAAGTGATCACCTAATGTGATTCACAACTGGTTGTTAACCAATTCAATGGAGACTATGAAGCCAAAGATTCAAGAATGGAGGCATATCTTGAGGTGGTCAAAGATTTGACTACAAATTTCAAGAAGTTTGAACTCATTCACATACCACGAGGAGAAAAGACAACCGCGGATGCACTCGCGGCTCTGGCTTCAACGTCAGATCCCAAAGTCAAGAGAATCATTCCGGTAGAATGTATTTCGAATAGAAGCATTAAGGAAGAAAAAAAACACTCGTCACTATAAGGTCTCGAGCTGCAGCCCGGGATCGCGGTGAACCCGCAATTGAATTACCACCTGTCAAGAGACGAAAGTCAAAAGGGGCAGCCGTACATAAGCCAGCCGTGCAAGAAGGTAATAGGGTCAAAGAAATTGTCGAACCATTAGAAGATATAGCCCCGGAAAACACTGTTGAAGCCAAGACCGAACCATGGGTTGACGAAGACGTCTTCGAACCAAATGAGCATCCCGAGCCAGAAGCTCAATATTTCATGAAATCGACCAAATTCCGGCTAAAGATTGGGGGGCTGATTGGAGGGAGCCAATAAAACATTACATTGTTACATGAGAGCTCCCAAAGAATAGATGGCAGGCTAGGAAAATGAGAATCGTTAGCGCGAAATTTTGTCTATCGAAGGATTTTTTGTATAGATGAGGTGTAAGCAATCCCTATTTACTTTGCATTTTTGGGCCCGAAGTCGAGATCGTTATGAGTGAAGTGCACGAAGGTTTGTGTGGCAGTCATTTTTCAGGTAGGGCTATGGCTTTCAATATTAAGAGGATGGGGTACTATTGGCCTACTATGCCCAGCGATGCGAACGTTGCCAACTCCACACGCCTCTCATCCATCAACCTTCGAAGTTATTCTCTTCGATCTCTGTACCGTACCCGTTCATGAGGTGGTCGATGGATATCATTGGACGATTGCACAAGTCAACCCGGGATGTACAATATCTCTTGGTCCTAACGGATTACTTTTCGAAGTGGATTGAAGCCGAAGCATATGTAAATTTTCAAAGATTCGGTGGTAAAAACCTTTATTTGGAAGAATATCATTTGTAGGCACGGCGTCCCATACGAGATAGTTTCGGACAACAGACCACAATTCATCTCACACGAGTTCGAAGCTTTCTGCTCGGATTGGGGATCAAAGTTAGTTATTCTACTCCGCGATACCCACAAAGGAACGGTCAAGCCGAAGCTGCGAACAAGATAATTCTAAGCAATCTTAAGAAACGTCTAAGTCATTTGAGAGGAGGATGGTATGAGGAACTTCAACCGGTCTTATGGGCATATCGCACAACTCCTAGGCGCTCGACCGGAGAAACCATGTTCTCATTGGTGTACGGAATGGTGGCAGTTGTTCCAGCCGAGCTCAATGTGCAAGGACTTCGTCGAACAGAAGCTCCTTTAAACGAGGAAGAGAATTCCGCAATGCTAGACGATCCGCTATATACCATCAACGAGAGGCGAGATCAGGCTTTGATCTGAATTCAAAATTATCAACAAACTGCTGCTCGATATTACAATTGGAAAATCAAAAGCAGAACTTTCTTTGTGGGTGATTATGTTTTAAAACGTGTGTTCGATAACAAGAAGGAGGAAGGAGCAGGCAAGCTTGGCATTAATTGCGAAGGTCCTTACATAGTTACCGAGGTGGTCCGAAATGGTGTTTATAGATTGAAAGATTTAGAAGACAGACCAGTCCAACGTCTTTGGAATGTGGTGAACTAAAAGAAATTTTATGTTTAAAAAAACACGCATTTTTTGTACATGAACTACGGTGTGGCTTGATCCCTAAATGGGTACGTAGGCAGCTCGAAAACGAGTTCAGCTATTACTAAAATTTGTTTTATTCATTTGAAGAGGAGTTCGATTATACGAACAAATAAAGGAAAGGAGTTCGACTGTTCGAACATACAAAGCAGGAAGCAAAGTTACATTTATTCAAAGGCGAAAACGATAAAATGATGCTGAAGTCTTAAACACACTTCGGATTAGAAAATCCTTCTCGTCTTGCAAAACACTTTGACTCCTTGGTTGGCAAGATCAAGAATGGGCATTAAACAATCCGGGATACGGGCAAATTCAGCGATTTCGAGTTCGATCCAGTCCCCGGGATGAGAGTTGAGGGTGTGTAACTCCCTTGATATCATGGCGACTCTCCGCAGCATCTGGTTGATCTTCTTTCAAAGTTTCTTCTTTTCTGATGAACGCTTTTGGTGTTGAGCCGCGAGAGCTTTGATGAAGGCCATCGCAATTTCTTGATCTCTGCTTGAAAGATCCTTGATTAGTGCAAACGGAGCTCGGGTTTGGGATCTAAAGTTGCGAAGTGGGTAGCGTCCTCTGTCCGGCACATTCAGAATATCCTCATCGATCATCCCGACCTTGGAAAAGTTTGGCATGGACTCCGAGCATCGAAGGTTAAAAGCCATAACTGCACAAAGGGAAAAACAAAAGTTAGATGAGGAATAAAGAAAACATAAAAGATGCAATTTATAAGGACTCGTAACTTTCAAAGATGTGATTCCATTAAAGGCTGGAGTGATTCGCGGAAGCATTCACGTCGTCCTAATCGCCCTGCATTCAAAGAGTATCTCGGAAACGAATATTTAAAAAATCAAGGGAAATTAGAAAGTTTCCTTAAGTAAAAGTGGGCCAGGGCCCAAAAGTAAGTCCAAACAAAAATTAAAAAAAAGGGAAAATATTCGAATTCGGGGGACATTTAGGGAAGGGGCTCGGGAACATGCTCCTTCATCGCCGGTTCTGGGTTTGAGGTGGATGCCTCGTTCTTGATGTCCACTTTGGGTTCATTCTTCACACGCTTCCAAGGGTTGTTGTCCTCTTCCTCGTCGTCATCCTCTTTTCTGTCAGACGGGATCACTTGGACCAAAGCGTTTACGGCACCGGGGACTTGACCTCGAGCACAGAGGTACATCCGAAGCATGTGCAGGATCTTCGCCACACAGTCGAAGTTCCTCCATTGGAAGGGATCGCTCTCCATGGCCCTCACCTTCCTTTCGATACGGGCAATTCGGGCCTCGAGCGTTTGCCTCTTGAGGCCCAACCGCTACCTCTCATCGCATAGGCGGCGGTGCTTGTCGACAACCTAGTACAAGAACCATTTAGTATGAGAAGGAGTCGTTTCGGTAAGGAAAAGGGTAAAAGACCTACCTTTTCCATAAAATCGTATACCTCTTTCTTGTCCTTCGCGGGGAAGTGAAAGACGGCGTGAGGAAAGAGAACGCTGGCGGGCTCAAAGCCATCGCCGGACAGAAACAGTGGGCTAACGGGGTCAAGAGGACATACGGTGGAGGCTCTTTCGTTTTCCTTTCTTGAAGTGTTTACCAAGTAAATTTCTGAGATCATTTTTTGAGACATAAATGACAGTTTGTGCTCTTATTTATAGAGAGTTAGGGTTTTTCTTGAAACCACAAAATTAATAATTGTGGCGTGTCCAAATGGTTTAAACCATTTTTGGAAATAGAGGAAAAGACAATTATTGCCTTAAAGGCGTGAGGCTTTTCCTATTTCCCGAGGAAGGAAATGGCAACCGTCGCATTAAAGACAAACGGTTAATTAAATAAAAGAAAAACAATTAAGGCCCAAGCCCAGTAAATAAGTCGAATTGACTGAACCCGAGTTGGGGAATTCGCGGAGTTAAAGCGAGTTCAGACTCACATTTAAAGAGATAGGTCTGATCAGCCTATGAATCTCATAACTTGACCACATGGTTAACAGAAGCTATTTCCAAAAAGTGGATTTTGCAAACCCACAACTTAATAGCAAAAAGCCCTCTCGGGACCATAATCTTTAAAGGTTTAAAAGCCTCCTCAGGCAAAATACTTGTTCAGAAAATAGAAAGCCAACTTAGGCGATGAAAATAGTTTGAAAAATAAACTTCAAGTTTGTCAGAAAATAGACAGTTTGGGTTGGCTCAGGATTGACCGGGTCCACGGCAGCCATCTCAGTCTCATCCGATTTGTTAGCAACGGGCTGTTCGGTAGGAATTCTAGGGTCCGAACCATCATCATCCTCGATAACCACTGTTTCAGTGTTCGTGGGTGGAGGAATTTCTGTTGGGATGGCTACCAGCGTAGGAGTTTCCAACGGCATGATGGATACCTCGGGTTCCACGGGATCACTGGAACCTGAGACAATCATCTCGAATCAGGAAAACGCAAGTATAAAATATTCTTGTTCGGTATCGAAATTTGAGGTTTTAAAACTTACCAGCCCAATCTAAACCAGACTCGCTCAAAGGAGGCGACTCGGTCAAGAACTCTTTGAACTATTGAGGGTTGAATGATGAAGAGGGAAGAGCGGCCAGACGATTTCGTTTCTCTGTTAGAACTGCTTCCAATTCGGACCTTTCTTGATCTTCGGAAAAATCTTCGTCATGGGTTTGGCCCAGAAGGAGGAGGTTGATTTCATATTCCTTGATGTCTGATTCCAGCTCCGTCCTAGTTTTCTCGGTTTGGATGAACACGATCGCCCCTTGAATCAATTCCATCCCGCGACCTTTTACTTCTTTCCTGGCTTTTGATGCTGATCTCGCTAACTCAACATCTCGAAGTTTGGCGATTGCTTTGTACTTGGCCTGCAATTTGGATAGCTGGTTGGACAAGTCGTAAACATTGGATTCAAATTCTGAGAGTCTGCCCCGAGCATTCGAGAGTTCCTCCTGGATCTTGTCATACCTCTGATACTGATCCTACAACTCGCAATCAACTTCATGAGTTCGGAAGAAAGATTGTCCAATTGGTCTTCCAGTTTTTGCTTGACTTCAGAGGAAGAGTAGAGATCGGACTCAAGAGAAGAAAACTTATCTTTCCAGGCCATAACGTCGTTCCCTGTCAAGCAACAACCTTTCGTAATACTCAATCATGTCATTGAGTTCGCTGTTTGCCTGAACCAAGGGTTACAAAGGTGAGTTAGCGTATAAGCGAAAGAGTAGAGCTAAAAGATCGCAAATAAAAAGAACTAACCCGAGATGAGTGATGAGCGTGAAGTAGGAATCGCTCGCGAATCGCAGGACGCCACCTGTCAAAGGTTGGCTAGATCGTGTCTTTCCTAGTCTTGAAGCATCAATAGACGTTTCCCTCTGTTTCCATCGCTGTCAAAGTAAGGGGTGAAGGACGCGTTACTAAGGATTCAAACGACGTGGCGAATACGAAGAATAAACAAGAGTTTCTAACCAGTGAGTGATTTGGTTTGAGGAACCAGAGTGGCCTTGGGTTTAGGGTTAGAATCTCGGGGCTCGACATCTTCCTGTCGAGGATTTGCACTCCGGCCAGCCTTTTCAACCCCAGATCTTGAGGAAGGGGACATGACGACTAGAGGAGGGGGACCCATCAAGCGAGGTGGGGGAGATGATCGAGGAGAACGATCGGTTCGGGCTTTTGTCTTATCCCTCTTAGGAGAAGAACTGCAACGGGATGGTCTTTCCCTTTTCTTCCGAAACAAATCCGCGATTGGTTCGCTGCTCAACCTATTCCGAGAAGAAGGCCGAGGTGAATCACGACGAGGTGATCGGTCTCGGCGAGGTGATCGGCCACCATGACCTTCACGATGAGGTGTGGGTCTGAAGGCACCAGCAGATCTAGCCCCTTCGGTACTGCCATCGTCGATTAGCAGGGTTCTGCTGTACTCCTTCTTGTCGACAGCCAACGTAAAGAACAACTTGTTCACCTCACAAGCCTCCACGATCGATTTGGACAACGTCTTGCGTCGGGAGGCGATGGCTCGAGCAGAGGTTCCATGAGGTAAAGGAGGAGGCAACGGAAGTTGAAGAAGTTGTCCAGGGGGACTCATCCTGAGCTTGTGGTTAGCCTCTATGAACCGGTCAAGGGTGAAGGAATTCCAAAGAGTTTCCCCCTCGATAACGATCCTGAAGAATTTAACGAACTCAATAGTCGGAAGAATTAGAGCGATGAAAGCTGCGAGTGGAAATTAAAAGTTTGTCAGATAGGGCAATATATATATAAAAATCATATGCATGACCTAAGGTCTACCGGGCTTCGAGGGGAGCAAGTCGGAAAGATTTTCAACTGAAGCAGGGGTCTTTTTAATTAAGAACCACGGGTGATGCCAGTTCTCGTCCTTGTTAGGAAGATGCGAGATGAGGTTCCTGTTGGCGTTCGGATAAGCCTAGAAGTATTCGGCTTTCTTCGAAGAACTCCTCACGCTGAGAAGTTCATTCAGTTCGGGAACCCCGATAACATATCCGGCCTTTGCCGCGATTGTAATAATCTCTAAAATAGTCCGGAGGAGGTTAGGGGTTAGTTGGGGCAAGGCAATTTCAAGGGCTGCTAAGTACCGAACAAGGGCTCCGGGAAGAGGAAAGGTCAAACCGCAACCCTTGAAGTAGATCTCGTACACGCAGAAGAACCCGGGACGGTGGTCTTTCGGCGACTCTATGGGTTTGGGCATCTGGGAATCCCTCATAATATCGGTTGAAATCCGACAGAGCTCTCCCAATCGATTGAGGGATTGAAGGGTGCATGTGGATTGATAATGTGGACCGGCGATATCATTCGGTCGGGTGCAAATGTCGTTATTAGATCCGCTTTCTTCGAAAGACGGAGATTCAGGCCTTTCACTTTCCGAATTCATCATAAAAATGGATAGTCTGAGGGTTCAGAGGAGAGAGAGTTTAGAGAGGAAGAAGAAAGGGGCTTTGTTCTAAAAAAAAGATGAAGCGTAAAAAGTGATAAGTAAAGTGAATTTACCTTACGCAAGCTAGTGATGATGACGAAACAGCCTTGGGAGTCATGGAGGAAGTGGAAGAGTTTTTCCCGCTTTAATAGTAGATAATTGATATGTGGTCATAACTGTGACAGATGTCACGAGAGTAATTATGGGTGATTCCAAAATCATATGAGTAATGTGATGTTGGCGGGAAGTCAGAGAGTCATTTGGAGCAATCTTTGCCCATTGAGGTATTAAAGTCTTCCGAATTGGAGTATCACTTCGAAAGACTTGGGGGGCTAATTGTTGGTGTCGGATCCCGCACCGTGGGCTCGGGACCGGTCAAAGATCGCCACGTAAGAGGGAATGATCTAAAAGAGGAAAGGCCCATGGGCTTTTCTGAGTAAAAGTATACGTGAGGTGATTGATCAGCGAGGTGGACTGGACATCGATGTCAGAACTGCCCGGATTGGAGAGTCGGGTGGGCCAGAGGACGAAGCCCAGAAATTTTGGAATCAATTCAAATTCGAACGTTCGAATAGTTAATTTGAAGACTGAAACAGACACATTTAATATAGAATAATTGTGTATAAATGGTAATTAAATGTATTCATTGAGTATAAATTGTGGGTCAAAGACCATGTAGAGAGACACACGCATTTTTGTGCAAACTTCTTATACACATTTTCTTACAAAACTCATAGTTTTCTCTATAATCATCAATCTATTTTCCAGTACATTTGTCCTCAAGAATAATCCTTCTCACTAAATAAATAAATACTTGAGTGTGTGAATCTGACATCCACAGCAAGGTAAGTAGAATCGTTGAGGATATTGACTCAAGATAGTCCATCCTCAAAAGAAGCTCTTCATATGCTACGTTTATGTGTGGTACATTCATTGTTTGCCCATTTTGCGTATGGAATACTCCTCATAGGCTGTGGCCATTTCAGAAAAAGAATGCATATCACAAAACGTTTTTTAAGCTTGGTCCCCGATCTAGAAACATCGGTGATTGTCGAGAATGTAGTGGTAAAACAAGTAAGCTCAAAGGGAATTCTAGGGTATCGTTTTTTCGTTACTTCTTTTAAATTCGATATCAGGCCTCCATGCTACCAACAACATCCTCCCGCCGGCTCTATGTGCAAACATTGTTTTGCTTACTCGTTTGGTACTAGATTTTGTATGCTGTATTGATAGTCGTAAGAGGAGTAAGAGTTGTAAGAATGATAAGTCTAGGAAGCCTATTTTTATTGTACTATAAGAGTAATCAGTCGTAGTAGTATGCTTGATTTAGAGTGTAATTTAAGTTAAATGGGCCGTAGTAAGATTGATTTAGAGTGTAATATAAGTTAAGTGGGCCGTAGACCCATGTATTGTATGAAAATACTCTTCCTTATGCTCCATTATATGTAGTCTTAAACTTCAAATACTTGGAAATGTATGATATTATAGAGTCTTACAGAATTAAAGTCAACTAAATATGCGAATATCATTGAACAGCTGGTTTTAAAATACAGAATTAATATCCACTAGATATTGACCCGTGATACACCGCGGGTTGATATTTTCTTTAAAAAGTTAATTTTTTATTTTAATTAATATTATTTATATATAAATAACATATTCAAGAGATACATTACGGGTCTATAATTTTATTAAATAAAATATTGATTTTTGTCTTTAAAATGATTTATATATATAGGCTATTGTTTTTTCAATGTATGATACACCTTGTGACAATATTTATAACTAAAAATAATATTTAATTTTAAATTGTATTTGTTGTGTTAATATTATTTGTTTTGTTTAGTGTTTACAATTGTATAATTATATTTTGATTGTGAATTCTTGGGTTTCACCCATAGCTAATATACCATCCCATAATAATATTGATCCAAACATGTCCCATATAACCATGTCCCGTGAAAATTAACATCATTTTATTATTTTCTTATAAAATTAATATACTATAAATATTTGAAACTTCAAGAAAAATTTTAATATTGATCTAAACGTTATAGTTGTATTTTGATTGTTATATCTAAGATTTAACCTGTAGAATATCATCCCGTATTAATATCGACCCAAATCCGTCTTACCATATAACTTATTCTATGAAATTAAACATCATTTTGTCATAGTTTTATAAACTTCAAATATTTATAATAATAGAACTTCAAAAAAAAATTATTTTGATCCAAACTTCATTTGATTGTTATATCTAAAATTTTACATGTGGTATATCGTCCCATATTAACATCTTTTTAAAGTATTTATAACATTTAATTTTATAATATTTAAACTTCTTATAACGTTCAAATATTTATAATATTTAAATTTTTATAAACGTTTTAAATTATTTAAAATGTTTTATAAAGCTTAACTTTTAAAAAGTTAAGTATTTATAATATTTTGAAACTTTTTAAAGTTTCAATCCTTAAAAAAAAATACCGGAGTTAACCGGTTAATATTCTTAATTTTGCATGCCTGATAAATCAAGCTTCCTACTCATTCGTATTAAGAATCATTTTGATCTTTTTTATAGTATAAATTTGAACCATTGCCAAGTTTTTTAAGCATTGTGGGACCTTGTAAACAGATTTTATTTTCTTCATCGATTGAGTAATGTATGTCAGTTTTTTAAAATTTGAATTACATCATATGCAGAAAAAAATCTAACATTTATTAACTATATGTATTTTTATATAAAATCAAAATAAATTAGAAATAAGAACAAATAAAAGTGAAAGAAGAATTTATATATTTATATTTAATGTAGGTAAAGAGAGTTTAAGAAATTAGCAATTAATTGAATATAGTGCAATAAAGATAAAATTTAATTAAGGATATAAATTTAAGATAATATCTTCTTAGAATAGATTTTGTAGCGACTAAAAAATAAATATTTTTTACTTTTGGACAAAAACATTCGCTGGAAGATATTTTATGCAATAACTCAATTGTAGTTATTCACAAATAGGATGTTAAGAAAGGAAAGTATTTATGTAAGTATTTAATGTTGATTGATGATTTATAAGTTTTGTATTTTAAAATATTTTGTTTAGATATTTTTTTGTAGGGATTCAAAACTAAATAGTATTTATATAAAGGATTTTTTATAAAAGCTTTACCAAAAACTGTATAACTAGATTGTACCCTTTAACACAGTAGATTAGTTTTTCCATATTGTTCGATTATGGCCACCATTACAACATTGGGAACACGCATGCAATTTTCTTGGTCTTTCTCTATCCAATGCAACCTGTAATGTAGGTTTCACTCTTGTTATTTTACGCCTACCAGGTTGGGGCCTCACGTCAGGCGGGTGGCATATTTTCTGCAAAACGATGTCGGCCAAAGTGCATGATTCAGGTGGCATTACCGAATTGCCATATTCGTTGCAAAGGTAGTCTTTACGGTAGTAAGTGTGACAATCTGTGATCCTTGATACTTTGGCCTTTTCTGCAGCAGCGATTGCATGAATGCAAGGTAAGTTCTCGAGGTCAAACATACGACACGTACATTTCTTTTGGGATAGATTGACAACATTTATTGTTGAAAAGCTTTTCACTTCGTATTGATGAGGATCTATCTCTTGCACTTTTAGAACACTAGCTCTTAACACGCGGCTCTGACCACATATAAAGGAGAGTCATTCAATAACATAAGTAGTAAAGTTATCTATTATGGAGAGTTTAAATAGAATTTGAACCCGTAATAGTTTTTCAACACCAGTGGTCAGAGTTGTTGTCATTCCACATGCTTGTTTATGCTTAGTGGCAAACCAACGGGTTAGCATCATCCTCACTTCATCAAGCAATGCAACAATAGGATAGTATCTGTAGGGCCTAAGAACTTTGTTTATTGTCTCAGCATTGTTGCTTGTTGTGAAGTTGTATCTATCGCCCGGAAAGTGTAGCCTAGTCCACATACTTAAATCAGTTCGTACCAAAAAGCTATGTAGCTCTAGATTTAGTTCATGGATCTGCTGAAACAAAACAGTAAAGTCTGACAGTTGAAAAGCTGTAGCTGCCTTCTTCAATAACCCAAATGATTCACTCCCCTTGAATCTAAGCAAAATATTCTTATGTAAGTGGTATGTGCAAATACCACGGCTATCTAGAGGATACACATTTCTTATAGCTTTCCCTATAGATTTATGCCTATCAGATATTATCGCTAGCCCATCATCATCCGGAATCACACAGCTTAGTTGTCTAAACAACCACTCCCACGACGCATCGTTCTCAGTGTCAACAATAGCAAATGCTAAAGGAAATATATTGAAATTTCCGTCTTGGGTTGTTGCTAATAATAGCGTACCTAAGTATTTCCCTTTCAAAAATATCCCGTCCACCACAATTAGTTTTCTCATAAATGGGAATCCGAATTTAGACCCGAATTATAGACCCGAATTTCACAGAGCACGTATGGTCTGATATATAGACCCAAATTTTAAAACATGAACCAACCCTTGTGGGTGTCGCTCGAACTCTCTATTTACAACCAGGCACCCACCACTTGACACTATATAATTCCGGAAGTGATCGACCAACATTGAAGTCAAACTTCTGAAATACACTCAGTATCTTCAGTCTATACTCCAAATCATCTTTTGAATCAAATATTTGACCAACTTCTAAATCTAATACATAGCCGAAATCAAGGTTCACAAACTCATTTTTTCTACTATAAACATGTTGTCCTCCTGATGTACTTTTGAATAGTTCAAACATATTGTCACCAAATCCATTATCAAATCCAGACTGGTTTTTATCTTTCAAATACGTTGCGTATACACTTGACTCCTCATCCCTGTCACTCGCTCCATCAGCATCATCGAAACAATCAAATCAGTACATCTCGTCTTCATCCTTCTCTTCATTTGAATCCTCCTCTGCATTAACATCCTCGTCTTCATCCATATCTTGATTACCATCCCCCTCCTCTATCGAAGCTCCCTTCATATCGACATACTCCTCATCTATAATTGGCTCCGCTTTCTTTATCCTCGATTCATCAGAGTTTTTGTGGATTTTCCGCCGACTAAACCCAAGAACATCCTCAGTTATCCGACAACCCTGATCGACAATTTCAACTTCTTGTTCGCCAACCAAACAACTTGTAGCTTGTACCGTAACACATAGTTGTGTGCTTCCCGTTTTACAATGACGGAGAAAACCTTCAAATTATCTTCCGTTACAATCTATTACCGGAGGTGTATCGTCGGGAATAAGCATCGATATACAAATTTTATAACTCAGACTAACCTTACAATCCCTACTATCCAAACTGAAATCCTCATATACCATTTCAACAAGATCTTCATACCCTTTAATTTGATTCGAACTTAGAACCCTACATCTGCCTCGTTCATCAACACTAAATACCCACCGCATGTTGTTGAAATTCCACTTTCCACACACTAATATTATCTCTTCCATCGCCAAATAGAGCAGATGATTCAATTGTTTTCTGCAGTTTACGACCTCTACTTGCCTGATCCACAAAAGATCCTCTTATTCGGATAAGAATAAAAATAGTATCTTCCATTCTTAGAACATATGCTTAACCTAGAAAAATGACATGTCTAAAAAATCATTAAATTCGTAATTCTATTACCACACCATTCATAAGTCAGAAATTTGAGTGCTATTCTAGTAATTAAATACAGTATAACTCTACCATCACATAGCAACAATATGTCTTTCGTCACATGAAATTTGACTTTAACTCTACTGTCAAGTAAATATGTCTATCACCACTGTCTCATACATTTAAGTACCTTAAGCCTGTCAGTCCGAATATCTCTATCGTAACTAGAGATAACTCTAACAGATATATCTGTCATACTCGCTTAAATCTACTACCATTACTAATAACTCTTTCAACAAACTAACTCTGTCAAGAATCTCTATCACCACATATAGTTTAACTATATCAAATACATCATCTCTATCCATTAAATCTGTCACGACACTAACTCTACCATCACATAATGTAACTATACCCAACAACTCTATCGTAAAGTCTAACTATACCAGATTAGTGTATCTTTACCATAACTACAAATATGTCTATTCAATAAGTCTATCTATGTACATAACTATATTTGATATATCTATCAAAAAATTATGTCTACCACGCGATTTTTAGTCTTCAGATTTCTTCTGCAACATAAGTTCTCTTTTTTCCTTCAGAATGCTCCATTATCTCCAAATGAATCTCAAACATGTAAAGACCTGAAAAGAACTAGAAAAGACTCTGGAAATAACAAATAAACTCTAAAACTAATACTTAAATCATAGCTAAAACAGGTAAAAATAGGGATATATCACTATAAAATTGCATCAAATATTTTATTTAATGCAAATTTCCAATTAATGTTAGTTATGGTAAATTTATCATAAATGTCGTAGGAAAATTTTTGTAATTTGCCAACAACTATGATATCGTTGCAAATTAACATTTTAAGTTATTGGAAATTATTAACAAAATATTTGTTAGAAACAAATTTGTTTGTGGGAAATTATTTCTAACAAGTTGATGACAAAATATTTGTTGGAAAAGTGGAAAAAAAAACGAAAATCGAAAAAAAGAAACGAAAAAACCAAAAAAAAAAGAGGGAGACAAATCTAGGTTATATAAGATTCATAGTCTTCCCCTTTTCTCTTTTTTTTTTCTGTGAAACTTTACTTCTGAAAAAATTGAAAATTGTTGTCAATGACAAGAACAAAAAACAAAAATCGTAAGTGGATGTATAATTATATAGATGAAGGTACCGAATAATTAACAAACGAATATAAAGAATTTCTTGTTGATTTTATGTGTTTTGCTGCAAATCAAGAGATTCTATTGGAGTGTGGTAAGATATATTGTCCTTGTTCTTCTTGTGGTAATGAGAAATTTCTCTCAGTAGATACTATTTGGAAGCATTTATATAGAAGATTTACGCCTGGATAATACATATGGTTTTCTCATGTGAATGATTTTGAAACTTTAGCAAATAGTAGTACTGATCAAAACAGTGGAGATGATGAAAATCATGGGTTGGAACTTGGAGATAATAATAGTAATGAAGAGGAAGAGAATATAACTAGAGCTCAAGCCGGTGTAATATAGATGGTAACAGATGCTTTTCACGAAACGACTAAAGGTGGAACTGAAGAACCAAACTTAGAAGCGAAAAAGTATTTTGATATGTTAGATGCAGCGAAGAAACCGATTTATGATGGTTGTAAAGAGGGTCACTCTCATTTATCTGCTGCAACACGGATGATGAATATAAAAATAGAGTATAAATTATCGGAGGATTGTGTTGACAAGGGGAAGTCCCAAAAGATGATGAACTCTGTTTGGATTGGTCTTATTGCTTTATGGGAAAACGAGAAAAGCATCAAGAGAAGCAAAACCAACTCCAAAAATAAGAAGAGCGATCGTGGTGGCTTAGGGATAGCAAAGCACATATGTGGGTCAATGCCATATGTCCGGAGAAGAGAAGAGATGGTAATTTTGTATTATTATTTGCATACCATATAGTTTCTATCAAATTCAGTCAAAGTTTTCTATAATGACTTGTTTGTGTTTCAGAACTGTTTAGCGTGATGAGGTGACATGAGAGCTCCCAGATATGGTTACTTTTGAAATGTCTACAATTTGCATGATTTCAGTGTTCATTCATCATCGATTTGAGTTTAGTTTCATATCATTCATCACTGTTTTATATCATTCCTCAACATTCTTGCATACTTTGCATGATTAGGATAGGTTTGCATACATATTGCATTTCTGAGATGTTTTAGGTGATTTGGAGCTGTTGGCAAGCAAATTGGATGAAGCAAGCCGGAACCAGAAGAGTTACTCGACCACCTGGTTGAGTAACTCCAGCAGCACACTCGACCCCCTGGTCGAGTAACATTGGAGCCATTCTTACCAATCATTCGACCCCCTGGTCGAGTAACCACACTCCAGGCCACTTGATGACACCACTCGACCATTTGGTCGAGTAACACTTCGTCATACCAACTGACCACCACTTGGCCGTTCACTCGGCCACCGTACTCAACCCCCTGGTTGAGTAAAGCTGTCACCACCCAACACCATCACTCGACCAAGCACTCGACCACATCTTCAGAGTTTACTCGAATCTGCACTCAACCAGACAAGCTGAACACAAGGAAGAGAAGAGGAGTAGAAGAAGTGTTTGGAAGCGGTCCAGAGCTTCATCTAATCGCGAAGCCCATCTCGGCCCATTATCAGTCTATAGGCCGGTCGATTGGGTTCCCGACCTATCTACTATCATTTTATTTCGTTTTGTATAAATAGGTGTCTGAGGGTTTTCTCCTAGGACATCTAGTCAACATTGAGTTTTTACTTCAGTTTTATTCTTTGTTTTTACTGTGGCTGCGCCATTTTGCTTCTGCAACCTGTAATTCGAGTTTTTTCCAAAGTTATTCAGATTCCGTATTTGATTTCATCTATCATTTTGTTTCTCTATGATTAGAGTCAAATTATCCTAATGACTACTCTCTCAAATAAAGAGGTTGTTATAGCACTTAGGGATCGAATTCCACAAAGTTCTTGGATCACACAATAGACTAACTGTTTTGAATAAAGCTAAACAGAAAATATTATAAAAGTAAAAGACAAGAAAAAAGTTAAAAGTTGGTTTTAGATTCAGATGATTAAGATGTCGGGTTTAAGGAAATTCTCAGGAAATATATGAATAGTAGATCTTGCAGTAAATTAGGGTTATTATCAAACCATTCTAGAACACAAATCACTAATATAGAGTAACCGGTGGTGTTCTGCGAAGCTCACTATGCTTAATAGTATTGATCCCAACTCTCTTGTAAATCCCTAGAACTAAGCAAGCATTATAATCAGGTTTCATAAGTTCACATAAATAATGGACGCTAGCACGCATCTAAATACTAGGCTCATCTAAGATAGTTCGAGTAATAGATACCTATGGTGGGCATACCTAATAATCTAAAATCAAGTTCTAGTTAGTTACTCTAAAACTAGCATTAAGAACAATCTAAGATGAAGAATTCTAAGTATATTATCCTAACAGTGTATTCGATCTACTAATTCATCCAAATCCCTAATGAGAATCCCTAAACCCAACAAGAGAACTACTCAAGCATGATCATAGAAGAACAAACCATGATTGAATAAGAAATCAATAATTAAATTAAGAAGAGAAAAGAGTTTAGAAGAATCTTCTCTAAAGGGAGTCTCCACAGGGTTTTGCTCCCAAGAATAAAAGAGATAATAAGAGTTAGGTCTAAACAATTACCATAAAAATCAATACATAAATCCTAAAAACGTCTGGGCCTTCTGTGGAAATCAGGGAAAGTTCTGGGCCGAATTTGGAAATCTTCAAAACACGAATAAGTTGCGCAATTGAATTACCGTCAGGTATTGGTTTTGCTCAATACCAGGGGTTGTGTCGATCGACACCTACGTCAATTTCCGTCTCCGAATAGCTTCTGAAGCTTAAGTTGTCTGTGTTGCTCCAGAATGCTCCATAATCTCCAAATGCATCCCAAACATGTAAAGACCTGAAAAAGAGTAGAAAAGACTCTACAAATAAC
>Ga0041059_1000714_pt1 | contig 25818 bp, 17 predicted proteins | sample AraColnosormetaG_FD_56232 | JGI IMG/M metagenome (GOLD analysis project Ga0041059, IMG submission 56232) | Arabidopsis roots microbial communities from North Carolina, USA - Col MF nosort | ecosystem: Host-associated > Plants > Roots > Unclassified | place: USA: North Carolina | collected... | reverse complement strand
AGTACGACTTTAAACCTTTTTTTTTTTTGTTAAAGACGACTTTAAACTTTCAATAATTTACAGCCACTAAGCTGTCGATTAGTTAAAAATCTAAAATAATTTAGCTAATATTGAAAGATAAGATTGAAATATCACTCATAGATTTGCATAATGTAAATAGTAATGAATTACTACAATACTGAAACCTATTTTAAATGATAATAACTGATGTGGAGATTCAAAATAACCGAAGACGACATTTTTAGTTAACTTAAAGTACAATTTACAAATGTATAATTTTTGCATAATGTATATCTTATCAACGCAGAAATACGATATTTTCACCAATTTTGGATCCTTGACTTTTATTTTGGACAAAAATATTAATTATAGAGAGATAAAGTGAATTCTCCATATATTCTCCTTAATGATTAAATGAATCATACATGTTCCTTATATACACTTAGAGTAAACTAAAGGAATTTTTACTCTAATTATAAACATCATATACATATGTTAATAGCCCCCCACAAATCACTCTTTAGGAAGGAAGAGGTTTGAAACTCCAAGACGATTAAGAAGTGATTTGAAAGGGCCAGGATGCAATGGCTTGGTCAGTATATCGGCCAGCTGATTCTCTGTTCCAATGTGATGCACTTGCAAGAATCCAAACTTCATTTGATCTCTCGTTGTGTGACAATCGATTTCAACATGTTTGGTCCTCTCGTGAAAAACTGGATTGTTTGCTATATGCATCGCAGACTTATTATCGCAGAAAAGCTTTGCCTTCGTTTCAACTTTAATATGCAAATCCTTCAACATATAACTGAACCATAAAAGATCCTTTGTAGCCACTGCCATACTGCGATACTCAGCCTCTGTGCTACTACTACTACACACATCCTGCTTCTTATATTTCCAGGAAATCAAAAAAGTTCCCAGAAAAATGCAAACACCAGAAACAGAACGTCGAGAGTCTAAGCATGTTCCCCAATCAGCATCAGCAAATCCATTAAGGCAAAGAGAAGTGTTTGTAGAGTAAAACAAACCTTGCCCTGGATTACCTTTAAGATACTTCAATACTCTCTGAGCTGCTTGCATATGCACATCAGTATCACATGACAGGAAACGACTAAGTCGATGAACCGCAAATGTGATATCAGGCCTTGTAACACAGAGATATAACAAGCGACCAACCAATTTTCTATATGGCTTTGCATTATCCAAGAGAGTTCCCATATCTGCAGTAAGATTCACCTTTGGATCCATTGGAACAGTACTCGGTTTGCAACCCAACAAGCCTGCATCAGTGAGAAGATCCAAGCAATATTTCCTTTGACAAATGGCAATTCCTTCTGAATTCCTAGCAATCTCAAGACCAAGAAAAAATCTAGCCGGTCCTAGATCTTTGATTTTGAAATGGTCAGCCATATATGCTTTTATCAAAGTGACTTGATTACTGTCATTACTAGCAATGAGAATGTCATCAACATAAACAAGGATAGCAATGAAAGAGGTACCTTGTAGCTGCACGAACAAGGTGTTATCAGATTGAGACTGAATAAAAGCGGCATCCAAGAGAGTCTTCGACAGACATTTGTACCATTGGCGTGATGTTTGCTTCAACCCATAGATGGACTTATGTAATCTGCACACATGATGAGAAGGAAGAAATCCAGAAGAAGGTGTATATCCCTGTGGCAAACTCATGTAGATCTCTTCATCAAGCTCACTATGCAAGAAGGCATTAGAAACGTCAATTTGAGTTAAACTCCAACCCTTCTTGGCAGCACAACCAAGAACCAGCTTAACACTAGCTAGTTTAGCAACATGAGAGAATGTATCAAAATAATCCACACCTTCTTGTTGTGTAAATTCTTTTGCTACCAATCTTGCTTTGTATCTCTCAATAGTACCATCCGGATTGTACTTAATGGTATAAACCCATTTACAACCTATTACATTCTTTCCCGGAGGCAAAGAAACCACACTCCAAGTCTTATTAAGCTCCATAGCCCCAAGTTCCTCATCCATGGCTTTAGTCCATTGAACAGATATAATGGCTTGTTTAAAAGTCTTAGGTTCTGTTTCAGCAGAATAAGATAAAACAAAAGACTGAAATGGAGATTTTAAGCTAGAATAAGAGAGAACTGAAGATATAAGATATGGTGTTGAATAAACTTTGAGATGTGGAAAAGAATTTTGTGGTGAAGGCTCAGAAATTTGTGTGAAAGAACAGTGATAGTCAGATAAGTAACTAGGAGCCTTACCTTGGCGTTTTGGCCTAGCAACAGAAAGTGAAACACATGCTGTCTCTGTTGTAACTGCTTCTGGCAAAACCGGTATGATACTAGAGCTTGAAGTGGATGGTTGTGATGATGTTGTGGATGACGATGATGCAGATGATGCATGAGAATGTTCATTATGTGCATTAGGTGATGATGATGTATGGATTTCATCATTAACATGAATAGGTAATGGTAAGATAGCATGACTAAAAACATCAGAAACAGGTGAGATTGGATTATCATGGAAAGGAAAGATGTTCTCATGAAATACTACATTCCTAGAAACTGAAACACAATTTAAATCAATATGCAAGACTTTATATCCCTTATAACTTGATGAATAACCCAAGAAAATACACTTTTCAGACCTAGGAGAGAACTTATTCCTATCCTTTTGCAAAGTAGAAACATAACAAAGACAACCAAAAGATCTTAAAAAATCATAAGCAGGTTTTCTCTTTGTAAGTAATTCATAAGGTGATACATTTTTCAACAAAACTGATGGAATCCTATTAATAAGAAACACGACTGTTAACAAGCAATCACTCCAATATGCAATCGGGACATTAGACTGAAACAACAATGATCTTGCAACATTCAGTAGATGTTGATGTTTACGTTCTACTACTGAATTCTGTTGAGGTGTGTATGCACAAGAAAACTGATGTACCATTCCATGTTCTTTAACAATAGATTTAAAAGCAAGTTCAGGAGCATTATCAGTTCTAATCATTTTAATAACAGCTTTATATTGTGTAAGAACATGTTTAATAAAATCTGAAAAATGTTGTGTAACTTCACTTTTATTTCTCATCATATAAACCCATGTTACACGAGTACAATCATCTACTATAGTAAGAAAATATTTGTATCCTTCTAAAGACTCAATAGAAAAAGGACCCCACACATCTAAATGAACAAGATCAAATGAAAGTGAAGACAAATGATTATGAGACTCATATGACAATCTTTTCTGTTTTGCTAAATGACAAATAGAACAATGAAATGGATGCATGAAACTAGACTTAGACGAAGAAAGAGTACCCGAAATGCGATGCATTTTAACTTGTCAGCAAATGGATGTCCAAGGCGTTGGTGCCAAAGAATTCCATCAACTACCAAGGATCCAGCAAATTGATCATGTGTAGATGGTGCATCAAGTCGCAAAATATAGAGATTATGAAGTAGGATGCCTCTACCAATCGTCAATCCCTGAATAAACTCCTGAATAATACAAGAATCAACATAGTAGTGAGATGAGCAATGATTTGTTTTTAAAAGACTACTCACAGAAATCAAATTGAATTTAAAAGAAGGAACATGCAACACATCTTGCAAAATGAGTGAATGAGATAATGGAATTGTGCCTGTGTGTGTGATCTGAACTCTAGTATCATTTGGTAAAGAAACAGTTACCCCAAAAACTGTATTAGTTTCATTAAACATTGCTAGATCAGAACACACATGAGTAGTGGCACCACTATCAATTATCCAGCTACCATGAGGAAGATTTGTGTATAAGGAAGATAAACATTGATGTTGGAAAGTAAGTTGATCATTTTCAAAACGAAGAGATGAAGAAGGAAAAGGAATTGTACCAGCAGACGATTGAACAGCCATTATACCATGTTCTGTAACTGTTGATGGTGCCGATGTTGATGGAGAAGGAGCCAAAGGCTCTGAAGTTTGAATACGACCTGAGAGTTGTTGAATCAATGTCTGAATTTGATCTCCACTCAGCTTGTTAATATCAAGGTTGTTAACTTCTGTAGCTGGTGGTGGAATGTATAGACTAGGAGGATTAGTCATGATATTTGCAACTGAATGAGGTTTAGATGCAGCATTTGCAGAATATCCTCTAGGCTGAAAGGTTGATGGAGCAGGAGATCTCTGAGATTGATAGTTAGAGATGGTGCTCTTAAACCTTGGAATATACCCTGGAGGATAACCAATAATCTTGAAACATTTCTGTACTACATGTCCAGATTGACCACATTGGGTGCAAACTGGTCTAGGTGGTCTCGGACGATATTCATTTTGTACTGCAAAAGCTGTATTATCCATCTGACCTTGATATGAAGAGACATCTTGATAACATTGACCAGAAGATTGATTAGGTCCTGAAGCTTGAAACACTACAGTTTTTGATGAAGGTGTCTTAATACTTCTCTGCCTTTCATCTTGAGTTACCATATTGAATGCATCCTCAATAGTTGGAATCGGCTTCAGCATCAAAATTTGTCTTCTTGTAGACTCAAATGACTCATTCAGTCCCATAAGAAACTTAGTGACTCGGCTCCTCTGCTGCAATCTTTCCCACAACACTGCAGCATTGCACTCAGATCTTCCACAAGTGCAAACAGGCAATTCCACATAATTTCTATATTCTTCCCATAATGTCACAAGTTCTGTATAATATGAACTAACATCCATAGCACCTTGTTGAATAATACTCAAACGCTGTTCTATTTCATAGACTCTAGGTGCCATCTTGTTTGAACCTAGCTAAAAGATTTTTCCAAATTCCCTCAGCAGTAGATATAAACAGCAAGCTTTGACCAATCTTCTTGCATACAGAATTCATTAACCATGTTGCTACCATATCATTGCAACGAGACCAAGATCCAAAATCATGATGATCAGGTGAAGGTTTAGTGATATTACCATCAATAAAACCAAGCTTGTTACGTACATTGAGTGTCATACGAACGGATCTTCTCCAAGAATGAAAATCTGCTCCAGTAGTGAGACGATCGAAAACTAGAACCAATCCGGCATGATCGGAGCTGTGAAGAAAGAATGGATTCTCATACTGATCAATAGACTGTCGCGAGCTATCCACATTTGTATTGGATGATGTCGTCATTGAAACAAATCAAGAATCGAGAGATGATACTGAAATTGATTAGAACGACGAACCGAAAAACGATTAGAGTTGAATCGATCGTGATGTAGAACGAATCGATCTGAAAGATGAAGGAGATTCGAGCTTGAGCTTCAACTGTTAGTGAAAATCGCGAATGTGATTGCGATTGGTGATTTTGAGACCTCTATTGATGAATCGGAGCTCAGTAAAGAAAAGAAATGGAAGATTTAGGGTGATAACGATGGTGATTCCATAGAAATTGGATGAAATCGAAGAAGAAGATGAGTTTTGGCGGAAGAAGAAACTCTGAGATTTCTGTTATAGTGAGAGAAAATGTCTTTTGTGCTCTGCTACCATATTAACTATAGAGAGATAAAGTGAATTTTCCGTATATTATTCTTAATGATCAAATGAATCATACATGTTCCTTATATACACTTAGAGTAAGCTATAGGAAACTTTACTCTAATTATAAACATCATATACATATGTTAATAAAAAAAAAACGTGGACTTTAATTTCTTCGACGTCATTTTATAGGACCCCGAATTGAGTTCCTAAGTTCAACTAGCAAATCGTTTTGTTCTTACTTGTTTTTTCTTTGTTTGGTCAAACTTGTTTTCTCTAACAAAAGTGCTTACAAAAAAAGCTAACTTTAGAGGTTGGGCTTTATACCCAATGAACATAAACGAAATTAGCTTAGATTGAAACACATAAGTGTCTAGAACCAAGTTGAACCAAAGAAAGGAGAAGGCCCATCAGGAGCCCATAATTTGCCGATAGTTGCGTCGATTTAATAATCTAGAAGAAAACCGTGTTAATATCGGAGAACAACTTTTCCCAAAAAAATTTGGTCGTAAGATCCTTTCCCAATTTGGTTTGTGAATTGGCTTTTAGTCGGTGTAAGTGGTGGTGTAGTAATTTTATGGAAGAAGTCTGTGGTAACATGAATTAATTGTAAAAATATACATGAATTATATATTGTCATCATATACAGAGACTATTTTCTGTGGTAACAATTGTTCTGTACAACGACAATTTGCTATGGAAACTGTTTCTTTCAGCGGGAGAGATAGAGAGAGAGGGAGAGAGTAAGCAGAAGGTTCTGGTTTTTGTAGTACTTACAACGGTTTTAACCAAGGTAGGGCAACATTGGGTCCAAGCCTAGTCCTGACCCTCCCAAGCTACCAGGGTCTGCATGCTTAACTCTCCCGAAATAGCGTATGTGGCGCAACAGTCTTGCTAGGAACGTGTTGTGGCAGATTGTGGAGCTGTCACATACCACTGCCACGTGCTTCCGGGCTCTTGTAATGGCTACATTCATCCGTCTGCTATCCCCTAGGAATCCCACTGCACCTAGGTTGTTTGACCGTACCTGTAATGGGTTCACAGCACAACAAGTACATGAGTCTTATTTGCGCTACGAGTTCATAACGACAATTTTGTTAATCGGTTTTGGTTTTCACAATCAAGTTCAACTAACATATCTAAATAGATTCTTAATGTTATCTCCGTTTCTTTACTATCTGCTAGAATTTTAATTATGAAATATCTTCATGCCACAGAATGGAAAAGAAGCAGAGTAATGTTTACCATTGAGATGATCACTGCATCAGCCTCCCGCCCTTGAAAGCTGTCAATGGTTGCGACCTCAACTCCATCAGCCACTGGAAAATCATCCAGCCTTTCTCTGAGAAGTTGAACCTGAGCAACATATGGGGATTGAACAGCAATAGCCATTGGACTAACACCTACAATCATGTCCAACAAGTTTTTTACTAGGTTATCGAGCTTATATTCAGGAACACAATTAATATGCATGAAGTTTAGATTCTTCAAGCTCTGGTAATTGTTTTGTGTTATATCCCAGTCATTCAACTGAAAATAGATGGTTCACCTGCGTATATCAAAGAAATGACGTGATTAACCACAATATCTGCTTCTCCTTCATTGTATAATGAGCCTGTGCCAGCTGGATCCAAACGCTCCTCGCAGCCCACGGATAAACTCCCATATGGCATTCTTGTGTCAAGCAGAACCAGTGGGCATTGCGTTATCCAAGTAGCCTGCAGTAAGTACAAGAAAAGAATGATGTTACATCTAAGAGTCATGGTGTTACCAAAGGTGCTTTTGATCTACAATGATGTTGCATTTTATTAGACATTCAAAGGTAAGTTAATTTGTGACACTGTTTAATATTATCCAGTTACCAGCAAAACAAGAGGGAAACATCTATTGCAAGCTCATGAGCAACATCACTTTTCAATAAGGCCATAAAAAAGCTGTAATCAGTAGATATTTCAACCACAAGTAAAGATAGTATCATGAAAGACAAACCAACAGAGTTGCAAGAGAAACCAGATAATGCTAAAATGGAAAATTTCTAACAAATAAAAGCTTTGAAGGTAAACAGATGTGTGATTGCATGCCATGTAACCATCATATAAATACCACACCAATCAAACAGCAGAAACAGTCAGAAGAAGTACCTTCACAAAAGGAGAATCGATAAGCAGATGAGAGGCCACACTTGGAGCAGATTTCAACCATCCACCATACATCTCCTTTGATGCCCAACCAGCGATTACATCGTTCATACGATACTGAGTTGTTAATTTTGTCGCAAGAACTCCATCATGTAAAGATGCAGCTCTTTCCAGTAAGGATACACCAAGTCCACCTTCTAAAGCTTTACGTGATAGAACAACTGGTGCTAATTGGCATGGATCACCGGAAAGAATACAACGTTTCCCTTGCAATATTGGGATCCAGCATGAAGGCTCGATAGACTGACCAGCTTCATCTATAACAACCAAATCAAATGTTTCTAACCTCCTAATCAAAGGATCAGCTGCTCCAATGTTAGTGGCAAAAACAACCTGTGCATTTGATAGTATTTCCTTCACAGTCTCTTTTTCCTTCTTCTTCAACGTCTTTCCAAGCTGTTTCAAGAGCTGCCGAATGCCAGCTGCAAGAACATCATCCCTCAGGCATTGCCGAAGATCTTTTCTTAAATCTGACTTCTTCCTTTCCAATTCTGCTCGGAAGCTTGCAAGCTTAGAGTTCACAATTTCCCCCAAAGACTTTGAAGCAACAGCAGATGATATTCTAGCGGGATTTCCTACTCGGACAATGTTTAGTCCAAGATGCAAGAGCTTCTCGACCATGTTATCAACAGCTGCATTAGTAGGCGCTGTTACAAGTACTCTTTCCCCCTGTTGAACAGCCAGGGTAATGACCTCCTTAAGCATTCCAGTCTTTCCCGTGCCAGGAGGTCCTTGGACTATCATAACAGGTCTTTTTTTGTTTACTCCAAGAGCTATGGCTCTCCTTTGGGAAGAATCAAATAACTTACTCACTGGCTCATCACTCAACTCCGCTTCACTCCAGTCTACATAATCATTTTGCTCCAGCCATGTTATATCTTCACCATCCCCAAATAAAGTCGCCACAACAGATATTGATGGATTTTTCTTCTGCAGACCATTCTTCTGCAGAAGCATTAGGGCTTCGCAGTTACGCTGCAACGAAAGACTATATAATAAGCGAGTGGTAGCAAAAATATAATAATGTAAACTATCAAATATAGTTGAGCAAACACTCGCAATAATGGGACTGACATGACAAGCATATTTAAGATGGAGGTTACTGTGATAAAACACTGCATCTTTAACCAATATGGAACAAAGATATACCTCGTAAGTAAGGGCATCGGCCAACCCATGAATACGATCAATTCTCACACTCTTTCCAAAGAGCTTGGAAAAAGTAGGATCTCCATGACGAGATTCTAGAGCCACACCAATGCTACACCCATCTTCTCCAAGGTTGTGAACAAAGCCCTGCGTACAGGCAGTTGCCCCAGCACCCCTACTGTCACAAACTCTTATGCAAACCATGTCACCAGGGGAAAGTGTAGTAGGAGGAAGACGGTGGTTTCCCCCAACCTTAAACAACACCAAGTGCATACCTCCGAGCCCTGCATATTGCTTACATATTACAACAAATTTCATCGAAAACTCAAAGAGAACAAGTTACAACAAAATGCATATCTGCCTATAAGTCTCACCTGTGGAGGTACTAACTGCATACAAATTGCAAATTGTATCACAAAGTTCCTGTGGAGCATCACCATGCCTAACCAAGAACTCAATCGGTTTTGAGGAATCAGAGCTCTCATCTGGAGTAGGAACAACATCTAGTTCTTCCTGTGTAACTTCCAGTTCTGTATCTCGTTCCACTTGAAGTAACTGCGACATCTGGCTGGTGAACTCATCAATCCTTTCCTGTATAGCCTTCACCTTCTCTGAGTCCATCCCCAAAACTCCTTGAACAGGCTTAGCTTGAGCAGCTTTGCGAGCAACCTCCCGATGCTGAGCTATACAACATCACACAAGGCAAAAAGTTCAACTTCAGCCAAACTATAAACCAATAAGAACTTAGACTCGAAGAATTCAAACCTGAATTTGCAATCTCCTTGAGCAGCTTCCAAGACTCAGACTCCTTCCAACTCTCCATTATATTCTTCCGCTCCAGGTCTTGAAGAACATCACGCAACTCTCTCTGGAAATGATCGAACAAGGTAGGATAATGAGTACAAGCCTTCAAACAAATGACTTCAGAACCTAATGGCATGGGAATAGCATTGAGATACGGTTGAGCTTGAATCACAAACGTCAAACCAGATCCGACGTTCTGCCTCAACTCCGAAAACTCCCCCTGAACCTCCGCAGTTGCAAAATCCGAAGCCATCGCTTTCATCGCCTGACTAATCCACTTCACTACGTTCCTCCCTAAATCTCTCCGCCCTAATGGATCACCATTTTGATTCAAAGCTCGAAGACTCAATTCTTTATCGTTCTTCGGTTCCTCAACAACACTTAAACTCTCAGATTCAGTATTATCGTTCCTCTTCTCAATTTTCTTAAACCTAAGTTTATCGGAAACGTTACTTTTCCTTCGTGGCTTCTTCTTAGTAACACTGGAGCCGCCATTAACGCCGCTGCAAAAGACCTTCCGCGTCGGGAAAACACGAACTCCGACAACACAAACGTAGTTTAACGGCGGTCGAGTGAACGTGAACGCCGCCGTCGCCGTAGTAGTCGACGGAATCCGAATACTTCTACACAAAAAACTTGAAGCTGCTTCCATCAGATTTTTCCCAGCGATTCAACACAAAAGGAAACTTCAGATTCCCGAGAAAACGCAAGCTAGAAAGTGGAATCTAGTGACATTTTCTGGGAATCAAAAGGAAAATATACAGAGAAATTGAAAGTCTCGTGTAACTTATTTATATATTGGAGAAAGGTTTTTTCAGATATTTGAGTTTGAGAGACGAATTTAAATCTAAGCCGCAAAATTAAACTTGAGGTTCTCAGAAATATTTTTATTTTTGTTTCATTTTTTGGTGAAACGAATTTTGTTTTTGAGACTTTATGTCACAAACATAGCACAGAGAGAGTCGTGATGAGAGATCGTAGTGGAGAGTTGTGATTGGCTAGTATTGATTCTTTGTGGGCAGGTGACGTGTTTAATTACTGTCCTATCCTTATATTTTTGTTTGTTGACTTATACCCCTGTATTTTTAGATTCTTCTTTGGAGACCCTTTAAGTTGGATTTTAGAATTGATCGAATGGATCGGTAGAATGCATCCAACTGATCTGTGGATTTTACAAGCTACATCATTCATATAGCACATTTGAAATACTACACGAAATTTTTTCGACCTTAATTTTGAACTAATTAAGATTATTTTTATTTAAAATCTCACAAAAATTTAGTTTAAAAAAAACAATCGTTCCATCATTCTCTATCTTCTATCTCCTCTAAAAAAACAGATCTATGAGTTTAGTTTTCGCCGTTTTTGCATTAAAGTCTTTTCATTGTCGATAGTTGGGTTGGTGGACGAAGATAAACGCTTTTCTTCTCCGATCATATGATGAGACGAGGTAGATGATGATATTTCTAAAGCAATAATGTTTATGCTCAAATGAATTTATTAAGAGAAATATAAACCGGAAATTAGATAGTTCATTAAGAGTTTATTATTCAAATAAACTTAAAAAGGAAAGATTACTTTGTTGTCACCAAAAACACAATAATTCCATTGATACTTTAATAAAGAGAAAGAGAGTTGTTTTGAGATAACTCTCAAAGTTACAATCAAAGTTCTCATTACATAACTATATATATATGTCTCGAAGTTACAATCAAAATTCTCATTACATGCATAACTATATATATAAGTTATTATCTTGCTAACCCTAGTTACATAGAACATTACATGGCTTTCGGATTACTCATAAGACTATATTTGGCTTCATATTAAACTTCTAATAGTAAATCTATAGTGAGTTGGCGATTTCTTAGCGACTTTGAATACTCATTTTTTTGTTTTTGGTTGATCGAAGACTCTTGTGAAACAATAAAATAGCTATTTTATAGCTCGGCGATTAATGTCTGATGCTTTCACTTGCGGCGAAAGTTGGATTTCAGATAATAAATTCACTTCGTGCAAAGAGGTATGTTTAAATTTAATATAATTGGTAAAACAAAAACAACTGAATCATGTTTGAGTTATAATCTTACAATCGTTACTTAATAGAAAGTAGTTGTTTACTGAAAAGCTTGTCTTCGTTTTAGTACTACAAATTAAATATAGGGGTGTGTGTAACCCACGGAATATTATTATAGTTTTTGAAAAACTGTTTTTCCAAAGATTATTGGTCCTATGTAGAATAATGGGTGAAGCAACATGTGGCAGAGAAGATCACTTGAGAAAGACAACTAAGCGTCTCCCGAAGAAAAGATCCTACTTGTTCATTTTTCCATCACTAAAGAAATTTCTTTTTTGGGTCAAAAAATAAAATTCTTACAAATAATATGTGGAGAAAGAAGTTTCTCATCATAAATTGTCAAGCAAAATAAGCAAATGGTCAAAATTGAGTTTGTTTATCGTCATAAAAATTATGCGAGAAAAGGATGTTGTGGATCAAAATCATCAAACTATTTTATTAGAAAATAATCAAACTTTAGAACACCCTAAAATGCTTGGTTTCATATTTGAAAGAATATTATATATATCTTTATATATCGAAATAAACTTTTTAATTACAAAAGGATCTCTTAAATTTGACCATTTTTCTAGTTAAACCCAAAAGAACCATATGTTTTCATTATTACCAATAAAACTTTTAAATTTTATGTTTTTGTTTTATCCTATTTTTAAAAAAATATTTAAACAGAAATATAAAATATAGTGATTAGAGCCAGGGATATCTCTCATGATATTATTCGAAATATCGTTGCTATGTAAATGAATTATGAAAACAAAATGATAAATTCTCTAGAACATGATGATATTGCATGTACATCAACAAATAGAGAGACTCTTTTAATCTCTAATTAATTTTGGATGAAAAAAACATATAACCAACATTAAAGTATAAACTATACAATTAGACCCAAATTAAAGATAAAAAAAAAATCAACTCATATGTCCATCTAAACCTATATTTACAGATACAACATATATACTAGTCAAATCTCCAACATTAAAATTTATCTTCAACGGTTATTATTATAAGAGGTTGACCTCTGTAATTTTAGAGAATACGTTTTCATAATTACCATTACATTAAGAGATTTTATTGTCTATAGGCTTATGTATAATTAATAAAAAGAGTATAAGAAAAAGTGGTAAACAAATACATCACATACAAAGACAGCAAGCATACTATTACTATTATTTAATTATATATTTGTATACTGTTATTAATTCTAAGTTATCTTTCATAAAATAATTTTATTATAACTTATTTTAAGTAATTTAATATTTAAATCACTACGATGTCACCAAATGAATTATTTTAATTTCTTTGTCACTAATGCTATTTTAATTTTCTGGTCAATTATTTTTAAGCCCATTTTTACCTTTTTAACCTTCTCACTAATTTTGCCACTAAAAGTTTATTATTGGCTAATGTAACCCATTGAATATATATTCTTTTGACAAAAAATATTTTAGGTAGTATGGTTTTAAAATATGACTTTTAGAAGATTATAAATGTTAAATTCTATTTATTTAACTCTTAAAAATCAATTCATTTTCTTTAGTGAAAAATAAAGGCATCTTTGAAATCAAAATCCCAACATTATTACTTTAAGAGGGGTATTCAATAATTGATTTTAACAGAATGAAATGGAACGAGAAAAGTTTTATTATAATGATTATTTCTCTCCCAATTTGTGAATTAGAAAACTTTTGTTTTCTATTTAATATAAATTATAAATATTAAAAACTCCACAAATCCTAAACTCATTGAACTAAAAAAAGCCCCAAATCCTAACTAGATCAGCCAGGTGAAATCTACTACATGCCATGGAGCACATCATATACAAGCTTTTGTCCCAAAGGAGACATATATTGGCAGAATCTAGAGAGTACTTTCAATTCCTAATCTTTTGAAAATTTTGCCATTCTTTCGGCAAGTTTGTAATCCGTGTTGTACACCTCGAACTCAACTCGTATATGACCTTGAGGTTCCTCGGTCTCCATATCACCCCTCTATGGAGTGCCTATTGTTGTAGTCGTCCTTCTTTATGAAGAGAACAATATGTTTTCTACCCTCCTTAGTCCTTATCCACCTTGGTCTCCGGTTTTCCAACCGAGAACCCCCCCTCATTACTCCTAACCTGTTTTATTATCTTTCGCGTAAGAAGTAATGTATCTCACATGCCAGTGAAAATTGAGGTTTCGACTCATCATCTTCTCGTTTGTGGCAATGTATCTAATCGCTAGTGTTTTTGTCATGAGGAATTTGATATTATTTGTGTTTTAAAGGTCTTTTTGTGCCTCATTACCCATGAATATGTATTATCATGGAAAATATCAATGACGAAAGAACTTGGATCTTCTTCCCATTTTAATTGTGCACATACTCTAAAATTTTCATTTGATATATAATATAACATTGATATTTTCTCATTTATCTGTATTAAGTCTTGAAGTTAATCTCTTATGGATATAGAGATGCTACATCATTACGCGATTACTAGGTTTCTGTATTATTAAATAGAGGTTGTCTGTTGTCTTTTCCACTATATAGTTTAACAAATTGGTGAATTGAAGCGTCCAACATGTTCACAAAAACCATTGGAGGCCTAGTTTGCTTAGCATTTGTATAAGAGGGACTTTTTAATTGGTTAGTTATCATCACTAGACTAAATTAGACGGTTGGATCAAAGGTTGAGTAATTGACATTACGATTGTACCTATTTTTGATGCATTAGTATTATGTTGCATCACCGATATTATATTTCTAGTTGTTGGAGTTCTATCTAGTGACTACATCAAATTGATGTACACTCAATATCTATCTAGTACCACCGTGCATATGTCCCTAATGATAGAGAAGCGTTCAAAGTTGTCAGGGAAACATTTTCACTCTTATAGAAGTCTAACTAGTTTTAAGTCGTGCTAGTCTTTCTTCCTTATATTTCATATAAATAGGTCAGTGGTGCTTGTCGTTAAATATACAACATTGTCTGAAAATATATTACCTCCTACATGGACATTTCTAGTATCTCCTACACAAGTATAATCTCATATAGTTACAACACAACTATTTGAGCAAATGTTTACTATTTTGGATTCATATAGTTCTTAAAACCAACATGCATAATATTCTTTATTAATAAATAACCTTCAAATAACACAACTTTAATTTACAGTCAATTAGAAGTGTTGATGATTGATTTTTAGAGATTAGACATTCAGGTATCAAATTCAAACACCTCTCTAACTGATCCAAATGATCAAATTTAAGCTAAAATTGTAGCTACTGATCAGAAAAATAGAAGCAACATTTGTTGAATAGAAAAAAATAGAAGCAACATCTGTTTTAAAAAACACATTGCTTCAAAATAATAGGAAAGTACAAAATATTAGATTTAACTAAAGATATTTTAAATTAATTAAAAAAGATATTTGGATTATATGATAATAAATCCAATAAAAAATAATAAAATCCAGAATACAGAAAAAAATTGCAAGAGGGGAAGCAGAAGAAGAAAGAACAAAAATCAGGAGTTGGCATTTTGAAGACGAAACTCATCATCATCTTCTTCCTCAGACAACAAAAAAAGCTTTTCACTTTCTCTCCACCCTTCTCTCTCTCCTTCTGAAAGTCTCTCTCTTTGCCGTCGTTAGCCTCTTCCTACACTTGGGGCTGCGATTCTTCCAATCCTCCGATTTCAATTTCATCCTCTCAATCATAGTTTGAAATCATCGAGCTTTTACGGTGCTGTTGGTGTTTGACGCCGTAAAATTCGATCCTTTTTTATACATTTGATGTTGATTTTATCGATAGTTTTGTGAGATCGATTTTTTAGGGTTTCGAGTTTGGCGCTGACTTGAGGGTTTGATTGGATGAGAATAAGGGGTTATGGGACTTGAGTCAATTGGGTTTGTCTCCCTAATCATCGCAAATTCCTGATTTCTCAGCTCTTTGGAAGGAATTAGGATTCGTTGATTTCGAGTTTTGTGTTGTGTTGGTTGATGAGAGAGTTGGGTTTGGTCAATTGAGGGGTTTAGGTGTTGTTTTACTGTTTTGATTCTGATCATGGATGACATTGATTCAAGCGATGGTGCTGCGGCTGCACGAGCTGGTGAGATTGGCTCTATTGGGGTATCCACACCGTGGAAGCCAATTCAGCTGGTTTTTAAGCGTTATTTGCCACAAAATGGGTCTGCTAGCAAAGTTCATGTTGCCGTGAAGAAGCCGGTAAGTATTGCCCTTTTAATTTCATCTTTGGATGCATCAAAGCAAGCTTTGTTTTTGTGTGACATCTTTTGTATAGGAGATAGTGAGAACAAATCAAAGACATGGCAAGTGTGTATGCTAGTTTACTAAGACGATGTTGTTTGTGAAGCTGCTAGTTATCTCTAGACTTGTATAGATTTCGAGTTGAATAGCCTTGGTTCAGTAATGCATGATAGTCTTACAAATAGCCTAGTGTGTTTTCTCTTACATTAGTAATAAATGAGGCTTAGAAGATGTTTCCGCCTCTAAATCTACTGAATTTATACTGTATTACGAGTTATATATTAAGTTGGTAACACACTGGCAAGTGCCTTGGAATTCTTGCTAAGGTGGCTGTTTGGCTTCGTTGAAGGTTTACATAAATTATGTGTAAAATTTGTATTATATCGTATCTCAGCTTGTTTGAAAACCGATGTTATATATCAGTATCTATCTACATTAGACATATTTAAATTACCTAGTACATATAGCTTAATGCATTTACCATGCAACTTTAGTTTAAGGTTATATAGTCCAACACAAATATCACTGGTAATGCAACGTCAAGGTAGAGATATCTGTTGGTCCTTTTTCGGTGTCATCATCCAACCAAAATCAGCTCATTTCTGAATTCATTTCAAATTTTAGCCATTTCATATTGTTGGTTCTTGAGGGTCCTGGTTAAATTTTAACCAAAATCAGTTTTTTTTAACTCTAATAAACAAGTGAGCATGTTATTGCTTTAATCTTAGTTGCAACACAGGCAGTGGATGATTACGTGGTTGAAGTCTGTCATGATCTTTGGGTTTGCATTGGGAATGTTTGTGCACACTAGTTTATCTGCTAAGAAAATTGGCTGGTAGATTTTTTGGATAATTTGAATGCATACCAGAGTTCAATTGGCATTAAGATGACCAATCTGAACCTTGTTGTGTATCTGTCTGGACTCTGGCAGAGTTATAGCAAGTCTCTCCATTAGTTTTCTAGCCGCTGTTATTTGGCGCCATTCTGCTGTAATAGTTGGGCATGGTTTTGGAATTTACTGATAACTGTTGGTGTCTTCTTGCCTTGACTTTAAGCGAGGTTATCCTTATTATTTATACTCTTTGTATCTTTTTTTTTCTTGTACTGTATCACTATTATCACAAAAACCGCAGAAATGTATTTCACTCAAGGATGGTAACAGTTGAAGTGTTTGTCTCTGTTGCAGTACTTTTCAGAGCTCAGATTAACTTTGATATATTTGTATGTTTTGCAGGTGGTGGTGAGACTAACTAGGGACTTGGTTGAGACGTACAAAATATGTGACCCACAGTTCAAATATAGAGGAGAGTTGAATCCCAAGCGGTACTTGACTACTCCATCAGTTGGTGTGAACAATGATGGCTTTGATAATGTCAACTACGATCTAATTCTGGCTGTAAATGATGATTTTTGCAGTTCAGATTCACGGCAGAGGTTTGCTATTGTCTTATTTATTTTCAATTTTTATTATACCAATAATGATCCTCCTTTTGTTGTGCTGTCAGACGCATAAAATTTGAACCACTTTTCTATCCACAATAGACGTCTATTTGATTAAGCTAATAAGCTTCACTCGTTCTCTTAGATACATTGTCAAAGATCTTCTTGGCCATGGGACTTTTGGTCAGGTTGCTAAATGCTGGGTTCCTGAGACAAACAGCTTTGTTGCTGTAAAAGTAATAAAAAACCAGCTTGCATACTATCAGCAGGCATTGGTTGAAGTATCTATTTTGACAACGGTATGTAATTATTCAATATTTGAATGATCTTTTGTATTCATATTCTTGGTGGTGAAAATCGCTAGTGGGGTCTGTCTCTTACTTTTCGCTTGGGTGTGTAGCTAAACAAGAAGTATGATCCTGAGGATAAGAACCATATCGTTCGCATATACGACTACTTCTTACATCAAAGTCATTTGTGCATATGCTTTGAACTTCTAGACATGAATCTGTAAGTTCTATGACTGAAGTATTATTCTCCTTCTATCTTTCTATGTGTTTATCCTCTGATTTCCTTCATGCAAACTGTATAAAGTGTTTGTTGGTGACAATTCTATTGTCCTTCGTAATATATGGTCTCAGGTATGAGCTCATAAAGATAAATCAATTCAGAGGCCTATCATTAAGCATAGTCAAGCTCTTCTCTAAGCAGGTATTTATATTTTTATAGATCTATGTTTTCACTGTTTTGTTTCTTTCTCATTCTCTTAATCTACAGTATCAACTGTTTTCGTATGGTGTCCCATAGATCTTACTTGGTTTGGCTCTTTTGAAAGATGCTGGCATAATCCATTGTGATCTGAAGCCAGAGAATATTCTTCTGTGCGCCAGGTCTACTTTCTAGCACCAATCCTATCAAAATTTTAGTTAAAAACTTTAATTAACTTGTTTTCTTTTTAATTTTATCAGTGTGAAGCCAACTGAAATTAAGATAATTGACTTTGGATCAGCGTGCATGGAAGATAAAACTGTTTATTCATATATTCAGGTTTCTTCTTGCTTTCTGTTTATATATCTGCTAGATTATGTCATAACAAAAAAATAACTAAGCTTGCTGGTCAATCTTTCTACAGAGTCGTTACTACAGATCGCCGGAAGTCTTACTTGGTTACCAGTATCCTTTTGAGGTCCAAGATGATAACCGTTTTCTCACCTAAATTAATATGTTTTCTCTTAGTCCTTTGGCACTGAACTGTCATATGTCAATGGACATAGGCTTGTTTTAGCACTATGATCATGTGACTCTTATTGATCTATTTGGCCAACTTGCGTTAACTTTGTCGATATAGTTCCAGCAAATTGTTAGTTTCCTATCAACATCAATTTGACTGCAGACTAAATTTCGTTGCTATTTTGTTCCTATGGTAGATGCTATCTAAAATTATCTTGAAGTCGTATTTGGAGGCTTAACCACTGTATAGATACACTACAGCTATTGACATGTGGTCTTTTGGCTGCATTGTTGCCGAGCTGTTTCTTGGATTGCCACTATTTCCAGGAGGTTCAGAATTTGATATCTTGAGGCGTATGATTGAAATACTAGGGTATGATCCTTTGTTATGGAATTGTGATTTGTAGTCTATAATCTTAGGGGTCAGGGAATATTTGGGGTCTGCACCTTATGGTCCATCCTCATTCTCTTGCGTCTTTTGTTTCATATATTGGTCTCTTATATATTGGGTTTAGCCTATTGTTGGTGCTTTATGGTCATTCTTTCATTGCCCTATGTCTCCAGCAACCCCCTATTTTAGCTTCTCAACGTTTGTGCAACTATGAAGTCCTCGCTTCTATATAAGACAAGTGTCAAGATTTCTAGCAACGAGGAGCTTTTCTTATTTTCTTTCATGCCTTTTTTATTTTCTCTTATGATTCTATCAATTTTCTGTCAATTTTTTTCCAGCAAACAACCACCTGATTATGTGCTCAAGGAAGCAAAAAATACGAATAAGTTCTTTAAATGTGTTGGGAGTGTCCACAATTTAGGGAATGGTGGAACTTATGGTGGCCTCAAAAGTGCTTATATGGCTTTGACTGGAGAAGAGTTTGAAGCTGTAAGTAATTCTTGCTTTACCTTTGAGCTAAACAAAAATATAAAGAGAGGGGTGGTATGGGGAGAAGAGAGCAATACAGAAATGAGTATTAAAAACCAGGAAAACGATTATATCTGTGGATAAAGTAGATTTAGATTGTTTGATGAGGGGATTAATTTTCTTCTTACATTGTCATTAAGATTTCCCCTTATTGATTTTTTTTCTGAATAACTCGTGTTGTTCTTTACTTTTAACTTTCCAGAGAGAAAAGAAAAAGCCAGAAATTGGGAAAGAGTACTTCAACCATAAGAACCTTGAAGAAATTGTTAAAAGCTATCCGTACAAGATAAATCTACCTGAGGACGATGTAGTCAAAGGTAAAGTCAGGTTGTTCTGATGTTCTTTACTTTGCTTTGATAATCACTGGACTATCTTGCATGATGACTGTTTTTTTTTTTTCACGAACTATCACAGAAACTCAAATCCGGTTAGCTCTTATTGATTTTCTGAAAGGACTTATGGAATTTGATCCAGCAAAACGTTGGTCACCTTTTCAGGTATTGAACTTCCTTGCTTAAGTTATCTATATATTTGATTTTGAAGGCTTCTGTTTTTTGCTAGCCATAATGGATTAACATCAACTTTTCATGTTTTAAGGCAGCAAAGCACCCTTTCATTACTGGAGAACCTTTTACGTGCCCATACAACCCTCCGCCAGAAACACCTCGTGTGGTGAGTCAAATGGAATTCCGTCCCAGGTCTCAAAATTTTTGTGGTCTTATTGTCGTACCAATGGTGTTCAAATCAGTGGGTGTATTGTCCTTGATTCATTTTTGTTTCCTGATGATAAGTTTTAGTTCATAATTTTCCAAACCAAATAATCATGAGATGGATTGAAGATACTTTTCCTTCTAGCACATTTTTCTGATGCTTCAATTTTCTCTGTTGTGGATAAAAATGCTTCATTTAAAAGATCTTGCATAAATGATCTTTCTTGCAGAGTGACGTGTGAAACATTTCTCTATTCACTGAATCGGTTTTTGTTCCCTTTCCCTTTTCTTTGTAGCATGTTACCCAAAACATCAAAGTTGACCATCATCCAGGTGAAGGGCACTGGTTTGCCGCTGGTCTCTCTCCTCATGTATTGCTCTTTGTCCCTTCGAAATATTTGTAAGACCTTCAAGTTGTTTGTGCACCTATTGTGGAAACTTATTTACTTCTTTGACAGGTATCAGGGAGAACCAGAATCCCGATGCACAATAGTCCCCATTTTCAGATGATGCCTTATTCACATGCAAATAGTTATGGGAGCATTGGAAGCTATGGTAGCTACAATGATGGTACTATACAGGACAATAGCTATGGGAGCTATGGAGGGACTGGCAATATGTTTGCATACTATTCTCCTGTGAATCATCCAGGCCTATACATGCAAAACCAAGGTGGGGTCTCAATGCTTGGAACTAGTCCTGATGCCAGACGTCGGGTTATGCAGTACCCACATGGAAATGGGCCAAATGGCCTTGGTACAAGTCCATCTGCTGGAAATTTTGCACCACTACCCCTTGGCACTAGTCCGTCACAATTTACTCCAAATACAAACAATCAATTTTTAGCTGGGTCTCCTGGACACCATGGCCCGACATCTCCAGTAAGAAACAGCTGCCATGGGTCTCCTTTGGGAAAGATGGCTGCATTTAGTCAAATTAATAGAAGAATGAGCGCTGGATATTCTGGAGGTTCTCAGTCGCAAGATTCTTCCTTGTCACAAGCCCAAGGGCATGGGATGGATAACTTTTATCAAAATGAGGGGTATTCTGGACAATTCTCTGGTTCACCTTCACGCCGGCAACTGGATTCTGGTGTCAAAAATCGTAAACAGACACAAGGAGGCACTACATTAAGTACTGGGTACTCTACTCATAACAATGCCAACTCATCACTTCGGTCCAATATGTATAACCCTTCCAGTACTGCACACCATCTTGAAAATCCGGATACTGCCTTATCAGTACCTGATCCAGGAGACTGGGACCCAAATTACAGGCAAGTAAACAAGATATCTCTCTAATTTACCAGTTAATGAATGTCAAGGTTCTTTGTCTGTATGTTAGTGTGTATATGATGTGTACTTGAACAAATCTGGCTGGTTTAGCTAGAATTCGTGATATTGAGCTCATGTATTGTCTTCCATTTAAACCATATCAGACTAGGCATGTCACAGCCCGTGATTTCTGACCATGTTCTTGTTAACTGGTAGTTAAGTTTTTCACTTGATAGACAAATTTGCTTGCTGAAACAGTATCAAAATCGACCAGTAGAGCGACATTAAGAACCAGTCACGTTAGTGTCAATTTATATTGGCAACGTCTTTGGTTACCTGATGTTATTCTGTCTTTTTTTAATAGATACTTGACCACTTTTCATTCTGGCTATTTACAGTTGCATAATATAATACTATTTGTATGTCAAAATTCTATTTTCAGGTTAACATGTTTTACCCCAGTCCTTCATTTGGACGTTCTAATATGCGCAATTTTGTTACATGTACAGTGATGACTTGCTTCTAGAAGAAGATAGTGCAGATGAGAGTTCTCTTGCTAATGCATTCAGCAGAGGTATGCAACTTGGTTCAACAGATGCCTCCAGTTATTCCAGAAGGTTCAACAGTAATGCCTCGACCTCATCCTCAAATCCGACTACCCAAAGGTAACCGAGAACACGTCTTAGGGAAACTATTCTGAATCTACTTTTCTTTTGATGTTGGTTCCTACTTTGGTGATATTTAGATCTTACATCTTCCATGGATATATTAACTTATGATGAAAAACTGTCTAGTACTTGAGTATCAGAACTGTGTTAAATTTGGCCCAGGGTTCCTGACTAGAATATTGGAACGCAGAAAGGCCCATATTTGATGTTGATACCTCCTGTATATGTGATATTAGCTATGTGCATATAGTTCTCTTCATAGGACTTATATTCTATTAGAAGGTTGCCCTGTACTACAGGTAGTCCCTTGACAAGATCAATATATGTGTGAACTATTGTACAAAACTAGTTCTTGGTGGATGTGTATTTGAAGCAATTAGGAAGAGTCTAAACACCATTTTATATTTTATGATCCAGTAGATAGGCAGCTGAACGTGTGACATTCCAGACACCAATTTATATTTTATCGTTACTTTTTCTCTCTTGATGTAACTATGAATCAATATCAGGAGATATGCTCCCAATCAAGCCTTTTCACAAGTAGAGACTGGCAGCCCTCCAAGTAATGATCCTCATGCCAGATTTGGCCAACATATACCAGGATCACAATATATTCCTCATGTCTCCCAGAACTCTCCAAGTCGCTTAGGGCAGCAACCTCCTCAACGGTATAATCATGGGAGACCAAATGCTGGAAGAACTATGGATCGGAATCACATGAACGCTCAGCTTCCTCCTTCCAATACAAATTCTGGGGGTCAACAACGTTCACCCAGAAGTAGCTCATATACAAATGGTGTCCCTTGGGGTATTTTCTTTCACTCATCTTAGCTTTCTCTAGAACTTTTTTTCTTGTTTACGGCCTCTAGTTGGTCTTAGACTGGAAATGAATATATATGTTTCATCTTGTAGGTCGTAGGACTAACAATCATGTCCCGAATGTTCCATCGACGTCCCATGGAAGGGTAGACTACGGAAGTATTGCTTAATTCTGCAGTCTTTCTTCTCATTTATTTTGTTCTTTCCCTTGGTGTGCAATCTTCTTGTTAGAAGTGTGGGAACAAAGTTGTACTGAGACAAGAAACAAACTTAGTTCATGGCTTGTGGGCTTCTGATCAGAACGTGCTTATTCATTGTGCTTTTTGCACAAATAAACAAAAAAAAAAAGTATGTTATAATTGATATTGTTATCTTTCTGGCATCTATCTCTCTGAATTTCTTTTTGGTATTCTCTGATGAATGTATCTTTTGGGAAAGTTGTTCAAGTGTTTAAGCCTAGCCTTGAAAAAAGATCCTTAATTTCCGTAAATTTCAGTTTATTAGCAGACTGATATTGGTGTCGTTTCTTGTTTTATCTCTTGAATTTCTCTAACACCTTAGTGAATTATATCTGGTAGAGTTTGGAACAGAAACAGAATGTGTAGAAGCGAAAGGATGGGATGTTGGTTTTAGGACAATTGAAGGGTCCTGCAGCCGCTATGTTTCAACCAGTCAAGCCCGTAGACGCTTAGAGATCATGTGTACAGATTCTCTTTAGTTTGACAATTCAGATTTACCAAAATCAAAATTCATCAAACTAGACATTACACAAAATCAATAACTTATAACAACACATGTTTAACCTGTTTTTGAGTCTCTTCCACATTACCATCACACCAATTCTCAGCCACAAAACCACAACGGAACAGAGACAGACAGAGTGAGAGAGGAATCAGATGAATTGGATGTTGCACTTTGATGAAGCTATATCAAGAGTCATAAGTTCGGTGCGCAAGTGCTCACTATCGTTGTCTTCTTCAACACCAATTTTCACAGTTTCAAGATATTTCAATTTTCTCAAGAAATGCTCCATTTGTTTCACCTCTCTAAGACTTCCTCCATAGCCTGAAATTTCTAGCACTTTGACTCGACATGTCGATAAACAACACCTTCCTTCCACCTCAGAAGTAGGACTGTCGTCTTCATAACGTTTGTATAAGTACCTTTTCTTAGGCTTGCTAGTGCAAGCGCATGCGTTTCCACATCTATAAGTAACTTTGTGCAGAAGACCCTGAAAGCATAGCAAATGATTTTGACATGTATAAACGTGCAAAAAACATTGTGTGCACTAATTTGCCAAAAGCTTCAATATACCTTTATAGCTAAAGTTTGTAGATTTGGAGATTTCAAAAGCAGACGAGGCAATGCCTGCCAACCGTTTTCCTTGTCACTCTCAATAGATAGATGAATGAGTTTGTCGAAGACCGGCATGGTATAACAGCGGTAGTAAAACGCCTGATTTATAGTCAAAGTCAGAAACCAGATATAGATAGAAATGAGACAATGGTAACTAGCAAGAATAAGAGACCTCAAGAGAACTGGACGAGAGGTGAAGGGTCTTGACATTTCTTATCGCAGAAACCAGATTTGTAACCTCACCAAAATCAAAAGTGTTAGTTAACTCCCACAATCTAAGATCCAGTCTAGCTTCGGCAAGCGAATCAAGATAATCAACATCAGAACCATCGGAGCGAAGAGCAGAATAGTCAAGAAACTCAAGATTCGGTGTCTTGATCTCAACATCGTCTTCATAAGGATATGTGTTATGAGGAAAGTGGAAAACAATCGTGAGTCGCTTGATGGATGCACTAACCACAGACCTCGTCCAAGTTGGCTGGTCATCACCACTACCAACATCAAGTATGAATAATTCCTCGAGCACAGGGCATCCAGAGATGAGCCAGTTATACAGAGCTGGCTTAGCAACAACAGCACCGAGGGAAAGTGTCTTGAGCGCAGGGAAAAACACTCTGCCCTCAGGTGGAACATTGCCTCGAAGAAAAGTTCGATAACTAGATAATGTGAGTTTAACCAATGTATTATTGCGGAAGAAAATCCCTATATCCAGATAATGATCATATTGGGACTGCAAGTTAAGTTCCAAGCAGCCGCGTTTGAGGGCACTGCGAATCCAACGGTTAACACTAGATTTTTCATAGTGGGAATTGAGAGTGAGTCTCTTGATGGGACAATTGCTTAACAGAGCCACTGTATCTTTCATGAAATCAGAGAAGCTATCAGCATTTCTGATAGGTGTTGAGTCTTCCAAATCAAAGCTGTCTACAAAATGGAACAGATTCCTCCACCTCTTGGACAGAACAGATGTGGATACAACGAGTTTTGTCGGAAGTAAAGATAAGATTTTTTTGCCAAGAACCTCATCAGGCAAACTGCTGATGAAATCTCTAGAGCCCATAAAGACTTTATTCGCCTGCAAATCAAACAACGTTATGAACTTTCTTAAGCACACACTATATATGAAAAGAAATGAACAAAAATGTAATTTTTCCGATACAGTTGATTCTAAATAGCCTAAATTTGATTACCCATGTAGAAAAATCTATGAGCAGATGTGCTTAATGAATCTATAGCTAAAACGGAAAGGGGGCAATTAGGTTCAATTGATAACTCTACATTGATTCTGTGAGTCAAGAACGAAAAAACCTTTGAAAATGAAAGCAGACGATGGATGTGAAAGCAGGATTCGTCGTCTAACAGGAAGTTCCAAGCATCACCACTTCACCACGAACAAGAAGAAGAGAAAGAGATGCTCCTTTTTTTTTTTTTTCTTTACAAAG
>Ga0041059_1000713_pt1 | contig 25857 bp, 18 predicted proteins | sample AraColnosormetaG_FD_56232 | JGI IMG/M metagenome (GOLD analysis project Ga0041059, IMG submission 56232) | Arabidopsis roots microbial communities from North Carolina, USA - Col MF nosort | ecosystem: Host-associated > Plants > Roots > Unclassified | place: USA: North Carolina | collected... | reverse complement strand
CTTTCCGTTAACAGTTCAAAACGACGTCGTTTTAAAAATTAAAGTTAAGAAGAAAATCGGACACAACCTAGTGTCGAACCGACGATTCCCTGCAGCTGTAATTAAGCCTTCAACGATGGAGCCACTGTAAACTTGTAACAACATTGATTGAACTCTATATATATGTAACTAGTTGAAACTAATAGAACTCCATTGTTGTCTGAGAAGAAAACGGCGTGAGCAGGTGGCGTGGAATCACGTGAAATATGAGCGTGAGATTGAGATCGTGTGGCTCGTCTATGTCCAATGATGGTTTGTTTGGGGAGAGTAACGTTCTCGAATTTATACAATTGGAGATCCGTTTAATTTTGTCGATTTCAAGTATTGTTGTTGCAGAACCATCGCACGTGTGAGTTGGCACGTGTGGAATCAAGTGGCAAATAAGAAAGATCTGGAAGTGACGCGTGGAAGCTTATAACGGGCAGATGTGAGAAGGCCGTTAGGAGCTATATGAGTCATGAGCAGATCATTTCCATCATCATCGAGAATCATTTGTAAAAATCTAAAAAACCCAAAAACAATTCATGAGCTAAGTTTCTCTCGTCTCGAGAGTTAACGCTTTATCATTTTCGTGTTTCAGGAACATCGGAGTGAGGTTACATATTTGTTCGTTGATCGGAGAAGTGAAGAGTCCGGTGAGCATCGGTGACTTTACTGTATTAAAGGTATCAAAGCTGTGTCGTTTCTCGGCAAAGATGGTGACTACGAGATCGCAGGAAGAGGATTTGAAAGGGAAAGGTGTTGAGAGGGAAGATCCGATTGCCTCACGCATGTCGAGGTTGGAAGAGTTGGTCGCTGAGCAACATAAGGCGATGTTGAAGCAGATTGCTGATATGATGGGTGCGATGAGCAGATCGACAGCGAAGAAGGTTATGGATGAGGATGAGGTGTTAGATCGGAGCTTACCAAGGTCATCAACATCAACGATGGCAAGATCCGGTGGATCTGATCATCAGAGGGAGTATCGAGCTGAACCGGTAAGACTTGAACCAAATCCTTATTGTGGAGGTCTTACTAGATTAGGCAAAATCGATTTTCCCAGGTTTGATGGAAGCAGAATCAATGAATGGCTGTTTAAGGTTGAAGAATTTTTTGGTGTTGATTTTACTCCTGAGGATTTGAAGGTTAAAATGGCTTCCATACACGTTTATTCAGTCTGGTGTGGGTTTGGATGTTATGTTTGATTGGCCTGAATATGTGAAATTGTTGAAAGACAGATTTGATGAAGATGATGATGATCCAATGGCAGAGCTGAAAAAATTGCAAGAGACAGATGGAATTGTGGAATGTCATCAGAAGTTTGAGAATATTAAGATGAGAGTGAATTTGTTTGAAGATTATTTGGTGTGTGTGTATTTGGCGGGTTTACGTTTGGATACACAAATGCATGTGAAGATGTTTCAGCCGAGAATAGTGCGTGATTGTTTGCGTTTGGGACGTTTGTATGAAAAGGCTCATCCTAAGAAAACTTTTTCTACAAATTGGCAATCTAAAGCAGGGGTTACTACGGGTGTTTCTAAGACTTCGCGTGACGTGGATCAGAAAGGTGAGAATTATGGCAACAAGGTGTCTTTTAAACCTCAAAATACAAAGAAATTAACACAGCAAGAGATGAGTGATAGGCGTGCTAAGGGGCTTTGTTATTTTTGTGATGAGAAGTTTACACCGGAACACTATTTGGTTCATAAGAAAACTCAGCTTTTTAGTATCGATGTTGATGATGAATACAAGGATGCTGAGGAAGTTTTGTACAATGAAGAGGAACCTCAGATTTCAGTTAATGCAGTTTCAGGAGTTGCTGGTTATCGAACAATGCGGGTCAGGGGAACATATGGGAAGAAGCCTGTGTTTATTTTGATTGATTCAGGGTCAACTCACAATTTTATTGACTCTGCTGTGGCTGCTAAACTTGGTTGTGCGATTGAATATGCAGGTTTAACTAGAGTTTCTGTTGCAGATGGGAGAAAAATTAATGTGGATGGCAAGATTTCTAAGTTCACTTGGAATCTGCAGACTACAACATTTCAGTCTGATATTTTACTAATTCCACTACAAGGTATTGATATGGTGTTGGGAGTACAATGGTTGGAAACTTTGGGCCGCATTTCATGGGAGTTTAAGGAGTTGGAAATGAAGTTTAAGTACAATAACCAGAAGGTGCTATTACGTGGAATTCGTGAAGGTTCTGTCCGAGATGTGAAAGCACAGAAATTAAGAAAGTTGGATGATGATCAAGTTCAGATTGCTTTGTTGTATGTTCGTGAAGTGCCAGCAGAAGAAGAGTTGTTGGAACAGGGATTGAGTTGTTCTGTGAATGCAGTAGCAAAGACGGAGGGTGATGATACGGAGATAGAGGAGCTTGTCAAAGACTTCCCTGATATTTTTGCTGAACCAACTGAATTGCCTCCATTTCGGACTCAACATGACCACAAAATTGAGTTGTTGGAGGGCTCTAATCCCGTTAATCAACGACCCTATCGGTACTCTATTCACCAGAAGAATGAGATTGACAAGTTGGTTGAAGAGATGTTACAAAGTGGTACAGTTCAAGTAAGTTCTAGTCCTTATGCTTCACCGGTGGTGCTAGTCAAAAAGAAGGATGGATCTTGGCGTTTATGTGTTGATTATCGGGAACTCAATGGAATGACTGTGAAAGATAGGTTTCCAATTCCTCTTATTGAAGATCTAATGGATGAACTGGGAGGGTCTGTTGTCTTCTCTAAGATTGATTTACGTGAAGGATATCATCAAGTGCGATTGAAAAATAATAGTAGAAGGCAGTGAATTGTTTTACGAATGTGAAAGACCAAAATTTTAGACTTAAGCATACATGGCAAAAGGAGAGACTTGCAGTTTTGGGAAAAGTGACTGTTGATTTAGTATAATTAGATGAAAAGTAAACTGGTAGATTAATTAAGGTAATAATAAAATAACACGAGAGTTGAACCAAAAAACAAATTGAAATAAAGAGTAAAACGTGTACTTCCAAAACGGCGTCGCTTTACGTCGATAACGATTCCTTTATGGGCATTACCATCTGATCTCCGTCGCAAGATCTGTCGGCCGAGATGATTTCGCAGTTTTCTTTCTCAGAGGCGGCTCATGGCGACACTGTGCTTTCTCCCATCGGCTTGATTTCATTGTGATTTTCTAAATTGAGGATATGATTTTCTGAGCCATGGGAAGGGAGAGAAGAAAGCTTAGCTTGAGCTTGAATTATGATTCATCTGAGAAATGCAGGCAAATGTTGATGCACATCTCCTGTTGTTCAAGTAAACTTTTTCTGATTCGCCACTACAGTATCTTGTCCGTTCAATTTCTGTCTGATTGATGGCCTTTTTTCGTTCAAAATCATTGTTTGGTGTTGATGAGAACACGGGAGCTGCAAATCATAGGTATCAAATGCCAAAGACGAGTACTTGGCGTGAACATGGTGGACTTGACTTTGTATTCAGCTTGGTATGAATATTTTTACAAGTTTCTGTGTCTACCTAATTTGGATTATGAATTGTTTCTTTGTTAGGATGTATTTGCTTAATACCTGAAGATATATTGGAGTTGAGAAGAAACTAGTAGATATATACTTATTTAACTAGAGATTCTGATTTTAGTATTGTGGGTTTGTTCTTGATGATAGTGGAAAATATTCTTTGAACCAGGGAATGTTATAGAAGTCTCAGTTTTTTTATATCTATTTTAGTTTAGTATTTTAGGAGCTGTTATGTTTAAAATATGTGATGGCTTAGTATATGTAAATGTTGCATGTCATTACATTTCTCAAGTCAACTCTGAAATGCTCAAAGATAAGATGTTTTCATTGCTCTTAGACAAATTCAATGGATACAAGAAAAGTTAATAAATTATGGTGGATTTGACATTGAAAAAATATTGGATGTTGTATTATATAGTGAAAAAGTTTTGACCTGACCTTTTTTGCAGCTGGAGAAAATTTCATCGACCATTGGTGTGAAAGACAGTTTCTTTCAGAATAATCAGACTCTCTGTTTCTTCAGAAATGGCTCGAGAATTGCATCTGATCTGGATGATTTTCTGTGTTCATCTGATTGGCTTCTCAAGTCAACAGGAAACGGGGTTTATCTATAAACGTTTTGGTGAAACAGGCCATGGAGTTGCCAAAGGATTGTTGAAGTTGACCGATGGATCCAGAGTGAAAATGGGTCATACCTTCTTCAAGAACCCTTGTGAGTTCGGTTCAACTCGATTACTCTCTTTCCCAACACAATTTGTGTGTGCACTGGCGTCTAAGGCAGGATTTGTTTGTGATTGTGTTACGGCCTTGCTTGTACAGGCATTCGTTTTACCGACAATCATAATGTATTTGGCTCTTGGAGCAGTTATTGTCTATCTGGAAAGGAAATGGTATAACAAGGATGGACTTGTCAGAAAAAGAGGTTTCAGAGAAGTAAACAGAGGAACTCCGATAGAGACGAGAAGAGAAAGAAGAAGAAAGGAGAGGAAGAATCGAAAATGAATCAACTCTCAAGAACAATGGGATAACTATTTGTGGGATTCTTTCTCAATCTCTCTGCAATCCTTTTGAGTTCAACCGATATGTCGATATGTATAAAACTCAGATATGAAGCTGTAACATAAGAATATTTATTCCACTTTATACAGCTCTTTTGCACTACTTGTCTCTGTGACTTTCTGTGTTTCCCTTCTTTCAAGTTTGCGCAATTGAGAAACCCTAGAAGCTTCAGTGTAGTATGTCCACCACTGTCGCTAAATCTCTAGGCATAGATGACGCTGCATCTGTTTCCCCCATGCCTCAATTGCAGTGTGTTGAGCAATTCCTAGCTAGAAATTGTAATGAGTTGATAGGGCTATATTGATCGATCTGTTCCCAAAAGGCAGATAATGTGATGTATGTCTCTTGTTGTTCAAGGTCAACTCTTTGGGATTTGCCACTGCAGCATATTGTCCGTTCGATTTCTGCCTGATAATCATGTCTTATTGATGGCTTTTCCTTTCAAAATCATAGGTAACAATGCTGAAGAAGAGGATGTCAGCCAAGTTTACTTTAGGAGGCTTTGGTGGGAACATGGACTTGTTAGCAGTGTTCATATTTGGTGAGAACATGATGGACTTGCCTTTGGATTCAGCTTGGTATGATGAATATTTTAATAATTTTGGTGCATTTGCCTAGACAATAGATAACTGTTAATCGTTTTCTTGGACCTTAAATTGTTTTCTCTGTTGGAATTTGGAAATAATTTGTTTATAATTGGAGTTAAGAACAGTTCAAGTATTTAATAAAGCTAGTAAACATACTTTTATAACTAAAGATTTTGTCTTCAGGATAGTGGGGTGTGTTGTTGATGATATGGGATGGGAGTAGTGGAGAATATTCTGGAACCAGGGAATGATAGACAAGTCTCATATTATAGCCACCGTTTAGTTTACTATTTTAGGACTTGGTTTGTTTAAAATATTTGATGGGTTAGAATATGCAATTGTTTTCTGATAATAATAATACCATTACATTTCCTAAGTCAACTTTGAAATGCTCAGACATAAATTGTTTTCATTGCTCTGGACGAATTCAATGGGTGGAAATGTATTGAAATTATGATTGACTTGGCAATGAAAAAGATTGGACTTTATATTATATACTGAGAAGTTTTGACCTGACTGTGTTTTGCAGCTGGATACATTATTATCCACCATTGGTGCAGAAAACAAGATTCGTTCAGAATAGTCAGATTCTCTGTTTTGTCAGAAATGGCTCAAGGATTGCATCTGATCTGGGTGATCTTCTGTCTTCATCTGATTTGCATCTCAAGTCAACAAGAGACAGAGTTTATCTTTAATGGCTTTGGTCAAGCAGATCTTTATACTGATGGGGTAGCCAAAATTCTTCCCAACGGACTGTTGCAGTTGACCGATGGTTCCGGACAGAAAATGGGACATGCCTTCTTCAAGAAGCCTTTTGAGTTCAAGTCACCTAGATCATTCTCTTTCTCAACACATTTTGTGTGTGCGCTGGTGCCTAAGCCAGGATTTATTGGTGGTCACGGTATTGCCTTTGTTTTATCTGCTTCCATGGATCTCACACAGGCAGATGCAACACAGTTCTTGGGACTTTTTAACATCTCGACTCAAGGATCCCCTTCTTCTCATCTAGTTGCTGTTGAGCTAGACACTGCCCTCAGCGCTGAGTTTGATGACATTGATGCCAATCATGTAGGAATTGATGTCAACAGCCTTATGTCTATCGCATCTACTCCGGCTGCTTACTTTTCCGAGATAGATGGGGAGAACAAAAGCATAAAGCTTTTGAGTGGAGATCCTATTCAAGTTTGGGTGGACTATGGAGGGAATGTACTTAATGTTACGCTGGCCCCTCTTAAAATTCAGAAGCCAAGCCGGCCTCTTTTGTCAAGATCCATCAACCTTTCAGAAACATTTCCAGATAGAAAGTTCTTTCTTGGGTTCTCTGGAGCAACAGGGACATTGATCAGCTACCAATACATACTCGGGTGGAGTTTAAGCAGAAACAAGGTGTCATTGCAGACCCTTGATGTCACTAAACTTCCTCGAGTTCCTCGTCATAGAGCTAAAAATAAGGGACCATCAGTGGTCCTTATTGTTCTACTCATTTTACTGGCAATCATAGTGTTTTTGGCTCTTGGAGCAGCTTATGTCTACAGAAGAAGGAAATATGCAGAAATAAGAGAAGAATGGGAAAAAGAATATGGCCCACACCGTTTTTCTTATAAAGATCTGTACATTGCAACGAATGGGTTTAACAAGGATGGACTTCTTGGAAAGGGAGGTTTTGGAAAAGTGTACAAAGGAACTCTGCCTTCCAAAGGACAAATAGCAGTGAAAAGAGTGTCCCATGATGCAGAGGAAGGGATGAAGCAGTTTGTGGCTGAAATCGTGAGCATGGGTAATCTGAAGCACAAGAATATGGTTCCACTTCTTGGGTATTGTAGAAGAAAAGGTGAGTTACTTCTGGTATCTGAATACATGCCCAATGGTAGCCTTGACCAATACTTATTCAATGACGAAAAACCGCCATTTTCATGGCGTCGAAGACTTTTAATCATTAAAGATATAGCTACAGCTCTCAATTACATGCATACAGGAGCTCCCCAAGTTGTTCTCCACCGGGATATCAAGGCCTCTAACGTTATGTTAGACACCGAATTTAATGGAAGGTTAGGGGACTTTGGTATGGCAAGGTTTCATGATCATGGGAAAGACCCTGCTACAACTGCTGCTGTGGGAACCATTGGCTACATGGCACCAGAGCTTGCTACAGTGGGAGCTTGCACTGCCACGGATGTGTATGGCTTTGGTGCCTTTTTACTTGAAGTAACATGTGGGAGGAGACCTGTGGAACCTGGGTTGTCAGCTGAAAGATGGTATATAGTTAAGTGGGTCTGCGAATGTTGGAAAATGGCTTCTTTGCTAGGAGCAAGAGATCCAAGAATGAGAGGTGAAATCTCAGCTGAGGAAGTTGAAATGGTACTGAAACTAGGGTTGCTTTGCACAAATGGTGTGCCAGACCTGAGACCTTCTATGGAAGATATTGTTCAATACTTAAACGGAAGCTTAGAGCTGCCTGATATATCTCCAAATTCTCCTGGTATCGGGTCCTTTACCCCGCTGATTATCGGATCAAACCCCCCTGTCTCCCCCAGTACCAAGACCTTTTACACTTCTTCCTCAGCCAACGATTCCACATTTGTCACTCACTCAATTATCCATGGGGATGGACGGTAAACTTTGACAACTTTGCTCCTCTTCTCTTAGATTTTTTTTTCGGAATGAGGAAAAGCCATGCTAGGCTTGTGTGAAGGTACTTTAGTTTGGCATTGTGCTCTCCTTGTGAAGTCTATTTTTGATATTTCTCAAAGACATCCAGCACTGAAAAGTAGTGTTTGGAGTCTTTTGTAGAAATGATGTTAAGCTTTGTAAATTTTGATGTTTCTTTACACTTTACTCTATTATGTAACCGTACTATCTGCATATCTCTTTCTTCATTAGTTTATTGCATTTTCCAATAAATAAGGCTTTTGTTCATATGTTTATTAGTTGTTCTTCACTCTGTCTGCTAATTTGATCTCATTCTGTTACTTCTCTGTACGACAAAAAATAATTTGTATGATCAAGCCCCAGATTAGCAGAAACCAGTGTTTTGGTTCTTGGCTTGAATGATGCAATGACCTTCCATCTGCGGTGGGTCGGTTTCAGTGTGATGGTTTCATGCACTATCTGTATCTGTATTTTTGATATTTCTTGGCTTGAATGATGCAATGACCTTCCATCTGCGGAGACTCCTTTGAATCCTTTGTCAAGTGAGCATATATCCCATCTTGTTCGGACTTTTGTTCCATCTACAAGTCCTGGAGTTCAGGTTTTGTTGCTAACGTCGTTGCTATGAATTTCATGCTTGTTTGTGATGAAGTTTTCTTAACTGTTCACATTAAATCTTCATCTGTTTTCTTATATTCCACTGGTTTTCTTGAATAGTTGAAATGAGGCCAGTTTCGTCAGTGGAGCTGATTGGGATCACAAGAGAGCATCATCAAGTTTGTGATCCAACTGATAATAGAATTAGAGATGGTTGGTTGTTTCACCCCATGACAGGTAAAGTTTAGAGGTTTATTCTTGAAATTGTTAAAGGACTACACTTATGTTTTTATATCCGTAACATATTCAGCTATGGTCTGAGGTAATAGAGAGTTGATTTCCTCAAAGTTTATCATAACTTTCTGTTTCTAAAGGATTTAAGAATATATGTAGCTAGTCTCAAACATGTGATCATCAAGTTTTGTGTCTTCTATGTTCTTTTACTGTTTGGGGGTACCGTTTACTTGGGAATTATGGAAGAACTTGCTATTGCTTCTTCAGGAAATTTTTATCGATGTTTCAGATGCGATTCTGTGTGAATAAAAAGTAAATAGGACGATATAGACTTAAATATACTAGTGTGAGAAATGTGGTCTGTATTTTATTTGTAGTATTCTTATCACATTATGAAATTAAGACTGCAATTTCTCTATTTGACTTGCCTGAACTTGATTCTATCTAGCTACTTCAATATTCTATAAAAGGTGGGTGCTTTGGCTTTCCCTAGGCTTTTGATGCCTTTTACTTTTGAGTATTTTCTTTTCTGTTTGTTTAGCAGTTGCCTTTGTTATTAACTGATGCTGGGATAATTTATGTTAAAGTAATGTCTGGATTAAAATATCTACAACATGAAGTGATTCTTGATTAATATAATATTACAAACTTGTGATAGTCCTGTTTGTAAAGAAAATGAAAAGTAAATGACTATGATGCTGTTAGGCTGTGATTACCATTATCATAAGTTCATAATTTGTTTTCTGCAGCCAGCTAAGCTTGATCAGAGAGGAAAAAGATCTTGCACAAAGAACAATAAACTCTCTTATTCGTAGCAGCAATGGCTCAAGGAATGCTTCAGATCTGGTATGTTTAACAATAGATGTTTTCTTACTAATTATCTGTATAAGTAGGTGAAGTATGAGAAAAATCCGGTGAAAGATTTTGGGTACTGAATCCAAGACACATGTAATGATTAATTTAACAACGTTTACTGCTTGTTAGTACGCTTCTAGCACTTTCCTTAGTTTTTTTGAACGAAATTTGGATTAGTTTTGTTAAACTAGTATCTGAATTAAAAAATTTGAGAACCACGTGTAGTTCAGATGATTTATATAATATTATCAAGCTGTTGCAGTCAAGACAGATATGTATGCAGATGATGCTATTACATTGTGTGATTCTTATAATCATATTTATTTCTCTTTTCTCTGCAGCTAGACAGAGCTCTCTGTTTCATCAGCAGCAATGTCTAAAGGATTGTTTCTAATCTGGTTGATCTCCTCTTTTCATCTTATCTCTTTCTCAACTTCATCAAAAGATACCAGTTTTGTCTTCAACGGCTTTGGTCAATCAAATCTTGCTCTTGATGGGTCTGCTACATTGCTTCCCAATGGATTACTACAGCTTGCAAAAGACTCCCAGCATCAAATGGGTCATGCTTTCATCAAGAAGCCAATTGACTTCAGCTCCTCTAAACCACTCTCATTTTCAACACATTTCGTCTGTGCTCTGGTGCCTAAGCCGGGATTTGAAGGCGGTCACGGCATTACCTTTGTGATATCTCCTACTGTGGATTTCACACGGGCGCAACCAACTCGGTACATGGGGATATTCAACGCATCAACAAATGGATCTCCCTCTTCTCACCTGTTTGCTGTTGAGCTCGACACTGTTAGGAATCCAGATTTTCGTGAGACAAACAATAATCACATTGGGATTGATGTGAACAATCCCATTTCAGTCGAATCAGCACCGGCTTCTTACTTTTCCAAGACAGCACAGAAGAATGTGAGCATAAACCTCTCAAGTGGAAAACCTATACAGGTCTGGGTTGATTACCATGGAAATGTACTTAATGTTTCTGTGGCGCCTCTTGAAGCTGAGAAGCCAAGTTTGCCTCTTTTGTCACGATCCATGAATCTCTCAGAAATCTTCTCGAGGAGAAGATTGTTTGTTGGCTTCGCTGCAGCAACAGGGACATCAATCAGTTACCATTATCTTCTTGGGTGGAGTTTCAGCACAAACAGAGAATTATCTCAGTTACTTGACTTCTCAAAACTTCCTCAAGTTCCACGGCCTAGAGCTGAGCATAAGAAAGTACAATTTGCGCTGATTATCGCTCTGCCTGTTATACTTGCTATCGTAGTAATGGCTGTTCTTGCAGGAGTTTATTACCACAGGAAGAAGAAGTATGCAGAAGTAAGTGAACCATGGGAAAAGAAATATGGTACACACCGGTTCTCTTACAAATCCTTATACATAGCAACTAAAGGTTTCCACAAGGATAGATTTCTTGGAAGAGGAGGTTTTGGAGAAGTGTACAGAGGAGATCTCCCTTTGAACAAAACTGTAGCTGTGAAGAGAGTGTCCCATGATGGCGAACAAGGGATGAAGCAATTTGTGGCTGAAGTCGTGAGCATGAAAAGTCTGAAACACAGGAATCTCGTTCCACTTCTCGGGTATTGCAGGAGAAAAGGCGAGCTTTTACTGGTTTCCGAGTACATGCCTAATGGTAGTCTTGACCAACACTTGTTTGATGATCAAAGTCCGGTTCTTTCTTGGTCCCAAAGATTTGTGATTCTCAAGGGTATAGCCTCAGCTCTCTTCTATCTCCATACAGAAGCTGAACAAGTTGTTCTGCACCGAGATATCAAAGCTTCCAACGTTATGTTAGATGCTGAGTTGAACGGTAGGTTAGGAGATTTTGGTATGGCTAGGTTTCATGACCATGGAGGCAATGCAGCCACAACAGCAGCGGTTGGCACTGTAGGGTACATGGCACCTGAGCTAATAACAATGGGAGCTTCCACTATAACCGATGTATATGCTTTCGGTGTTTTCTTGCTTGAAGTAGCCTGTGGGAGGAAACCTGTGGAATTCGGGGTGCAAGTTGAGAAACGATTTCTGATCAAATGGGTTTGTGAATGCTGGAAGAAAGATTCTTTGCTTGATGCTAAAGATCCAAGATTGGGAGAAGAATTTGTACCCGAGGAAGTCGAGTTGGTTATGAAACTCGGGCTGCTATGTACAAACATTGTGCCAGAATCTAGACCAGCAATGGGACAAGTGGTTCTTTACTTAAGTGGGAACTTACCATTGCCGGATTTCTCACCATATACACTTGGAATCGGCTCGTTTACTCCTGTAGTTGTCGATGCAGCCTCACTTACCGTCTCATTTACTTCGAGGAACTGGTCAGCTCCTTCGGCCTCTTCTTCTTCAGCCAATAACTCAAAGGATCATGAACAACCATTGGAATTTAAGAGCTGAAGGATCTTATTGAAGTAGTTCATTCTCTAAAAAATGTATCATTTAACTTGTCAATGTTTCAGGTTTCTTTGTTATATTTCACTGTTTTACTTTTAGTGTTCGGGTAATTATTTATTACTATTGTTGCCAAAAGAATTCGGTTTAGTTTTCTTTTATTTTCAATTAATATAGAACTACAATTTAAAATTTGTGGTTTAAGCGGTAATAAAATGAATATAATAATATTTAGGATTCAATAAAATCGCATGAAATTGAATTGAAAATATTGTGCTAAATTTATTTGATTGATTTGATAGACAAAATAAAAGTTTTTGTGAATTGAAGTTTGAATGTAAAAACTTTTGTAGTACATTGTTAACTACCCCCTTAACCAAATAAAAACGGTTTCAAATCAATTTCTATTGACTTGGTTCAGATAGAATCGGTTTGATTCACCCGGTTAATACATTTGGGCTTCTTTGGACTAATACTGACCTCAACATGGGCCAAATAATTAAAACAACATCTAAACATATTCCAACGCGTGAACCACACACGTGCCTAAATTAGAAGCTCTCCGTCCCGGAATATCGTTTCCGATGACGGTGCCGTCTTTGTTCAACCGGCGACAGAGAAAAACGTCGCCAAAGATTTAGACCTCGAAGCTCTTATCCTGGAAGGTATGTACGTCTCACATTGTTGGATAATGATGGAATGTTCAAAGAGAAATTTTAGGGTTTAAGGACTTTGAATAGTCGGAGAAAAAAATTGATCGGGACTGGTTTGTTCTATGTTAGAGTTGCATTTGCCATTTCGCGTTTAAGTTTATTGGAATTCATAAGGCATGACTTGATCGGACCAGAGATTGTGATTTTTTTACTAGTACATCTGGATTCTACTTACTTTTCGTTTCTCTTTATTGGCAAAGGAATTTAATTTTGTTGAAAAAATCTCATCCAAAGTTTGTGGATTACTTCTCAAGGATTGCATCAATTTCACCAAGCAAAGTTTGTTTACTGTTTCTATAGACATTGGCTCTGTTGAAAAGTTAAGGGGACTACTTTAAGTACTCGTTAAACTTTTGCATATATAATATCTAAGTAAAGTCTGAATGCTAGAACCAGCCTGTAGTCCAAGGTATTCGAGAGTCTTTCGGGATTAATTTCTGTTTCAGTTGACCTTGGAATAACCATAGTAGTAGACTATCAAGTGTTTTTCCGGTAGTAATTAATTGACATGATGGATTAGATTATGCAAAAAATGATGGTATTTGTCATGATTTATTATCATAGTTTATGCCTGTTGGGAATATATTTTACCGTTATATGGCTACAATTCCAAAGGAGAACAGGTCGGAAAATGTTGAGTTTGACGTCTTCTCCTGAAGTTGAAAATTGTGTTTGACATCTTCTCCTGAAGTTGTGAATAGACCTTGTATTGCAGTAGCAGCTTCATAGATTGCTTGTTACCGGAGAAAAAGTTTCTGCACATAAAGTTCTCTCTTTTGGTAGATATGGATTGTAGACTGCATCTGGTTTTGTTCTTCTCCTGTGTTTGTCTGATTTGCTTGTCAGGTCAACAAGAAACTGGGTTTGTCTACAATGGCTTCCATCAAGAAGATCTTTTTATTGATGGGATCGCCATGATCCTTCCTGGTGGACTTTTGCAGTTGACAAATGCTTCACAGTTGAAAATTGGTCATGCTTTTTTCAAGCAGCCCTTTGGTTTTGATCCATCTTCATCACTCTCATTCTATACACATTTTGTATGCGCGCTGGTGCCTCCTAAGTTCGGAGCTGAGGTAGGCCACGGTATGGCCTTTGTTGTATCTCCTTCCATGAATTTCTCTCACGCGTTTCCAACTCAGTACTTGGGTGTCTTCAACAGCTCAACAAATGTGACTTCCTCTTCTCATCTGCTAGCTATTGAGCTTGATACTGTTGAGACAGTAGATTTTCATGATCTAGAAAAGGCTCATGTTGGGATTGATGTGAACAACCCGATATCTATTGAGTCTGCTCTCCCGTCTTACTTTTCTGACGCCTTGGGGAAGAATATAAGCATAAATCTCGTGAGTGGGGAGCCTGTTCAGGTGTGGATTGATTATGATGGATCGTTGCTAAATGTTACACTGGCCCCTATAGAGATTCAGAAACCAAACCGGCCTCTTATATCAAGAGACATCAATCTGTCAGAAATTTTTCAAGATAAGATGTATATTGGGTTCTCTGGATCAAATGGGAGATTGACCAGTAACCAGTATATACTCGGGTGGAGTTTTAGTAAAAGCAAAGAATTTATGCAGTCTCTGGACCTCTCTAAACTCCCCCAGGCTCCTATTCCTAGAAATGAACAGGCCCCCGTTCCTAGAGAGGAAAAAAAGAAATTACATCCGCTACTTATTGGTTTGGTCATCTTATTGGTGATCCCTGTGCTGATGGTTCTCGGAGGAGTTTATTGGTACAGAAGAAAGAAGTATGCAGAAGTAAAAGAATCATGGGAAAAGGAATACGGCCCACACCGATATTCCTACAAGTCTCTGTACAAAGCAACAAATGGGTTTGTCAAAGATGCTCTTGTTGGTAAAGGTGGGTTTGGAAAAGTCTACAAAGGAACTCTGCCCGGAGGCAGGCATATAGCTGTGAAAAGACTATCCCATGATGCAGAGCAAGGGATGAAACAGTTTGTGGCAGAAGTCGTAACCATGGGAAATATACAACATCGGAACTTGGTTCCTCTCCTCGGGTATTGCAGGAGAAAAGGTGAGTTACTACTGGTCTCTGAGTACATGTCCAACGGTAGTCTTGACCAGTACTTGTTTTATAACCAAAACCCATCTCCATCATGGTTGCAAAGAATTTCTATTCTTAAGGACATTGCCTCGGCTCTCAATTACCTGCATTCAGGAGCCAATCCAGCTGTTTTGCACCGGGATATAAAAGCTTCTAATGTCATGTTAGATTCTGAGTATAATGGAAGATTAGGAGATTTTGGTATGGCCAAGTTTCAGGACCCCCAAGGCAACCTATCTGCAACAGCTGCTGTGGGAACCATAGGTTACATGGCACCTGAGCTAATAAGAACTGGAACTTCTAAAGAAACTGATGTGTATGCCTTCGGTATCTTCCTTCTTGAAGTAACTTGTGGAAGGCGACCATTTGAACCCGAGTTACCAGTGCAAAAGAAATATCTGGTCAAGTGGGTTTGTGAATGCTGGAAACAGGCTTCTTTGCTCGAGACCAGAGATCCAAAATTGGGAAGGGAATTCTTATCCGAGGAAGTCGAAATGGTTTTGAAACTTGGGTTGCTCTGCACAAATGATGTTCCAGAATCAAGGCCTGACATGGGACAAGTGATGCAATACCTAAGCCAGAAACAACCCTTACCGGATTTCTCAGCAGATTCTCCAGGTATTGGGGGTTTTATGCCAGTTTCAGTGGAACCATCATCTACCATTGGTATCCCAGATTCATCAATGCATGTTACTCACTCGATCTTGGAAGGGTATGGAAGATGAGATCTAAGAAACTCAGTATTTCTGCATCTAAATCTCTATAGCTAGCTACCCAAATATTTTATTTTAAGGAATTAACTATATTGCTAGTTGTTGTTTTTTTTAAGTGATCTTGTCTTCTGTATAGTTTTTAAGTGAGAAGATATTAATTTCCTTGACTGTAAGGCCAAGAAAGTTTATAACATGTATAAAAATTTCTTGTGTTGGTATATGTGACATGACCATCGCCAGTTCGAATGCATTGATTTGTTACCATCTCTCTTCCTTAAACTTGAAACAACACTTTAACGGTCTTGTTCTTGTATTGGGATCTAGAAGTTTTATCCTGGTTGATTTTATAGATATTGAGCTAAATGGATGATGATCGAGTTTCAAAAGATGTTAATTTATTGGATTAGAACTTTAGGTATGACTGGTATGTTTTATGTGAGACTTGTATATGCTCTTTCATGTTTTTGTTTAATTGGAATTCTTAAGAGCTGAATTAGTTAAAGATTGTGACTTTTGTAATCATATTCTTGGTAGTATCTTAGTTATAGAGATTTTGCCTCTGGATTCAAATTTAGTTTACATGTCACTTTACCTTGGAACGTTACATTAACTTAGTTGGAATTTATCAAAGTTGGCCAAGAAAAGTGTGTTTGCTTAGGATTGTCCCTGTTGAATATATGTGTTATCTATCTAACCCTTGACTTTCTGAATGCTATAAACATCTTGTACTCCAAGGCCTTTGACATTCCTTTGGGAGTTACATGAAATATTTCTGCAAGAGGGAAGTATTTAGCTTGCTTTTGTTTTCTTCAGTTAGCTTTGGAAAAACCATAGTAGAGCACAAAATGTTTCTGTAGCAGTCATATTTACATGATGGTTTTAGATTATGCATAATGGTTATCATGGAGTGTTTAATTTGATGACCTTAGAATAACTAGTGTAAACCGTTAGATCTTTCTCCGGCTTTACTTAATTTACATGACGGATAAGATTATGCAAAAAATCTGGTATGATAAGGTCATATTTTGTTATTTAATCATGAAGTCAACTTGGTGATGCCAATTTGGGAATATAATTGCATTGGCTGACAACATTCTTTAGCAAATGCTAGGAAAAGTGGAGGATATGGAACGTTGAAAATTGAGTTTGACTTCTTGGCCTCTAAGTTATTACTAGACTTTGTTTTATTAGCTCTAGAGATTGCTTGTTACCAGAAAGAATAATTATTTTCTTAGAATTCAGTCTCTCTCCTTCCTTAGCAATGGCTTGTAGACTATATTTGGCTTTGATCTTCTCTTGCGTTTATCTGATTTGCCTGTCAAGTCAACAAGAAACCGGGTTTGTCTACAATGGCTTCGAGCAAGCAGATCTTTTTATTGATGGGATCGCCAAAATACTACCTGATGGGCTTTTGCAGTTGACAAATACTACAGAGTTGCAAATGGGTCATGCTTTCTTCAAGAAGCCGTTTGATTTTGATCCATCTTCATCACTATCGTTCTATACACATTTTGTGTGTGCGCTTGTGCCTCCTAAGTTGGGAGCTGATGGTGGCCATGGGATTGTCTTTGTTGTATCTCCTTCCATTGATCTCTCTCATGCATACGCAACTCAGTACTTGGGGGTCTTCAGCAACTTAACAAATGGGACTTCCTCTTCACATCTGCTAGCTATTGAGCTCGATACCGTTAAGACAGTAGAGTTTAATGAGCTGGAGAAGCCTCATGTTGGTATTGATTTGAACAGCCCAATATCTGTTGAATCTGCTCTGCCATCTTACTTTTCCAACGCTTTGGGGAAGAATATAAGCATAAATCTTCTTAGTGGGGAGCCTATACAGGTCTGGGTAGATTACGATGGCTCGTTTCTAAATGTTACACTGGCCCCTATAGAAATCAAGAAGCCAAATCAGCCTCTTATATCAAGAGCCATCAATCTTTCAGAAATCTTTCAAGAGAAGATGTATGTTGGGTTCTCTTCATCAACAGGGAATCTTCTCAGTAACCATTATATACTTGGATGGAGTTTTAGTAGAAGAAAAGAACAATTACAGAGCCTGAACCTCTCTACACTTCCTCGGGTTCCTCTTCCTAAAGAGGAAAAAAAGAAATTATCTCCATTACTTATTGGTTTGGTCATCTTATTAGTGATTCCTGTGGTGATGGTTCTTGGAGGAGTTTATTGGTACAGGAGAAAGAAATATGCAGAAGTAAAAGAATGGTGGGAAAAGGAATACGGCCCACACCGATTCTCCTATAAGTCTCTGTACAAAGCAACAAATGGGTTTCGTAAAGATTGTCGTGTTGGGAAAGGTGGGTTTGGAGAAGTCTACAAAGGAACTTTGCCCGGAGGCAGGCATATAGCTGTGAAAAGACTATCCCACGATGCAGAGCAAGGGATGAAACAGTTTGTGGCAGAAGTTGTAACCATGGGAAATTTACAACATCGGAACTTGGTTCCTCTTCTCGGGTATTGCAGGAGAAAATGTGAGTTACTTTTGGTGTCTGAGTACATGCCCAACGGTAGCCTTGACCAGTACTTGTTTCATGAGGGAAACCCATCTCCTTCATGGTATCAAAGAATTTCTATTCTTAAGGACATTGCCTCAGCTCTCAGTTACTTGCATACAGGAACCAAGCAAGTTGTTTTGCACCGGGATATAAAAGCTTCTAACGTCATGTTGGATTCCGAGTTCAACGGGAGGTTAGGTGATTTTGGAATGGCCAAGTTTCACGACCGTGGAACCAACTTATCTGCAACAGCCGCTGTGGGAACCATAGGTTACATGGCACCTGAACTAATAACAATGGGCACGTCTATGAAAACCGATGTGTATGCTTTTGGTGCTTTTCTTCTTGAAGTAATTTGTGGCAGGCGACCAGTGGAACCTGAGCTACCAGTCGGAAAGCAATATTTGGTCAAGTGGGTCTATGAATGCTGGAAAGAGGCTTGCTTATTCAAGACCAGAGATCCAAGATTGGGAGTAGAATTCTTACCCGAGGAAGTCGAGATGGTTCTGAAACTTGGGTTACTCTGCACAAATGCTATGCCAGAATCAAGGCCTGCGATGGAACAAGTGGTGCAATACCTTAACCAAGACTTACCCTTACCGATTTTCTCGCCGTCTACTCCAGGTATCGGGGCTTTTATGCCAGTTTCTATGGAAGCATTATCTGCCATTGGGGTCTCCAGTGTAAGGAACTCATCAGTTTCTATGTTTGTTACTCACACAATCTTGGACGGGCATGGAAGATAAGATCTAAGAAATTCTATACTCTATACTCTTTTACTCTCTGCATCTAAATCTGTTTAGCTACGTAAATGTTTTAACTTAATGTATTGACTATGTTGTTGGTTGATGTTGTACTCAAACTTCTTTAGGTATCAATTGACAAATAAAACAGTTCTTCTAGTCATTGTAAACTGACAAGTTTTTAGTTTTTTGGCTTTTGAATCAAAACGGCCTTCAAGTACAAAACAGTTTGGCAAATGGCAACACCTGGGGAAACACAAGTCTCTCTATACAAAGTCAACTTAACAACTTAAAAAAAAAAAGAGAGATCAAAATGAACAATTTTAACAAATCAACTTACAACATTATTAGTTTTTTTCTATGGTGAAAAGAAGAAATCAAATTAGAGTGAAGACTTGTCTCTCTATCTATAACCTATGATTAGGGGAAAAAGTTGACAAATCATCTTGATCCAACATAAACTTATCTCTACACAAAAACAAAAACAAAAAAACAATTTGATGTCCTCTGGGAAAATGAAGACAAAAAAATCTCATCTTTATTCACCAGAAACTCCGAGGTATCAATGAAGACCATCTTGATTCTTTCCCGGTCTCAGAAACAGATCCAGAATACCTTCTAGACTTATGAATCCTCATTTTAACACCCGGAACTTTACGGGCAATCGCTTGCCATATCATCTGCACCGCATCATCTACCTTTGATGGAAAATGGAACTCATAATATTTCTCCACTTCCTTTAATCGATTCCACATTCGTGTCCATTCCTCTTTGGTTATTCCTCGTATTAAGTTAACCAAGAAGTTCTCTTTCAATGCATCAGAGGTGCGAACAAACACCGAGAACTCAGAGTAATCAATAACATCCTCAAAAGGAAGCTCAATGTCGTCGCTGATAATGACAGGAACACAGTGACTGGCTATGGCGTCAAAGAGACGGTTTGACGAAGGAGTGTCTCCGGCAATATTGAGACAGAACTTGGAATTGTGCATTCCTTGGCTTGCTTTGTTTATACCTCCGTTTCTCACACTCCCAAACGAGAAATGCACATCTTTCTCATCTTGCAAGAGGTAGAATAACTCCTGACGCACAAACCCGCCCTGAGATATTTGACACATTGGAGGAAACCATATTTAGAGAACAAACAAGGAAACACAAGGAACTAAAGCAAGGTAACAGAAGAACTCACATCTTTCCTGTAGATAGCACCCTGAAAGTAAAGCAGAATCGGTCTACTATCGAAACCCGATGTATCGTTTTCATAAGCTTTAATAACATGCTTATACGGCGCAATGACATCTTTCTCAACATTAGCCACAGTAGGAGGATACCTTCCAAAGTCCGAAAGTATAAACATTGCAGGAAACAACTTATTTCTAGCATCTAACATACTATTCGGATGATGAGCAAGAACAACATGATCTCTACCACCACTCCTCTTCCACTCCTCTTGAGCAGTCAAAAACGTAACCAACTTCCCTTGCAAATCCTTATTCCTACTAGTTTTCTGATGAGGATTCACTTTCGAAAACCGATTATAACTCAACGAAGAAAAAAACGGCACAAAGATAACATCAGCTTCACTAGAATTATAAACACGCTTCGCCGCAACACTTCTCGGTGCATTCTCATACTCCGATGCAAGCAAATCCAACGTAAGCCAATACTCGATACTATGCTGCAAATTCAAACCTCCAGGATAAGGTGGTATATACTTCTGAATATCAGGCCATACACTACTATCACTACCTTCCTTCTTCTTCCAATCTAACAATCCAAAATGAAACTCTGGATCCATATTATACATATAAACCTTCAAAGGACCCGCGATTACCGACGATTTCTCGTCCTTAACACATCTACAATTCGCTTTCTCCGGCCTTACATCGACGAATGATTTAGATGGAAATGTAGAGCTAAGGAAGCGATTATGAGCAGTGGAACGTAACACAAAGTAACAGGAAAGAGCAAAGAGGATCGTCGTGACGACGAATAAGCTCAGTAACAGATTTCTAGCTACATAGCCAATCGCAGAACTATTCTTCTCTACCATTGCCATAATCAATCAATCACAAAAGAGAATCAAATCAAATATACACAGAAATTAGGGCTTCTACATCAGAGAATCAGCTCGATACACACCGGAAAATTGTATACCGAATCATCAATTCTAGGTTAAGTGTTGTTGCGAGACTCGACTTGTGCTCGATTCGAGAATGGAGAAAAAGGAAATACTCACGTTTCGAATTGAGATGCGAAAGAGAGATTGGTGCTGAGAGGAATGTAGTAGAAGAAGAAGAAGCTTCTTTGTGAAGAAATTGATCTCTCATGGAAAGAGACAATGCGGCGGAGAACAAGGATGAACAAACGGTGTTGAAGCTTCAGAGATCGGAAAGTTTTCTATAATTAACTCTTTCATTTTTAATTCGTATTTATGGATTTGTTATACTTGTTTAGTTGTTTTTATGTATATGGTCTTTTGTTATCAAATTTATATTCCAATTACTTTTCGATTTTTTTGTTTCTTTTTTTTTTACACTACTTTTTGTAGACACAAAGTCCCAAAAAAAAGGTAAGAATAGTTTACTTTAAGAAACAAAATAATTTAACTAGTAGTTACTATAAAAAGAAAACAAATAATTAATCTCTTTTTTTTTTTGTGTTTTTTAACATTAATAACAAAAAAGATTGTGTAAGAAATTTATTTGGAGGCCACTAATGAAATGTTTCTCTATTGTAATGGTGAGACATGTATCATTGGGACTTTGAAAATTACTCCTTCAATTTCAATCAACATTTTTTTCTTTCTTTTTGTGTCTTATTTTCCTTTTGTTCTTCCCATTTTAGTTGATCAATCATACATAGAGCCACAGTTTTTTTTTTTTTCCAAGAGTGACTGATATATATATATTAACAAGCCCATCATCCATCCATGGAGAACCATTTTGGAGAGGCATGTACAAGTACAAGAAATGATACACGTAGATAACTTTACAAACCAAAGAAGACTAAGTAAAGAGAGAAAACATTAACTTTACAAGCAAGGAAATAAAGCGAAAGGTACAAAATGTTCATCTACTAAAGGAGAAGTTCGAACATGGGAGCAATTGTGAAAAGCTGAACGGAAAAACGAAAAACCTAAGTTTCGAATCTGATCTTATGCATATGTCATGACAGCTTCTCGCTCACCATCTTATCAGTAGACCATAGACTATTAGTAGAACTTTTGAGGACTTCATGGAAATCTCCAAATTTTGACCCAGCAAACTGCAACACTTAGAACTAAAAAGTGATAAAACCTTGCTCCAAAAAGGTTATTTCTCATCACACACCATCTTGAACTAAAAGAACTTTATTTCCTAAGTAAACAAAGCATACCTTACCCCAAAAATTTTAAATCACAGAGTATAAGGGCACTTTATACTCAAGAGGATCAAAGGACTTAGAAGATCTATGGAGGCTAATCAGGCACTGGAAAAACTCTGACTCCATGATCTTTTCTACACTGCCTCATGTTTCTGTCAGGGTTGAGATTAATCTGCTTGCCTTTTTTGCGTATCAATCATCCATTTATTTTTCGTTAAGAACAAAAGTACAAATCATTTCGTGAGTTCGATCATTTAATGTGAACCGGTTCGTGCATAGAGCAAGAAATGGGTTTGACAAAGTAGGGTCTTTAACGGGATGCTTCTTAAGCACGTTATCCTCTCTTCTCTTCCACATGACCTCGGAACTCAACACACCTTCGTCTCCAAAGTTGTATAGCTGTTTTAGAGCTAAACGATATTGAAAAAGATGCAGAGTCTATCTTTTCAAGGTTGTCTTAAACCAATAATGGTAATTGGTAAACGCTTTGAGGGTATTTCGCTTTAATTTAGTTCCGACTTGACATTGTTAAAACGTACAAAACTATTATTTTGAGAGTAATGATCAGGTTATACATCTTAAGAAGTTCTAAGTCAACTCTTTCTTGCCTGGAGAGAATATTTCTATTGGACTTGGAACGTAGAAAATAAACGAGGCTTGTCTCTGGTTTTTTCAATACCAATGGCTCAAAGATTTTATCTTCTTCTTCTCCTCTTGATCTTCTTAGTTAATCTGATTTGCTTTTCAAGTCAACAAGACTTAAGTTTCGTCTTCAATGGCTTTAACCAAGACCAAGCTGGTGATGAACTTCTCCTTGATGGCTTTGCAAGAATCCAATCTCCAGAAAGAGTTTTGCAGCTAACCGATGGCACGACTCAGCAAAAGGGTCATGCCTTCTTCAACCGACCATTCGATTTCGGTTCAGCTTCATCTCAGTCTCTCTCCTTCTTTACTCAATTCGTTTGCGCTCTTGTCCCTAAGCCAGGATTTTATGGTGGTCACGGGATTGCTTTTGTGCTATCATCTGCACATAATCTCAAAAAAGCATATGCAAGTAGTTACTTAGGACTTTTCAACAGATCAACTAACGGATCTCCTTCTTCTCACGTTTTAGCTGTCGAGCTTGATACGGTCCAAAGCGCAGAGACTGATGACATGGATAACAACCATGTCGGTATAGACGAAAACAGAATCCAATCTGTCGTTTCTGCTTCAGCTTCCTATTATTCCGACAGAGAAGGGAAAAACATAAGCTTAATACTCTTGAGTGGAGATCCTATTCAGGTATGGGTCGATTATGAAGATACTCTACTTAATGTTACTTTAGCACCTCTAAGAAATCAGAAACCAAGTAAGCCTCTTTTGTCAAGAACCATCAACCTCACCGCAATCTTCCCGGATCGAAAAGCTTTTGTCGGGTTTTCGGCTGCAACTGGATCATCGATTAGTAACCAATACATCTTAGGGTGGAGTTTCAGCAGAAGCAGACGATTATTAAAGAGCCTTGACATCTCTGAACTTTCCACAGTTCCTCTTTTCACGGAACAGAAGAGAAAAAGATCTCCTCTGCTTATTGTTCTTTTGGTTATACTCACCCTCGTAGTGATCGGGGGTCTTGGAGGATATTATCTGTACAGAAGAAAGAAGTATGCAGAAGTTAGAGAGCCATGGGAAAAAGAATATGGTCCGCTTCGTTATTCCTATGAATCTTTGTACAAAGCAACAAAAGGGTTTAACAAAGACGGACGTCTTGGAAAAGGCGGTTTTGGAGAAGTGTATAAAGGAAGTCTGCCTCTAGTAGGAGATATAGCTGTGAAGAGACTATCACACAATGCAGAGCAAGGCATGAAACAGTTTGTGGCTGAAGTTGTGACAATGGGGAGCTTACAGCACAAGAATTTAGTACCTCTTCTCGGGTATTGCAGGAGAAAAGGCGAGTTATTGCTGGTCTCTAAGTACATGGAAGGAGGTAGCGTCGATCAATACTTGTTTAATGGCGATAAACCACCTCTCTCTTGGTCTCAAAGACTCGCAATACTGAGAGATATTGCATCTGCACTCTGTTACCTGCATACAGGAGCCAGTCAAGTTGTTTTACACAGAGATATCAAAGCTTCTAATGTCATGTTAAACGAAAATTTTCAAGCTTTTTTAGGAGATTTTGTGCTAGGTTTGATGATCATGGAGCTAACCTCTCTGCAACAGCAGCTGTAGGAACCATAGGTTACATGGCTCTGGAGTTAATATCAACAGGAACTTCCACAAAAACCGATGTGTATGCATTTGGTGCATTCATGCTTGAAGTAACATGTGGTAGGAGACCATTTGATCCTGAGATGCCAGTAGAGAAACGACATCTGGTCAAATGGGTTTGTGAATGCTGGAGGAAACATTCTCTAGTTGACGCTATAGATACACGGTTGAGAGATAAATTTACACTCGGGGAAGTCGAAATGGTTCTGAAGCTCGGTTTGCTCTGTACAAGCATTATACCAGAATCAAGACCTAACATGGAAAAAGTGATGCAATACATAAACAGAGACCAAGCATTGCCTGATTTCTCTCCAGATACTCCCGGAATCGGAGTTTCCACTCCGATGGTAATGGGAATACCTGGTTTGGCAATCACTTCCACTTCAGTAACCTCATCAGCATCAGTACCATTAGTCTCTCCTCCCTCTACCAACAACTCAATGTTCATCTCTCACACCATCTTAAATGGTGATGGAAGATGAAATTTAACAACTTTCTTCACATTTATTTGTTGTACATGATTCAGATCTTAGTACCAAACCACCTTATCTGTCTTATTGTCTCTAATGTTTAAATTTTGTATCAGTTATGTTTTTATTTCAGTTACTTATATTTCTGTAACACTCAAATGTTTTGTGAAACTTAGTACATTTCATGATGGTTTGTTATTAGTCAATCAATTTGCGATCTGATTGGGTATTTACCTTGAACTCAAATTTTGCTTTCTGATCTTTGAGGCTCATTGTCGAAAACCTTATCTGAAAATTCAATACGAAGAATCCTTTGTTAAATTCAAGCTATTTAATCAAACGTCGCAATTTTCTCAAATTAAATATGAATTACGAACCTTATCAACTTGTGATTGGAGAAGAAAATTGCCACGGGAGATACAGTTGCTTGTTCTATACTAGCTCCGATAGAGAGAATGCCACTATCTGCGAAAAAGTAACCAGACTCTTCTAATTCCTATTTTTTGTCGAATTAAAAATAAATGAGAGAAAATTCAAATAATTGGCAAAAGACCAAAAACCCAGACGACCCAACAAAGTATCCGATCCAATTAAGATCCATGCCCAGCGACCTAAAACCCATTCCAAACTTAAGCGAAATCCCTAATTTTTAAAATCAAACCGTTTCTGCTCTCATTCAATTCAAATTTTCCAAAATCAAATTCATAATTTCTCGCCTTTCGCGATTTTTCGACGAATTCTTGATTCGTCTAATAGTTTGATGGCTCGTGTTAGAGACGGTATTGCTGGCCCTGTATATGATTCGACGGAGAAGTCGTTGTCCGGTGAAGTTTCGACATCAGAACAAGTTACTTCAGAAATTGAGAACGACGGAGATGCCGCCGACTTGGTTCCGACCGAACCAGCAGGTCCGACAGAACCAGCAGCACGAGATGTTGCGGCGAATGATACTACAAAAGAAAGCGCTGAAATTGAAAAGGCTATGGAGGAACCGCGTGATGGTGATGAGGCTTCTCCTAAAGGAACCGCTGAAATTGAAAAGGCTATGGAGGAACCGCGTGTTGGTGATGAGGCTTCTCCTAAAGGAACCGCCGAAATTGAAGAGGATCAGACAGGGACAACTT
>Ga0041059_1000712_pt1 | contig 25890 bp, 22 predicted proteins | sample AraColnosormetaG_FD_56232 | JGI IMG/M metagenome (GOLD analysis project Ga0041059, IMG submission 56232) | Arabidopsis roots microbial communities from North Carolina, USA - Col MF nosort | ecosystem: Host-associated > Plants > Roots > Unclassified | place: USA: North Carolina | collected... | reverse complement strand
GTTTTTTTTTTTTTTATCACATAAGTACCTTTTTTGGTCACTTTTTATAAGGTCTTAAAAATGGTTGCATAATTTGTTAAAGATATGAAAGTACAAACTTGGTTCTAAATTCACCAGATCATTAAGAAAATGATAATTGGCACAAGTGGCCCAACGCACAAGACGATAAGACGAAACCATAGGAGGTAAAGCGACTTTAAAAGAGGCAACACCTTGTCACTTTCACTGACTTCGTTGTTTTGTTACATTCATGTATGTCAAATTAGACATTTAAAACAATATAGTAGATACTAAGCTAACCATTTGTTCGAAGTACGCATAATTAATTCAAAGGTGCATATTGTATATATTTATTTCCGTTTTATAATATCAATGTGTTTATTCTATCAGCATGAGATTGTTCTAAGACAACTGTCATATTTTAAACATCTTTCTAATCAATTTGATATTTTAGTTTCATTTGATTCCATGTGAACGGCTTATCCAAAAAGTGACCAGTGTACTATACAATACTCATAATTAACAATTCAATATTGTTTAAGCGCAAAAGAAAACGTGAAAAAGGAATTAGAAAAGAAACAGCCTAAAAATTGAAAACTTCAATATTTGTGGTTCCTTCCATCCTCTTATTTTAATTTTTTTTTTGTGTATCCTTTCTCTATTGTTTGTCGGCCATTGAATAATTGTATTAGAGAGATTGGCTAAACCATCCAGAAGAACAACGATTTTTATTAAAGCTTGTTAGTTTCATACAAATACAATATTATCATAGCAAAATATTAATGATCGTATATGTATTATATTAACAAGAATGACGTATCCAATCCTAAGTTTGTCCCCTCCGAAATTATAATAGTTTCTGTAAAGTTGACTTAAATATACTATATACGAAGATAATTTTTCTGGTTGCCAATCAACCTATGGCAGTTAAATGACATGTTAAAAGAATCAATACTAGATGAGACCAACGAGTGAAACGGTATGTCTACATTACAATCGACATAAATAGCTCTAAAGACAAGTGAATCACGTCACTCCCTAAGTAGATTTCAGAAAACATCTACCATTAGGCCCTTATCCGAATGTCGACAATCTCATTTTTCGGACCGATCATCTCTTTTGCCAAACATTTTTTGAGCATGCATAACGTACCATGCGCGGGTTTATTAAGCCATCCTTTACTCTCTATGGTAGGAGTCAAAACATGGTTCTAACCATAAACTTTTTATTTTTTGATAAGAAAATGACAAACAAAAAACATGAAATGATACTATTACAAAGTTTGGGAAACTGCATGTCCCATGCAACTTGGACTCGTTCTAGGGTCCACAACATCCCCAAATCCAGATCGTGTCATTTACGCAACTGATATCTTTATTTCCATTCAAATGAAATAATATAGGAAAACAAATTGGATTGTCCACTCTCCAAATTCCCATTTCTAAACCAATCTTGAAAATTTGGTATAGCCTAAAAAACGTTTTTCACCACTAAACCAAACCATTGAGACTCACAAGTCACAAGTCGCGCAACAGTTTCACAATTCCCATTACTTTTCATATATTTTGATTTGTAAGCATGTAGGCATATAACTCTTGGAGTAGTCAGATCAAACAAAGGAAAGCAAAAATGGCACGGCATTCTAGCTGGTAATCGTTGGAAAAACGACACGGCGTCTGGTGACAATAATTGGAAAATAACAAACGATAAGGTGTCAATATCTCAAAGGCAAGCATAGTCGGCTGATTCTTTAGGTCAACGCAATAAACATACATAGAAAAACTCAATCATACGTACATAGATAAGAAAATAAACAAGTACAACAAAAAAAAGTCGAGTTATTATGAAACACCAAATGAATCAGATCAATATTTTTATTGATGATGTAAGAACGATAGCGAGTAGTATTTTAACTCGACTGGGTACTACGAATGATACTGAATTACGTATTAAGATCTAGAATAGGCCATTTGCCAAATCCATACAATCGGTTTTATTTTGAACTTGTCAAATATATCTTTGGTCAGATTAAGACATAGTAACATTTATATATTTACTACGTGACAAAAGAAGGACTCTATTCTTGTTTTGTACGGTCGACGTCTAATCAAATGTTGTAACGAGCCCGTGGTTTTTCATCAACTTGTATGATCGTTATCCAATTTGCTGAGGTGTATTATTTGTCTTTTGTTTACCAGTAAAACTATAGCGGTTCTTTACATGTTTAACAAAAAAAACTATAGCGGAGATAAATTAGTAATTTGATTTTCAAAACTAGATAATAATAAAAGGCTTGACTCTTGAGTCTCGAGTCTTTGTTTGTTTTTACTTGTATGTATCTCCTTGTTTCTGTAAGCTTGTCCTGAAGTAAAGCGTAAAAAGCGGGCGACAAAATTCGAGAAAGGTCACTAAAGACAGAGGCGGATTTTACTCAAAGTCGAAATTCATATACTTTTATTCGCAAAGAAAATTGAAGCGTATCAAAAGAAGTAATAACGTCAGGTTTAATTGTGCTCTTCCAAATTTGTGGGTTCTTGCCAATATTGGCATTTTACCTAAAAAGTAAACTGTTTGTACCAAAATCAAGTTGCTACTTCTTTTAAAAGATTAGGACCATATGTATCAATAGCGATATTGCTATTCAACTTTCATTTCCACGACACGATCCAAGAAAAGTGGATCGAGGAGGGGGTACGAATATCGAGTTCAAGTGATGAAAAAGTCTAAACAGCTAAGTTAAGAGTGGACATTTCGTTTCTGTTTTGGAAACTTATGAAGAAAAAAGTATTTAAAAACTATTGTTATAATCATTGTATCATAGAGTTAATTATCAAGAAAATGGCGAAAAAAAGAATCAAGAAAATTGTATACCGTTTTTCTTCTAAAGAGATACTTTAATTCGACAATGACCCACGATTTGAGTTTGATCTGGTTAATTCAGTTTAAATCAAAGTAGCAACCCTAAATAAATTATATTTGACTTTTATTAAGAGATTATAATTTTATAATAAAATAGTCAAAGGCAGCATTTAAGCGAGAAAGGTGATAACAACAAGTGCCCTAAAGAAATATCAAAGAGGCAAAGACTAAAGTGACAAATGCAAGTTGACAAAGTCTCATGGAAGAGACTAAACTGAAAGTTGAAAACCTCCGTTACATTTGCAAAGTCTTAAAAGTGTTGCAGTTTTAAAGAAAGACAGTGACAAGTTTGGACCTAAGTGAAGGTCATTGACACAAGATACTATCAATAATGATCACAAGAGGATGGTTGATCATTTCCTTCCTAGGCTTATCATTCTTCATATCAATGCAAGGCGGCAAAATCAACCAGCTTTTTGTACTCATCGGAGACGAATGATTTCACCTTAGATGCGCGCGAATCTCTTTTACCTTCTCCAGGGGATGCATACTTTATGCCGATAACAGTAGTCAAACCTATGGAAATAGTAGATAAATTATGAATTGAAAAACATCCGTATTGAAATCGATGTCGTAAAACGAATATGTGACTTACTCTCATGGATGCGTCCGTACAAGAATCTTTCACCTCTCCAGTATTCGAGCGGTCTCGACTTAATCCTTGTACTTCGTCTGACACCACCTTCAATTTTAGTACCAGCAGCTTTGACAAAGGCAAAAAAAAAAAGAACACATGTCAGGTTTAATATTTCTACGAAACAGCTCTGAAGAACGAGTAATGGAATTTAGTATTTATTGGCAAGTTTCTGTACCAGCAAGGCTTTTCCTGCAAGAGAATAGTTTCCCCTCATGCGTAAGAGTTTTCTTCGGCTTCTTCTCTTCTCTCTCGTTGGATTTTCCTTTGGTTTGCTTCTTCGCTCTACTCTCATGTGGTAATGTTTTCATTTGCTTGTCCCCTCCAGTCTCACCATGCACAGTCTTACTTCGCTTTTTCACATTGCTATCAGAAGATCCTCTCTTTCTTCGTTTATTTGTTTGTTTGTGTGAATATTTGTGAACCTCCTGCTGAAAATAAGTTAATCAAGAACTCTCGAATTCATTTTGTTAAGCAAGCTCATAGTTAGAGTAGCCTAAGCGGAACTAACACCCTTACACAAACACAGATTGTTAGTTTTATCATGGATTTAAACATACGGATCCAGCACACTACTGCAATTAAAAGTACCTTTAGCGAAGGATAAAGATAGAGAAAAAATGAACCGAGTCTAACAATTGAAACAACATGAAGATGAATTGGCCTTGACTTAATTATCAAGACTCTACAGAGGTGAAGAGACAATGATGAGGAACTAACCGGAGCATTTTCTACTTGAAGTCCAGAAGCGGAGCCCGTGTTGACATTTTCCTCTTCATGTAGTCCCTGATTGTGCTCTGCATGTTCAAGGGATCCACCCATTGTGTTGTATTGTTCTGGAGCTCTGTTTGGAGATTTTGAGGATGCACCTGTAGGCAACATAACGGCATAAAGAAAACCTTCGTGCCACAATTTTAAGGTGACTGAAAATGTTAATGGTAGCAACTAGTAAGCATCTAATGGACAAGTTAAGTTAGGAGATATACTATACTTTTTAAGATCTTGCTATAACATGCATGTACAAAAAGTTTTAATACCTTGCTGATACGGGATGCTATCCTCTTCTACAGTAAATGGTCTTGTAACCTCTTTAGATGCACATTCCGCCTATATAACAAACAAATTCACAAGAGATGTAATCAACAAGAGATCCAAATATGTTAGTACAAAGTCCCGTACAGTGAAGGAGAAACTAACCAGCCTTTCTAAATTATCAGTTTCTTCATTGATTTCAGCATCATTTTCCCTGTCGCCAGTGTTTCTATTTGCCCCACTTTCACTCATGGGCACATCTACCTCTTTTCCTTTTGTTCGCATATCTACATTTTTCTGTAGCATGGCTGAACTTCGGTTTGAAATGCTATCCATCACACAAATATCTGGATTCCCATCTCGACTTAAATGAGATCTATGGATGCCAGAATGAATATGAGAATCATCTTCACCGGACCTCTTCACCACTGAGTCGTTGAAAGGGCTAGCAACGTCTACAGTACCTACATTAGTTGGGGATGTATTAGGTATATCTTTTGCTATAGGTTGTACATTAACCTCACTAGGCTGTTGATCTCCTGGAAGCAAATTATGGATGTCAGGAAATGAAAACTGATCCACTGGTGGATTTGGTGATGAAAAATGTTTTATCGTCTGAGGGGATGGCGAGTGGCTATTTTTTCGAACCGCAACTCTGTTAGTTCCTTTCAGAATATTCTGTATATCTGACAGACTCTTTCGGTTTGGTGGGTTACTTCCAGATGCCTTCAAGTTCATTTTTCGAACATCTTGAAACTCAGGGATAGAGAATTTTTCTATATTAAAGGACTTGATTTGCAAGCGCTCCTCCAAAAGCTTGATGGCACCATCTCCCTCAAGCTCCTCTCGACTGCAAGCAAGCAAATCTTTCAACACATTGTTTAAGTCTTTGTCCGTGTCTACGGTTGAATCTGCAAAACACAGTGTCTGACCCTATCAGATGGTAGCATGATTTAACAAAATGGTAGCGACAATGATCTAACAAGTGCTCACTCACCATCTACTTCCCTGTCCACAGTCGTAACATGTGCAGCTGTGGCACTCTCTAAGCTTTGTTCAGAAGCAATGGGGATTTCCTTTTCTGAAGCTTCCAGGTTGATAACATCAGTGAAATAACTATCCGTAAAACTTTCCTTGAATGGACGACGTTTCCTCCTGGAAATTGAAAATGTAAGTATGTAACCATCAAGGGAAACAGAAAGCAAAATATGCAAATGGAACAACTCTTAAACATGCTCTATCAGAGTTGCTCATAGTACATACCCTGGAATTCCTGGTCTGCGAGGGCGCCTTGATGGCGGGTTCTCTTGTATATCTATTACACTGGAGCCAGTCTGTTTCTGCCATTCTCGATTGGCAACTGTTTCAAATCCAGCTAATGACAGTTATATAATAAACGTGGAAGGCTATGAACATCAGAAAAGATACTTCTATAACTCACGTTCAAATTTATCATACGCAGCAAAGAAATCCTCAGATCTTGGATATTTACTAGGATCAAAGCTTGGTGCAACTGGAGGTGGTTGACTGCAACAAGAATATTTGATAGAGGCTTCAACTAACTTGGTAAAGGAATCAGATAAAGTAACAAATAAAGAAATTTGTTATACTGAATCAATGGATCAGTGGCTATGATCTTTACCTTGTCGTAAGGTGAAGAGAAAAGCTTTTTCGCTTACGGTCTAATCCCGGTCTTCTTTCTCGTTTATTTGGAATAGGGTTCAGCTGGACATCGACATCCACATCTTCTAAGATAGCTTTTGCCTGCTCCTGATGCTCACTTTGAATTTCAAAAGGCTGTAAGATAGAAGCCAAGAATTTGACAATTATTTAGTTTGAGATACTGAAGTTGATATGTCAGTAAAGAAAAAATATACACAAGCGACAAAGAATAATGTAAAAATCTGCAGTTTGTTTACTAAACTCTCGTACTGCAATTCTTCACAACTAAATCCCTAAGAAAAGCATTAACCCAAAAGAATAGGAAGAAGCCAATGTACATTAGCAGGCTATATACTGAGCAAACATGGAGATATTGTGCCTCCTTGAGACACAACGCCTAAACCTTACAGTTATCCAGTATAATCATGCTGCTTAAAATTTCAAAGTAACAGCTAAGTATTTGCAGTTTACCACAGACTTTTCGTCCTAATTGAAGAAACCCAAAAAATAAAGCATCCATCTTGGTCATTTGGGAACACCCAGAAGCGGATGAGAAGAAACAAAGCACGGATACGATTAAATCAGCCAGATTTGAAATTGATTTCGTAACCGTCAAAATCACAAACTCGAATCGTCTCCGTAATTAATTACTCACTGAGGAAACCAAACCCTAGCTAATGCATCAAAATCGAAGGTTTAAGCAGATCAAGAGCTTACCATAGATTGAAGGAGAGTATGAGTCTGCTGTAGATCTTCTGATTGATAAGAAGGAGGAAGAGGATTCGACAAGGATTTTAGTGTGCGAGGAAACAACGAAAGCCCTGAGTAAGCTTGAAGGGGATCCTCCTCGGTATATAAACTTGAACTCCGGCTCACATCAGCCATCTAAATCACCGGAAAATTCCCCGGCGATGGGATTTCAGTTAAATTCACTGACACCGAGAGAGATCGAAGGAGATAGAGTGAAAGAGAGAGAGGAGATGAGTTTTGAAAATTGAAAATGATTTCAGAAAGCGGGATTCGGTATCAATTAATTAAAAATCTAGGGTAAAATATAGGCGGGATTGAAAACATTGAGGAAACTAAAAAGGACAAAACTGGGATAAGGTAAAATAAAAACAAAAAACGTGAACGGCAGGATTCGAACCTGCGCGGGCAAAGCCCACATGATTTCTAGTCATGCCCGATAACCACTCCGGCACGTCCACTTGTTGAAATTCTTATCCTCTAAACTCTTAATATATTATTGTTGCATGATGGACCAATAATGTCAAACCAGCCAACCTTTCTTAACCGTTCACCCACGAACTCCAGTTCTCCACTTCCCCTTTTGCAACTATGAATTTCAGTTATATCTATATTTTGCTTTTTTTTTTTCTCCTATTCCAAATCTTTTTATACTTTTAAATCAAAGATCATAACTTTATTTTATCAAAGCAAAAAATTATAGATCATCAAAATATATAGAGATTTAGAGTTGTAATCATGCAATATTGATAATATTGTTGTTACGTAGTTAAGCGCTCGAGGAATGTGTTTATATTTGGTGTTTTGCTTTCCCCCTTATGTGTTTTTCCAGGAAATTTGAAGAATTTGGAGGTTGACCATTGGTTCTTGGTAATCCCGATTAACTTGACTGCTTCTTCTGCTCTGTTTTACTTATTCCTAAAAGAAGTTTTGCTCTTATGAGTTTTAAGTGTTGTTGGAAGACTAATTAGTTACATTTCATACACCTAAGACTTCACTTTAGTTGAAGACTGAACCGATCGATAACGTGGTTCAAACGTGATGCTGCTTCAGAAGACTTGAACTCACGGTCTACTACTCTCTCTTTGAATTGGATTATTAATTCGTATGCAGGAATGGATCAGCTCTAGGACCAACAAAGGAATGGATACTTGTACATGCGGTTCACAAGCTCGTCCATGCAGAGGTAATTGGGACGTAAGCATCGTGTCTTTCAGGCCAACGATTTCAGGAAGAGAGGATTCAGTCATGAGTCATGACTTTATATTTGATACATAGATAAGAGTATTACAACATTGTTAAACAAAAGAAAGGAGAAACGACATGATCCATTCTTCATTTTATCTACATAATCTGCTGCAACAAGTAAAAATGCAACAGATAATGCAGGAGAAGATTCCAAAAAAGTATACAAAGATTAACCAGTTAATGTCCTCTATCTTTTCAGTAATGTCATCAAAGAAGTCTATAGACTGGGTAAGACGAAGTATCATAGGATATAGAAAACAAGCCGCCGCGCAGGGGAGATTAGGAAGCACATGTAGAATGCAACTGACAACAAGGAAAGCCATACATAACCTGCAACAGGAAAATGCATGGTGGATTATCATCATTAGAGAGATTTACTCTGTTTTCGAGACATACTAAATAGTTAGAAAATTTAGTATTGTTGCGCACCAGTACTGTTGTGTAGCATTATCTGGAGATGATGAGTTGTTTATAAGATGCCATGAAAACACCACAACCCAACCCACGAAGAAATAGTCAAGCATCTTTTTCAAATTCTCCATCACCTCGTAGAATCTGCAAATCAATAAGAAACTGTTATCTATCGATTTCGGTTTCTAATGCCTTAAAAACAAAGAATAAACAAATTATAGTTTATACCTTCCGCAATAATCCCAGAAATCCAAACCTAGAATAAGGAGCACGACAATACAGCCACCGGTATAACAGATGATCAGTGTACGAAACACTTTCTGTGGATCTGTTTCATCTTTTGTCAGAGTCAGGACAGCAATGGCTGCAACAACCTGGAGCAAAGTCAAAACAAACTCGACCATAACCCAAACATGACTAGATGTAAATCCATCACACCCTTCATCCACAAAAAGAGCTATTATACGTCTCAAATGATCACCACAATCATCCTGTGTTTGCTCATCATCTGATGAAGAATCGACATTGGTTGTAATGTTGACGATGTGCTCTTCGTTTGAGGAAGAATCGCCATGGATTATTGTAACGTCGTCGAGGATGTGCTCATTCTTAGTCAACAAAGGCCCCTCCATTGATCACTTTTGCTTTCTTCTATTTTCCCACTCGAAATTAAAGTCCATAAATAACCGATTTAAAATACAAATCATAGCCTCTCTAATTATTTGGTGCTAAATTATTATTTAAAGACCGATCTTTATCATGATCTATTCTAAAAGTCAATTGCAGTGATATTTAACAGTTGTTAAATTGTTTGATACTAACCAATTGTAGTGATATTATAATTATGGTTGGTTCTAAATTATAATTTAAAGGCCGAATCGACGTCAATAATAATCCTAAGTCAATGTATAATTCATATGATTCCGCGTTGAAGTGCAAAGCACATGTTGCCTTAATTATTTCGTGCTAAATTATTATTTTGAGACCGGCCTAAAGTTTCAATATTAAACTAGTGTTTCCCTTTAATTATTATTTTAAGACCGGTCTTAAGTTTCAATTGTTAACTAGTGTTTTATTTTTCTCTCAAATTCTTCCTTCAAATGAGAACATTTGCAAAAAAAAATAATCCGGCAGTTCAATTTTGTAAAAAATTTGTTTTAGTTTTACGAAAAATTTGGTTACTCTTTACAAAAAAATGTATAATTTTAATAAATAAAACTAAAAAAATTTAGGATATCTAGGTTATTTTGGATAATTTTGTTATTTAGTAATCTTGAATATAAAACTCTAACTAAATATAACTAATAATTTTTGATATATAATTTTATTTTGAGGTTTTATATATCTTTTCGGTTTTCGGTTCGTATCGGATTCAGATCAGATAATTTAGATAGAATAATTTATTTTTTCGTTGGAATTTTATAACTATTTTTTGGATCGATGTCAGATCGGATTTTGGATTTCAGGTTTTATGTCCAACCCTAGCACATGTTTTCTCAACGATCTCAAAAGAATTGTTGGGCATGGCGCATGTTTTCTCAACATGAAGCGCTTTTTCAGGATGACAAAAGAAGCCCTTTTACAAAAGACAAAGCCGCATTGTTTAATGCTGACACTTAAAATGTTTATTTGCCAGAGATCTTTCAGTTTTGCTGAAGATTTCAGGAATAGAGGATTCAGTAATGCTAATGACACTTGACTTTATTTGATAAATAGAAAGAGAGTATTACAACAATTGTTGAAGAGAACGACATGATCCATGCATCATTTTTATCCGCAGATGTACATAAAGATTGAAAGGATCAAAAATAAGATGTACCCAATGATTGCAATGATGAGCCCAATGAGTGCAGTTAACGCATCAATCATTGCTATTATGCCTTCCCAAAGTTGTTTAACAAGGAAAAGCACAGGCCACACGAAGCACTCTTTGACACATGTGAGATTAGGAAGCAGATATCGAATGCAACTGAAAGCAATTAGAGCCAGCCATAACCTGGAAAAGGACATTGGTTAGTTTCAGAGAGGTGAACTTCGCTGTTTAGACATAATTTGAAATTTAGTTCGATGCGTACCAGAAGTGTTGACTAGTACTAGGATCACGTGATGATAACTCCGTTAAAAAACCCAACAAAAACATCACAACCAAACAGACGAAGCAAGTTTCAAGAAAATTTTCCAAACCGATCAACTCGTAACTGCAAATCAATAAAAACCATTATTGATGATATCAGTCCTAAAGCCTGAAAGAAAAAGAAAAAAAAAGAAACACAGTTTGTACCATGTCCCTGATCTAGCGGTTCGGATATATTGCCATAAACGGCAACATACAATAGGTACAGTGGCAATAGAGGCACAAGTATAGCAGATGATCCATATTAACAAAGGTACATGATTTAGTTCTGGATGCTGTTCATCTTTTGTCAGAGTCAGAAAAAATGTGGCTGCAACAATCTGTGACAAAGTCACAGCTAACTCGACCAAAATCCAGACAATTCCGTTTATAAATGAACAACTCCATTGAGAAGCCTCATGTGGAGTTTGCTCTTCAGCTGATGACGAATCGCCATTGATTGTAATGTCCACGATGTGCTCATCAGCTGGTGAAGAATCTCCATTGGTTGTAATGTCGACTATGTGCTCTTCATTTGAGGAAGGATCGCCATGGACTGTAACGTCTTCGACGTTGTGCTCACTCTTGGTCAACAAAGGGCTCTCCATTGATCACTTTTTTGCTTTCTTCTATTTTGTCCAATCTAATCAATAGTTCATCTAAACCAGCGTTGAAATACAAATCACATGGCTCTCTAGCTAATACTGTGGTGCTAAATTATTATTTTAAGACCAATCTAAGTCAAGATCTATTCTAAAATTCACTTGTACACTAGTCGATGTGAATATGTATTATATGAGGTTGATTCTGAATGCTAACACATCTATAATACTAAAAAAAAAGGTACATTACAATTTAACAAATAGTGATTCCTCAACCAATTGTATATTATACTGTAAAATAACAACTAAATTATAGTCTTTTACAATAAAATACAAAAATAGACATTTCCAACTAAATTATTATTTTTTAGCCGAATCAACACCAACAATACGTCAATTACATGTAGTCTTTTTGTTTTTGGGATCAGTTACATGTAGTCTTTTACAATGAACAGTTGAACACGATGAGTAGACTTTCAGAGCTAAATTGTTTTGTTTTTTTTTTGACCTACACCAAGATCAATTATTAGTCAATTATATTGTCATCCGTTACAATGAAAATACAAGCGAGTAGTTTCCTCGTTTTTCCATCTTCTTTCTCTCCATATTTTCTCAAGCAGGTGGATCAACACGTACCATTAAAATTATCCACCAAAAAAAAAAACTACCGTTAATCAAAGATAGAAGAAAAACATATAACGAAAGACTAATCTATATAATAATAACAATATGAATAAAAGCTTTTTATAATTCTGTACTTTCATGGTAACCATATTTTCAAATTGTCCATCACCTCGTTTATTTTGCAAATTAATCAAACCATTATCGATTTCAGTTTCTGAATCCTATATATACATGTATTTCAAATGATATACCTTTAATAATTTCTTTAGAACCTCTCCAAACAAGTTTCACATTATTAATGGTTTGATTCTTTAAAAATATATAAATTTTACATATATAATTAAACAATATTAAATTAATTAATATATATATATATATTATTTTTTTATGAAACCCTTTTGAGTCTCTCCATTAATGAGTTCTAGCGTTCTCTTGACAGTTTATAAAGGCAATTAGTTGTTGACTTGTGGAAAATGCAGATGATTAAAATGTTCTCTTGCCGAGGTAATTTGATACACATGCAAGACGAGAAGATTCAGTAATGACACTTGGCTTTATTTCAAACAAAGAAACAATTTCATTCAAAAAAGAGAAAAACAAAGAGCATTGCAACAACTTTTGAGCAAAGGAAATAAGATAACAACATGATCCACCATTTGTATCTCGCAAGGAATCCACGGATAAGTGACACAACGAGTTTAATCACTCCGATCCTCAAGTGTTAACGGCGTTAAAACATAACGTCATAAACACACAGCAACACGTCGCTGCACATATTACCATAGGGAGCACATATCGAATGCAACCGAAAACAAGGAAAACCACACATAACCTGCAAATGGACAAATGTTGAATATATATTAGAGAGAGTAGCATAAGTATTTTTTTGGGACATTATTGTAAACTTTGTTCGATGCGCACCAGAAGAGTTGACTAGAATGGTCTAGAGATGATGAGCTGCAAACAAAGACCCAGAAGAACACCACGAACCAACCCGCAAAGAAACATTCAAATATCGTCCTCAAACGAAACATGACTCGGTTGATTCTGCAAACCAATCAAAAACCATTATCCATTTTGCGGGTTCTAATGCGTGAACAAAGAAAAACAAGAACACACAAGTTATATATATATACCTTAAGTGTGAGACAGGATGACGGATCTGCCAGAAACGCCAACAAAGAATAGGGAGATTGGCAATACTACCATAAGCATAGACGAGGATCCATGTTGCTTCTGGATATTCACCTTTTGTTCCTTTCACAACTAGTATGGCTACGACAATCTGGACCAAGGTCATAACAAACTCAATCGAGTTCAAAGCAATTGCAATTGGAATTGATACTAGCGTATAAATTAATGAAGCATAGTCATCGGCTGTCATGTCGATGTCGACGATGTGCTCATCATCGTTGCTCAACAAAGGGCTCTCCATTAATCACTTATGATTTTCTTCTACTTCTCTTGGATTCAATCAAAATCTGCGTTGCAACACAAAGCATATATAGACCTTTCAAATTAGACGCCAAGACCATTCCTAAGTCAATTATGGTATTCCTACAATGAAATAACTATTGAACTACTTGGTGCTAAATTATAGTATATTCTACAATGAAACACAAAGCATTGACTGTTTCAAATTATTTGGTGAAATTATTATTTTAAGACCAACTACACCAAAACCAATTATATAAAGTCGCTTTTGTTTATTGAATTTGAAACACAAAACATAGACCTTTCCAATTCGCTGGCGCTAAATTGTTCTTTTATACCAACAATTTCAGGAAGATATATAGGATTCAATCGTGACACTTGGCTTTATTTGATAAATAAATAGAGTATTACAACATTTTAAACAAAAGAAAGAAGAAAGCGACATGATCATTCTTCTTTTTATCTGCATAAGCATCTGGAACAACAACCACAGATAATGCAGGCAAAGATTCCAAAGCATAATAGGATTATAGACGTAGTCAAATTTATCTCATCAGTAATGTCACCAACGAAGTCTATCGATTGGGAAAGATATAGTATCATAGGATACAGAAAACAAACTCCCGCACAGGGGAGATTACGAAGAACATGTAGAATGCAGCTGATAGCAAGGAAAGTCATACATAACCTGCAAAAGGAAAATGCAGGGTGGTATTATTAGAGAGACTTCGTTAATTTAGTCTGTTTTCGGGACACGAATATATAGTTATAATTTTCTTCTGATGCGCACCAGAACTGTTGCGTAGTATTATCTATAGATGATGAGTTGTTGATAAGATGCCATAAAAGCACCACAACCCAACCCACGAAGAAATATTCAAGCATCTTTTTCAAAATGTCCACCACCTCGTAGATTCTGCAAATCAATAAAACCACTATATCGGTTTCGGTTTCTAATGCCTTTAAAACAAATAATTAACATACAAATTATAGTTTATACCTTGTCTCTGTGCTAACACTTCGGTAAGAATGCCAGAAACGCAAACCTAGAATAGGGAGTGTGGCAATACAGCAACCGGTATAACTGAGGATCAGTGTAGGAAACATTTTTTGTGGAGGTTGTTCATCTTTTGCCAGAGTCAGAACAACAATGGCGGCAACAATCTGGACTAAAGCCACAACAAACTCGACCAAAATACAAACAGTGGTAAATGTAAATATATCACTCCATTGGACACCCTCATGCGGTCTTTTCTCATCAGCTGATGAAGGATTGCCATTGGTTGTAACGTCGACGATGTGCTCTTCATTTGAAGAAGAATCGCCATGGATTGTAACGTCATCGACGATGTGCTCACTCTGAGTCAACAAAGGGTCCTCCATTTATCACTTCTGCTTTCTTCTATTTTCCCCAATCGAATTAAAAGTCCTTATTAATCCGCTTTAAAACACAGAGCACATAAAGCCATCTCCAGTTCTTTGGTGCTTAATTATTATTTTAAGACCAATCTACGTCGAGATCTATTCTATAAGTCAATTGTAATATTTCGAAGTCGTCGTTCGGTTCTAAATTATTACTCCAGATCGACATCATTCGTAATCCTAGGTCAAATATAATTCATATTCATTCGACGTTTAATTACAAAGCACATGTTGCGTTTAGTTCTTTCGTGCTAAGAAGTGTCTAAAAGTCGTTGTAAAATAAAATTAAAAAAAATGAACAGTCGAAAAGTCAATTGTATGAAATTAAATGCATAATCGAAACTTTCTATTAAATATAAAATTCATATTATGATAAAAAAAATATGTATTACAATTCTTTCTATTTTGTTGAAATCGATTATTTAAAAAATATCTTTAAAACTTCAATTTTCAGAATTCAAATAAAAGTGATCATTAAAACATTACAATTACCTTAAACAAATCGGATGCGAACGTAACTGAAATGATATCTCAATAATTGAACCATATCTTAATATTGCAAGACAACGAATCTGAAGTTGAGCATAAACAAACGGAAAGAAAATTGAACTAATAAAACCTCTATGGTATCAGGATTAAAATTTGTATCCTAACCGTAACCAATATCAGATCAAACCATTCATATATATATTATTTATTTTGTTTTAAAATAAAACAATATCATATCTATAATTTTGGTATAAGAATTAATAACAAATTCTTATACCCAAAAAAAAACATAAAAGCATAGATATGTCCGATTCGTTGGAGCTAAATTATTATCTCGAGACCAACTGACCAATTCCAATTCTACGTTAATTATAGTCATTTATAATAAAATGGTTATGATATTATTTGGTGCTAAATTAGTAGTTTTTTTTTTTTAAGTTATAGACTTAAAGTGAAACACAAAGCCTAGACGGAACCTTTTGTGCCATTTTAAGACCAATATACAGCATCATTAATCTTTTAAAAGTCAATTAAGTTAACTTCCACGTCGTTATGACAGCGACAGTTAATGGAAGGTAGCCAGAGAAGTCACTGAAGAAGAAGGTGGTTCTTCAAAATCGGATCATATTGATGAGATTAAATTGTTTGTTGTGCAGAGGTATTGGCGCACAAAGATCGAGTGTTAAATTGTTTAGTTGAATAAAAGTTCGCAACATTGCACTACATTTTGATGTGTGCTTTAATTTAAAGGCTACCTCTGCTCTGCATGCGACCATTCAAGTTTTCATGTATTATTCCACTCCATAATTGACCCCCAAGGCCCCAACTGATGCAAAAACACTAATATTTGGTTACGGCTGATTTCTTCAGTCATATATATGTGAAAAACCAATTAATGGTCTTCACACTCCCATATAGCAGGTTATCTATTAGTGCCCTTAACCGAACCCGATCGAGATTGATTGAAGTCATATCATCTCTATCAAGTAGTTATCATCTTCAGGTTCCTTGTGGGTTGTTTGATAGCATAAGAACATATATGTTATGGGTGCACTCTTAAAAAGAATTGTCGGGCGTGCCACATGCTGTCTCAACATGAAGCGCTTCATCAAGATGGCCAAAGAGGCCTTTTACAATAGACAAACCAGTTGTACATGTTGAAATGCAGATACTGAAATGTTTATCTTGCTGCAGAGATATTGGTACAGAGAAGCCTTTAGTTTCAGTTTTGCCGGCCATTTCAGGAATAGAGGATTCGGTAATGCTAATGACACTTGGCTTTATTTAATAAATAGAAAGAGAGTATTACAACAATTGTTGAAGAAAACAACATGATCCATCATTTTTATCCGCACATTCCAATGATCCACGAAAAGGTTAACGCAAAGAGTCCAATGATGACCAAAAAGAGTGAGAGTAACGAATTAATCATCGTTACTATGGCGGCCACAAGTGCAGTAACAAGGGACACCCCAGGCAACATGAATAACTGTACGGTAAATTGGAAATTAGGAAGCACATATCGAATGCAACTGAAAGCAAGTAGACCCAGCCATAACCTGGAAAAGGACATTTGTTAGTTCTAGAGAGGTAAATTATGTTGTTTAGCCATAATTGTAAATTTAGTTAGATGCGCACCAGAAGTGTCGACTAGTATCTTGACGTGATGATGACTCGGTTAGAATATGCCATAAAGACACCACAATCAAGGACACGAAGAAAGATTCAAGAAAATTTTCCAAACGGTACTCCATCACCTCGTTGCTGCAAATCAATAAAAACCATTGTTGAGGATATCAGTCTCTAATGCCTGAAAAAGAAAAAGAAACACAGTTTATACCTTGTCTCTGAGCTAGCGTTTTGGATATACTGCCATAAACGGCAACATACAAAAGGCAAAGTGGCAATAGAGGCACAAGTATAAAAGATGATCCATGTAAACAAAGCTACATCTAGTTCTGGATCTCGTTCATCTTTTGTTAGAATCAGAAAAAATATGGCTGCAACAATCTGGACCAAAGTCACAGCTAACTCGACCAAAATCCAGAAACTTCCACTTGTAAATGGACAACTCCATTGAAATGCCTCATGTGGAGTTTGCTCATGATCAGCTGATGACGAACCGCCATTGATTGTAATGTCGATGATGTGCTCATCATTTGAGGAAGAATCGCCATGGATTGTAACGTCTTCGACGTTGTGCTCACTCTTGGTTAACAAAGGGCCCTCCATTGATCACTTTTTTGCTTTCTTCTATTTTGTCCAATCGAATTAATAGTTCATCTAAACAAGCGTTGAAATACAAATTACATAAAGCCCTCTCCGATTCTTTGGTGCTAAATTATTATTCTAAGACCCAATCTACGTCAAGATCTATTCTATAAGTCAATTGTAAACTTCTAACGAACAAAAAAAAAGTTAGTCATTCTTCTCTAAATACGAATAATAGACATTTCCAGCTATATTATTATCTTAAGACCTAATCGACACCAATACCAATTCTAAGTCAATCACATAAAGTCCTTTACAATGAGTAGACTTTCGGAGCTACATTTGTTTTGTGTGTTTTTGTTTTACCTACACCAAGACCAATTATTAGTCAATTGTAGCCCGTTAGAGTAAAATTTCAAAATATTTGGTTCTAAATTATAGTCTTCCTAATTCTTTGGTGCTTGATGTATTATTTGGGAAGCTAGAAGAAGTAATATGTCTTTTTTGTAAAAGGAGAAATCTTTGGTGTTAAATTTTATTATTTGGGAAACTATAATATTTTATTATTTTTCTTAGTTATCTTATCTTTGGTGTTAAAGTTATCTATATATCCATTTCGATTTACCCAAATCTGTCAAAATAATAAGGCCTATAAAAGGTTATTCTGAAACACGTGATTATTTGGGTAAATGTCACAATGAGGTAGGACTCGACTCGAAATAAGTCAGATTTTAAAAAGCCCATTAAAGTACGGGCCCTTAAAATACATATCTGAATAGCGAAAACGCACGAATAAGAATGGTCAGTCAAAACTGTCATTTAATGGAGAATAATATTAACGAGGGAGAAAAATAAAATAAAAAGAGGAAATAAGACGAGATGATCATATTTGATCATTTCAAAAAACCTTAGCTACTGTTTTTCTCTACCTTAATAAGATTAAAATCATCAACATGAACACAAAACATTTTTATTCTGGTACTCTGCTTTACTTTGATTTTAAACGCCCATTCTCCTAGGCTTACAAACAAAATATTTTTATTAGTTCGATTTCAGCAGATGCATGATACAATGCATGCTACAATGCCTTTTAAGACTTCCACAGCAAGGAGAACACATATGACCACAGGCGTAAGTAAAAGCAAAGGAGTAGTATAACAGACCATTGCCAATGTTAGATTAAAAAGAACATATCTAATGCAACTGAAAGTAAGGAGAGCCAAACATAACCTGCAAAAGAGACAATGAAGAAGGCCAAAGGCATGAGTATAAGAAAGGTCAATATATACGTTTTAAGGTATACATATGATTGGAAATTTCGTTTGATACGCACCAGAAGTATTGAGTTGTAGTATCATCTAGAGCTGATGAGTCGAATGCTTTGGAAGAAAGAATCCATAAAAACACCACATACCAACCCACGAAGAAACCCGTCATAAAAAAGTCCATATCCTTGTTGATTCTGCAAACCAATAAAACCATTATATCTCAATCTAATGCATAAAAAGATAAAAGAAAACACAATTTATATATACCTTGTCTCTCTTAAGTATTCATCTGTAGATTCGGAGCCAACGCTTCGGTTATAAAGCCAAAAACGCCAACATAGGATAGGGAGAGTGGCAATACAGCCACATGTATAACCGATGATCCATATAGACAACATTGTTTGTGGATGTTCTTCATCTCTTGGCTCAATCAGAACGATTATGACCGCAGCAATCAAGACCAAAGTCACAACAAACTCGATTGAATTACAAATGCTTTCATTTGTGTATGGATCACCCAATTCAACACCCTCGTGTGGTTGCTGACCATCAATTGATGAAGAACTACCATCGCTTGTAATGTCAATGATGTGTTCACACTCGCTCAACAAAGGGCCCTCCATTGATCACTTTTGGTTTTTCCTATTTCTTGCCGATCAAATGAAAAGTTCATTCAAATTTGCGTTGACGAGCACAAAGCATATACCTTTCCTTCTTTGTTGATAAAATTATTAGTATTTTTTTAGACCAGATCAATACTAAGTACGTATTAGTCGTGTTACAAATAAAACATTATTTTGAAAAATGAAGATCAAAGCTGAGATTTCAATGTTTATATATATTGCAGATGTTTTGGACAAGTTAAATTGTTAATAGGTCAAATGATCTGTATGATATTTATTTTCTGTTTTAAGACAGACAACACAAGAAGACAGGATCGTATCTTTCAGTTTCCCACCACTTTTGTTTATTGAATGTGTACAATTACTCTTGAGCGAAAAAAAAATAAAAAAAAAATCAACCTCATCTCATCACCACCTAACTTGTGATTGACAGAGAGGGCATGTGGATTTGATTTTCAGCCATTTGTCTATACATTGCGAATGAAATACGTGTGAGCATTCAAGTTTCCTTAGTCCTACTCCTTTTTCCTCTCCATATTTCCCCAAGCATATGCAACAACTCTGCACACACCATCAAACCATGAAAATTAAACAACAACAACAACAAAAAAATGCTATTTAAAACAGAGTAATTAATGTGATATGAAATTATTACTCACATCATCATGGCTCGGTTTCTTGAAAACAAATCTACCTCCTATACCTTCCCTTACAGAATCTACATCATTTGATTTCAACTTATCCACATCATAGATATGAGAAAAAAATGTTCCAAACTCTAGTGAACATTAAGCGAAAAAAATACCTGCGCATAATAGTAATGCATATGCAAATCTAATGCAACTGAAAGCAATGAAGACTACACATAACCTGCCAAAACATAATCAAGAAGACAAAAGTTAGTACTGATTAGTTAGGGTTTAACTAAATCTCTACTGTGACATGATTGTGAGTCAAACCTGTAGAGCTTAGGAGTATCAGAAGAAGATGAGTGTCCATAACAAATCCATAGAATCCCCATAACTAACCACACAACAAAGAAACATTCATTCCCCATCTTCAAAGCATCCATTACCCTATCCGTTCTGCCACCAACAACGGTTCGGTTTGATTTAGCTAATTAAACTCTTAATGTTAAGTGAAACAAGTGTTGTTTATTATACCTCGTTTTTGAGTAAACACCAATTCGGTTGTATTTGCGGACACACGAGAGGAGAATAAGGAGCGTAATGGTAATACAGCCACAAGTGTAACCGATGACCCATGTTAACAAAAGTGCTTGTTGATGTTCATCTTTTGCCAGAGTTAAAACTATTAATGATGCAACAATCTGAACCAAAGTGACTACTAATTCCATTATATTCCAAAGACTACCACAGTCTCTCGTAGATGAACTTGCACCTTCATCTGACGATTCGTCATCCGTAGACAGAGACGAACTTAATGAAGGATAGCTTCTCTCGTCCAAAGACGATCTTGATGAAGAATCTTCATCGTTTGTAATGTCGATTATGTGATCATCATTATCACTGTGGGATTCGCTGTCCATTATCACAAAGTCTTGTTGTGTTATTCATTGGCTAAAGCCAGCCGACAATATATTATACGCAATTCTACATGATCAATCGAAAACTAGAAATTGTGTACAAGGAAATTTGACTAATCTAGCTTATCTATCAACATGTGAACATTCCAAAAATGTACTATTGGAGATACAAAGATATGGAAATATCTATGAAAAATGGAAATATATCCCGTAATTGATATTTTGATCAGTTCTGTTTCTATTTCGTAACAAATAATGACAAAAGTATGGTGTACATGTGTAGATTACGTATGATGTAATGAAAGTATCGGGCACATGTGTGAATAGCAGAAACAAGATATATGACGAAAACGTAGATGCATTTTTTTCTTTGAAATTATGTATGCACTGTGTAGTGTGTTACGTGTAGAAAAAAATGAAATAATATAATAACTTGTCTTAGCCTTGAGTAACACGTGTTCGGTTGTCGAGAAACATAAATATACGTAGATTTTAAAGTGCACTAATATATATTCGACCATGAATATGTTGTTTTATTATTATGTCGTTGATTAAAAGAATGGGATACAGACATAACAAATCACACATAACATGGGATGTCTAATAGAAAGTAACGTGTTTCTGATCCAACGGCTGAGAAAGAAACCCTACTTTGTCGGTAACAAAATCGTGGCCGTCCAGTGTGTCGAACCAACGGATCCATATTATCGACATTTAAACACGAAGCGGCAAAGGAATGAAAAAACATGACATAAAAATTTCGACAAGATCTTCGAATGGGGCCGACAAGATAAATCAATGCTAAACAAGCTTGTCTCAAACGCCATCGTTTATGTTCCCATGAGAACATATAAAGTGGCAACAGAATAAAGTTCAAACACATTAACACCAATACTTTCAATCAAAAACATCAAAGATGGCGAATGAGAGTAATAATCTTGGACTCGAAATCACCGAACTACGGCTAGGTCTTCCCGGAGATATCGTCGTCTCCGGTGAGTCCATCTCCGGGAAGAAGAGGGCTTCTCCGGAAGTAGAGATTGATTTGAAATGTGAACCGGCGAAAAAGAGTCAAGTTGTGGGTTGGCCACCGGTTTGTTCGTACCGGAGAAAGAACAGTCTCGAACGGACCAAAAGTTCGTACGTGAAAGTGAGTGTAGATGGAGCTGCATTTTTAAGGAAGATTGATTTGGAAATGTACAAATGTTACCAAGATCTTGCTTCCGCTCTGCAAATTCTGTTCGGATGCTATATCAATTTTGGTTAGTTTATGTTTCTATATATAGTATATATTTTTGGTTTTAGTCTTTACTTATCAAGGCAACTAATGATCCAAAACATCGATATTAACTTTATAATCTTTATATATGAAAATGAAGATGATACGTTGAAGGAAAGTGAATGTGTACCAATATATGAAGACAAAGATGGAGATTGGATGCTTGCTGGAGATGTTCCTTGGGAGTAAGTTTCTAGCGACCTCTATAACATTCAAATTTACTTTCTTTTATTTAATTGATATCTAATAAATTATGAAACTATTTGTGTGCAGAATGTTCCTTGGATCGTGCAAGAGGTTAAGGATTATGAAGAGATCATGTAACAGAGGATGAATGATATTTATAGTCACATGTGAATGTGAGTGAGCCTTACAGATATCTAAATATACATTTTTGCAGTTACTCAATATTTCTCTTCGGAAGTCTAAGATTTCCGAAATTTCTGTAGAAGTTGTTTTCTTTGACATAGTTCATTCATCTTTATCTTTTGGTCACTGGACTAAAGTCTAGAGGCGGTTCTTATAAGCTACTGCATGACAGTTCAATATCAACAATCAATGAAATTTGAAATATAAATACTTAAACCTACTTCATATCAGAAAACTGATATGAAAATTCCGAATCTGTTTACATTGCCTCAAGATGGGAGAAAAATGTACATTCTCGTTACAATAAAAAAAACTCTAGGTACCGATTAGATGTTCCCGGGTTTGGAAGAACCAAACCACGGATCAAACTAGGCTAAACCGAATTCTAATCAGGTATTAGATGAGTGGGACTGTGGAAATTCTGTTTTATGAACAAAGAGTAACAGATGAATGAAAACGAAATTGGACCATCAATGTGACAAAACTATTATCGGTTAGGAGTTGAAACCTTCAGAATAGCGTGTCAAGTAGCTTTGGAGACGTGAGAACCGCCACAGATTTGTACTGCAAATCCATAATAAGTCTTATGAGAATCAAGGAAACCAAACTAAAGTTATACCAAACAGGTTTTAGTATGTGGTTTTAACTGATAAGCTTACTTTCTCTTGCCTATACTTCATGCGTATAGCGCTCAAGGGGCAACCTTTGGTGTTAAGCTGCAGATCTTGTAAGGCATGAACAGATGCTTTCAGATCCGATGCTTTGTACGTTGTGTAATGCTCAAGTGTTGGATTCTGCCGGGGGAAAAATCAAAAAGATGTTAAAGATCAAAGATTTTGTGGAGCTAAACTGTGTCTGGATATACAAAAGAGAAGCAACATCACAGACCCATGGGTGGTTTGATTGGTCCATTGTCCACTTGGCGAGAAAAACCGCTGAAGCAGCAACAACGGAAGGAAGAAACTTTAAGAAATGGTAGTCTATTAATGTCAACTCTGTTAGATAGCTGGCTAGAAACTCGACTTCAAGGCTTGGGCTCTGCCGAATCAGCAATCAAATATGGACACATTCTCAGTCTTTCTACTAAACTTTGTAATTAGAAGAGATAGGGGAGCAAATTGCGAAATGCATACCAGGCGAGAGGCTTGAGCTGCTCTGAGAAATCTCCTAAGGAACGTTTTTGGAGTGGGAGTGTATATTTGAAAGCTAAAATGCTTAAGTACTTGGTTCTCCATTTCCAGGACCTGCACATCACGACTCCATTAGCACATTGCACACTTTCTTTTTTGAGGATTCAGACAGCAATCTCGGTATACCTGATCTCTTGTGTAGGTGTTATCCGTAATGAAGCAAAACTCCTCAATGCGTGGAGCAGAGATTTCCTCATACTTCCTGAAAAGTTTATAAACAAATGCAGTATAAGTTTAGTTTAGCTTTTGAGAAGAGATTTACTAGTGAGATTGGAGAGGAACATACGAGGCAATTAGCATGCAAGTGATGCCGAGCAGTTGAAGTTGCTGTCTTTGCACGTAGTTTCCATGGAGGAACCAGTCTATGAGATACACTGTGAGGTAGAGAGTGTCAGATGCAAGTGTGTATTCTTCAGAGACCTGTGATTGAAATCAGACTTTTGTGAGAACCCGGAAAAGGTCATAGTAGCTTCAAAAGTTAGCATCAAAAGTAGAACTAAACACTAACCTCCACAAGCCAATCAACCAGAATTCCCCGCATGGACTGGGTGACATCCTTCTGTATTCTCTCCATAAAGTCCGGAAGTGGTCTGCGTTTAAGCTGCCAGAAGAGAAGTGACACAGAAGCACAAGCAATAAAACTTTCAGTCCTTTGGCTCACCAAGTTTCTTTAGAGACTATCAAAGCCTAGGAATTACCTCTGAAACACGCAAATTGTAGTGGATTTCAGGGGCATAGAGGCAGCACAGTAAAGGATCCTTGTCATCTGAATCGATGTCTACAAATTTTGGGATATCCGGTACAGTTGAACTACCAATAACAGCACTTTTCTCAGCTGTAACCATTTGCAAAAAAGATTTATAAGTCATTAAAGACCACTCCTTTATACAATAGGAACTAATCATATGAAAACTTGTGTTAAATGGATCACCTGTAGAAGCTGATCTCCCAAGAGGTCTTGGAGGCAATCTAGAATTCCATATCTCAATACAGTTATCAGCTGTGTTATCTGTGCCTTTAGAAACAGAAAGGTTTCCTGCTGTATTTGATGCAACTTCAACTTTTGCATCGGTCCTGGACTGAAGATCTGTGACTTCTGAAGTAACAGAAGTTGCCAACTGGGATGTACTCGCCAATCCATGACCGCGTCCTTTCTTTATCTGCTTGCTGTTTTTGGCCTGAAATGGCAAAACCCATGTTTCAGTGATGCATGTTTTACTTCACAAGATCTTTACAAAAATTCACAGGAAACCAAACACTATAAAGAAACATAATATAGTTTTAACAACCTCAAGTATAGCTGTATTGGAGTTAACATTTGTGATCTCCCCTAGAACCGCTCGCTTCTTCCTCTTGTTGGGTCCAGTGGCTCTTGTATCCTCCAAGGCTGGTCTTTTTGTGTTTACTCTCTGTTGATTCTGTGTAGTAGAAGTCACTTCTGAAGCGCGCAAAGCAGAGGCAAGGGAACGAGTGAATGGCCGAGACACAGCATTTTCCTTCCCCATGTTTAAAAATCCCACGATAAAACACAGCCTTGAAGAAGTCTTAGAGTCTTAGGATTGCATCATCTTCCTCTGATCTGTCAAAAGAACGCAAAGATCATTAGTTAAGGCAATAGAGAGATCAACATTCAGAGCAGATAGCAATCTGCAACCATGCATATAAAAATGTTCTGAAAAAAAGATGGCCAATTTGACTTAATAATCGAACCAATTGAGTCTTACAGAGGATTTTCCTTGAAAATTTTCCACTGATCAACAAAAGTATCAATAGAAGATACATTAAAGTTCAAAGCTTCAAACTTTTTTTCAAAACTCCGTAAGATTCAATGGTAGAATCAAAAGTTATTTGATTTCCTTATTGAACAATGCAAACAGTAATGCAGAAAAAGACTCCAATTTTATAAAATCTAGAGAAGAAAAAAGATTAGGAAAACCAATATTCGACAATCTAACTACTATTTCTTTCTTTTATAAATACCATCCATAAAAAATCGGAAGAGAAGCATCAGACTTTTCTCTTCAAAAGCAGCTACATTTCAATCTGATGACAAAAAAAAAAAAAAAA
>Ga0041059_1000711_pt1 | contig 25925 bp, 10 predicted proteins | sample AraColnosormetaG_FD_56232 | JGI IMG/M metagenome (GOLD analysis project Ga0041059, IMG submission 56232) | Arabidopsis roots microbial communities from North Carolina, USA - Col MF nosort | ecosystem: Host-associated > Plants > Roots > Unclassified | place: USA: North Carolina | collected... | reverse complement strand
TTGTCATCATGTTTTATGTTCTTAAGTATTGAAAAAAGTAGTACTAGTATCTGGTTGATGAATAAAAGATTACTCTAAAACATGTTTTTACTAAAAGAGGATTTATATCAATAAAGCTTGGTTATATATATATGAAAATATATATATATTTTTTTAAAAACCTTATTCCTAACTACACCCTTATTTATTTATCTAAATTTTTATTTATTTCAAAAAAGAAAAATACAATACAAGGCTTTGTACATCATTCTCTTATTAAAAAGTTTAGATCTCACATAAGAAGTTCTATCGAAATTTACAATTTTAATATACAAGATTACAATAAAAACTACCAGGTTTCCGATCATAAATTTCAGATAATACTAACAGAAAGAACGACAATCACATCCGTCGATCAAAGTTTTTGTAAAAGATCCTTCGATTTTTTTGTATACATAATGATATTATTTAAAATTCAAATATCATATACATATTTACAATTTTTGTATGTCCGCCTATCTATGGGGATCTTATCTAGTTAATCAATGAAATTTGGTTTTATATATACCAAAAAACAAACATTCTGACAAGGTCTAATTTGCATATTAATGTAAACACATCATATAAAAATTCCTAATTGTCACGAGTTCCAGGTAATCATTCATATACTATAATGCATATGGTTGCCAGAGAGGTATATTTAAAAAGCTTTTCATCTTTGGAAAAAGCATAAAGTTATGTTCATGAATCTTATAAAATGTTTTAAAGATAGTCCTTCACAAAACAAGACAAATCAAACGACACAAAGATTCGATGCTGCGGTGTCCTAAAAAGTTCTCTTTATTTGGAGTCTCAAAATCTAATTCTTATTTGTTTTCCTCAAAACACTTTCTGTGAAAATTTCGAAATGTCACTACACTGTGAGTTTAGCAAAAGAGTTTTTGTTCATTACGTTCTAATTCTATGATTATCTAATAGATTAAGTGCCATCACTTTCATTCATGAGCACACCATCACTAGTTAAAAAGATCAAGTGCCTTTCTCAGTTAATCCTAAATCCTAGTTAATGTGGTGTCGTTTTGACCAATCCATTAATACGTTGCCGTTTTAAAATCCCACCACGAGCATAATATAACGGATATAATGCTATCTTGTCTTGTTTCTCTCTAGATTTCAGAGATTCTCTCGAGTTTCTGACACGCGCGTACTCGCACGTGTCTCATCACTACACTAACCCTACACGTCTCCCTTTCGTGGACGCTCCGTTTACTTAATCTCCACCATCAGATCACATCTTAGATAAAAGCCTAAAATCAATCTAACGGTCACTAGCTCAAGGAGTATGTATTATTGTACGACGAGACACACATCGTTATCTCTCTTTATTATTTGGTAATATCATAATTATTATCTCTATGCACAGTTTTTGTTTCGTCACTGTCTTTGAAACTTAAAAGAAAAGAGAAGAAATAGAAAGAAAGAAAAAAAGATGAAATAATTTTGAAAAAAAAAGATTCGAAGCAAAGAAACCGTTAGCCGGCGATGAGAAGGCAGCGGCCATCGGTAGCCACCGCGCGTGATGCGCCGTCACTAGAGGTATACAATATCATTCCGATTCATGATTTCTTAACGGAACATCCGTCGCTGCGTTATCCGGAGGTTAGAGCGGCGGCGGCGGCGCTTAGAATAGTCGGAGATCTTCCGAAACCTCCGTTTGCTGATTTCACACCTCGCATGGACTTGATGGACTGGCTTGGTCTTCTCTTTGGTTTTCAAATCGATAACGTTCGGAATCAGCGAGAGAATCTCGTTCTTCACTTAGCTAACTCTCAAATGCGGCTGCAACCTCCGCCACGTCATCCCGACGGTCTCGATCCGACTGTTCTCCGGAGATTTCGGAAGAAGCTGCTTCGTAATTATACAAATTGGTGCTCGTTTCTCGGAGTGAGGTGCCACGTCACCAGCCCTATCCAAAGCCGTCACCAAACGAACGCCGTTTTGAATCTCCGCCGTGAGCTTCTCTATGTTGCTCTCTATCTATTGATTTGGGGAGAATCTGCGAATCTTCGTTTTATGCCTGAGTGTCTGTGTTACATTTTTCATCATATGGCTATGGAACTTAATAAAGTCCTCGCCGGAGAGTTTGATGATATGACTGGAATGCCTTACTGGCCTTCCTTCTCAGGTGATTGTGCTTTCCTCAAGAGTGTGGTCATGCCTATTTACAAGACGGTTAAGACGGAGGTTGAGAGTAGCAACAATGGGACGAAGCCACACTCTGCTTGGAGAAATTACGACGACATCAATGAGTATTTCTGGAGTAAGAGAGCCTTGAAGAGCCTTAAATGGCCTCTTGACTACACCAGTAATTTCTTTGATACTACACCTAAAAGCAGTAGAGTGGGGAAGACAGGATTTGTGGAGCAGAGATCATTTTGGAATGTGTATCGAAGCTTTGATCGGTTATGGATTTTATTGCTTCTGTACTTGCAGGCAGCTATTATTGTTGCTACTAGTGATGTTAAGTTTCCTTGGCAAGACCGTGATGTAGAGGTCTAAAAGCTTCTCCTTTGTTTGATCTAATTACGGTAATATGTGTTTTGAGTTGGATATAAAGACATTTTCTGTTCTTCTACTTGCAGGTTGCTTTGTTGACTGTTTTCATCTCCTGGGCGGGATTGAGGTTGCTCCAATCTGTGCTCGATGCTAGTACTCAGTACAGTTTGGTGAGCAGAGAAACTTATTGGCTTTTCATCAGATTGACTTTGAAGTTCGTGGTGGCTGTGGCATGGACAGTTTTGTTTTCGGTCTTCTATGCAAGGATTTGGAGCCAGAAAAATAAGGATGGTGTATGGTCTCGGGCTGCAAACGAGAGGGTTGTCACGTTTCTCAAGGTTGTGTTCGTTTATGTTATACCTGAGTTATTAGCTCTTGTACTCTTTATTGTTCCTTGTATAAGGAACTGGGTTGAGGAGTTGAATCTTGGAGTTGTGTACTTTCTGACATGGTGGTTCTATAGCAAGACTTTTGTTGGTCGTGGGATGAGGGAAGGTTTAGTGGACAATGTTAAGTATACACTCTTTTGGATTATTGTATTGGCCACTAAATTCATATTTAGTTACTTCTTACAAATTAGGCCTCTAATTGCTCCGACCAGGGCACTACTGAACCTTAAGGATGCGACGTACAATTGGCATGAGTTTTTTGGTAGCACTCACAGGATAGCAGTAGGGATGCTCTGGCTCCCTGTTATTTTGGTTTACCTGATGGATTTGCAAATTTGGTACTCGATCTACTCATCCCTTGTAGGTGCAACAATTGGTCTGTTTTCTCACTTGGGGGAGATCCGGAACATTGATCAGTTGAGACTTAGATTTCAGTTTTTCTCAAGTGCTATGCAGTTTAATCTTAAACCTGAAGAGCATCTTCTGAGCCCTAAAGCAACAATGCTTAAGAAGGCTCGTGATGCTATTCACCGGCTGAAATTGCGATATGGAATTGGTCAGCCTTTCAACAAGATCGAATCCAGTCAGGTTGAAGCAACTTGGTTTGCCCTGATTTGGAATGAGATAATCCTCACATTTAGGGAGGAAGACCTTATCAGTGATAGGGAGGTTGAGCTACTCGAGTTGCCGCCTAATTGTTGGAATATTCGGGTTATCCGTTGGCCGTGTTTCCTCCTTTGCAATGAGCTCCTACTTGCGCTAAGTCAGGCAAACGAGCTCTGTGACGCTCCTGATCACTGGCTTTGGTCAAAAATCTGTAGCAGTGAGTACAGGCGTTGTGCTGTTATGGAAGCTTTTGATAGCATCAAATTTGTGATTCTTAAAATTGTTAAAAATGGCACAGAAGAAGAATCCATACTGAACAGGTTGTTTATGGAGATTGATGAAAATGTGGAAAACGAAAAGATAACTGAAGTATATAAGCTGACAGTACTACTCCGGATTCATGAGAAGCTAATATCACTTCTTGAGCGTCTGATGGACCCAGAAAAGAAAGTATTCAGGATCGTGAATATACTGCAAGCTCTGTATGAACTTTGTGCATGGGAATTCCCAAAAACTAGGAGGAGCACTCCGCAGTTAAGGCAGCTTGGCTTGGCGCCCATTAGTTTGGAAGCAGATACTGAATTGCTGTTTGTCAATGCCATTAATCTCCCTCCTCTTGATGATGTTGTCTTTTATAGGCAGATACGGCGGGTCCATACAATTCTTACTTCTAGAGATCCAATGCATAATGTGCCCAAGAATATTGAGGCCAGAGAGCGTCTTGCTTTCTTTAGCAACTCTCTCTTTATGACTATGCCCCAGGCTCCCAGTGTAGAAAAGATGATGGCTTTCAGCGTGTTGACTCCTTACTATGACGAAGAAGTGATGTATCGACAAGAAATGCTCCGAGCTGAGAATGAGGATGGAATTTCCACCCTATTCTACCTTCAAAGAATTTATGAAGATGAATGGGTGAATTTTCTGGAGCGGATGCGTAGAGAGGGAGCAGAGAATGAGAATGATATCTGGTCAAAGAAGGTTAGAGATCTTCGCCTCTGGGCTTCATATAGGGGACAAACATTGTCCAGAACAGTGCGAGGGATGATGTATTATTATAGTGCCTTGAAGAAACTTGCCTTTCTTGATTCTGCTTCTGAAATGGACATCAGGATGGGAACTCAGATTGCCCCTGAGGCACGCCGTTCGTACTACACAAATGATGGTGGGGATAACACACTGCAACCAACACCTTCTCAGGAAATTAGCAGAATGGCTAGTGGTATAACCCACTTGCTTAAAGGGTCTGAGTATGGGAGTGCAATGATGAAATTCACATATGTTGTGGCATGCCAAGTTTATGGGCAACATAAAGCAAGAGGGGACCATAGAGCTGAGGAGATTCTGTTCCTGATGAAGAATCATGACGCCCTTCGTATTGCATATGTTGATGAGGTTGACCTGGGAAGGGGTGAGGTCGAGTACTATTCAGTTCTTGTGAAATTTGATCAACAACTTCAGAGAGAGGTGGAGATCTATCGTATCAGACTGCCAGGCCCCTTGAAGCTTGGTGAGGGAAAACCAGAAAACCAAAACCATGCTCTAATCTTTACACGAGGAGATGCGATTCAGACCATTGATATGAATCAAGATAACCATTTTGAGGAGGCTCTTAAGATGAGGAACTTGTTGGAATCATTCAAGACTTACTATGGCATTAGGAAGCCTACTATTCTTGGAGTCCGTGAGAAAGTTTTCACTGGTTCAGTATCTTCACTCGCATGGTTTATGTCCGCTCAGGAAACAAGTTTTGTAACCTTAGGACAGCGTGTTCTTGCCAACCCACTGAAAGTGAGGATGCATTATGGTCATCCGGATGTATTTGATCGGTTTTGGTTTGTGCCTCGGGGTGGAATTAGCAAAGCCTCAAGAGTTATAAACATCAGTGAGGATATATTTGCTGGATTCAATTGTACTTTAAGAGGTGGGAACGTTACACACCATGAATACATTCAGGTAGGCAAAGGAAGGGATGTGGGTTTGAATCAGATCTCTATGTTTGAAGCCAAGGTAGCGAGTGGTAACGGTGAGCAAGCATTGAGCAGAGACGTTTACAGGTTAGGTCACAGGCTGGACTTCTTTAGAATGCTCTCTTTCTTCTACACAACGGTTGGCTACTATTTCAACACAATGTTGATAGTATTTACTGTTTATGCATTCTTGTGGGGTCGGCTTTATCTAGCACTTAGTGGTGTTGAGAAAATAGCAAAGGATAGGAGTAGCAGCAATGAAGCTCTTGGTGCAATCTTGAATCAGCAATTTATTATTCAGCTAGGACTTTTCACTGCACTTCCAATGATTCTTGAAAATTCTCTCGAGCGTGGGTTTCTTCCAGCGGTTTGGGACTTCATAACAATGCAGCTGCAACTTGCATCGTTTTTCTACACTTTCTCCATGGGAACTCGAACCCATTACTTTGGCCGGACTATACTCCATGGTGGAGCCAAGTATCGTGCCACTGGAAGAGGGTTCGTGGTGGAGCATAAGAAATTTGCTGAGAACTACAGATTGTATGCTCGAACTCATTTCATTAAAGCTATTGAGCTCGCGATTATTCTGTTGGTATATGCGGCTTATAGCCCGTTGGCTAAGAGTTCGTTTGTTTACATACTGATGACGATTTCGAGCTGGTTCCTTATTACATCTTGGATTATTTCTCCATTTCTGTTTAACCCTTCTGGCTTCGATTGGCTCAAAACAGTAAATGATTTTGATGATTTCATTGCATGGCTATGGTCTAGAGGCGGGTTGTTTACGAAAGCAGATCAGAGTTGGTTTACGTGGTGGAATGAGGAACAAGAGCATCTGAAAACAACCGGAGTGTGGGGAAAACTGCTTGAGATTATACTTGATCTTCGGTTCTTCTTTTTCCAGTACAGTATTGTGTACCATCTTCGCATTGCAGAGAATCGAACCAGCATTGGTGTATACTTAATTTCTTGGGGATGCATCATCGGGATTGTTGCGATATACATCACAACAATCTATGCTCAGAAAAGATATTCTGTCAAGGAGCATATAAAATATCGATTCATTCAGTTCTTAGTAATTCTCCTTACGGTTCTTGTGGTCGTGATGATGCTGCAGTTCACTAAACTTACAGTAGTTGATTTGTTGATAAGTCTCTTGGCTTTTGTTCCCACAGGCTGGGGATTGATTTCTATAGCTCAAGTACTGAAACCGTTTCTGTTATCAACAGTGGTTTGGGACACAGTAATCTCTGTGGCTCGCTTTTACGACCTTTTCTTTGGGCTGATAGTTATGGCTCCAGTTGCATTGCTTTCATGGTTGCCCGGTTTTCAGAATATGCAAACACGGATTTTGTTCAATGAAGCTTTTAGCAGAGGGTTACAGATTTCTATCATTCTCGCTGGCAAAAAATCCACTTGAAGCAAATATTGGGTATGGTTCAGAATAAGATCTTCTTTATATGTTACACTGATTACTATTAACTAAACATCCATTAATAAGACTGATTTCATCATATTTGCAGGGTTCTTAAAGTTTTTGAAATGAGTTGGTCTGAGAAGGTTGGGCGATATCCTTTTCTCTAGCAAAAAAAGTTTTGCTTGAAGCAGCTTATGGTAGCCTGGTTTAATATCATCCTCCACCGTTTTGTGGCATTGCTCCAGGTTAAGCCTGGTTTTTCCTCATGGTGGTTAGCATTTTGGAGTTGATTGTTTGACCTTGGTTTGGCTTGTTTATAAACATATAAGGTATGTATCTATCTTCATTTGCTTTGGTGACTGATTTTATTTGTCAAGACCTTACGATTAAATACATAATTTTGTCATATTTGCAGGGTTCTTGATTTGTTGAGAGATGGTAATATGAGGGAGCTTAGAAAAATGACGGTATGCTTCACACTGCACCAGTTGTTTTGGTCGTGTACAGATTTGACCCTTTTGCATTTGTTAGGAGACTCTTGCTTTTAACAACTCTTATGCACATAGTTTGCTTGTGGAGACGATTTTTACGTGCTCTTAGACTCTTCACACTGCAAATGCGTGTCCAACCGCATCATATCACTTATGTAAACAACATTTCTCAGAAAATGGCTCATTTGAGCTCTAATTAATTTCAGATGACAAAAAAAAAAAAGTTTGCTTTTGGAGAGAGATCTTTTGACGTCTTTCACTCTTTTTTTTCTTAAGCGTTTCTCGAATCATTTTGTCATTTCTTGATTCAAGTTTATTGCAAGAGAATCATACTGGAATCTTACGTGATTATAAAGCATTGTAAAGCAAGAATGGTTTTTTACTTTTAACAACTCCGAAAAAGTGATAACTTTGACAAATAGTCAATAGATATACGATCATGGTATTATACTTTAGACCGGGATATTTAAGTAATTTGAAAGTCCTTTAAACAAATGTTCCATAATATATACTTGATAACCAAAGTTCGTTATTGGAAATATCCACTAGGCTTTTGTATTTTTGTGTAAAGAGATATGTTCATCTCGAAATGTCGAAAGACAACATGATAATGTTTTCCTATGAACTCTCTAGCTCTTCTCTCATGGAAGTAAACAAAGAAGAGATCCCACAAGTACAAAATCCTTTTCAATTTGAAGAAGATAAAGAAGAAACTTCTTTAGGAAAGAGAAAGATAGGTAAGTTGTTCTATTACAAAACCCATCAACTCAAGTTTTAGAGTTGTGCTCTGTCTGATAAATTCGACTTTAATAGATCATAATGATTTGATATCGGCAGATACGATTATTAAGACTGAAGATGAAAGGGAAGTAAAAAGAATAGCCTTCTTCTCTCAAGAACCTCTAGAAGAAGAAGAAGAAGAAGAAGAAGACATTGATATGATCGAAGAAGATACAGAGAGAGAGGATCATAGAGATAATAGCGACAAGATCATGGAAGATAATGTTCTTGAAGAAGAGTCTGTCGTTGACTTTTATGGATTCTTTTGAAACTTGTCTTCTCTAAGATAGCCTCTCGTTGACTTTTTCGTTTCTTAAGCTCTTTGCTTGATTGCTTCTTTGTCATGTAATTATATATATAGGAAATGAAAAAATGTTCTCTGTCTCTTTGCATTGGTCCAAAATCAAAACTAGAGACACAAAAATGTAAGTATTGTAAATCATCTTCAAGCATCAACCTCTTCTTGATTTGAGTGAGTAAAACATGTGATGAAGCTTTTTCTGGTTTTCAAGACATGATCGATGATTCGGATTGATCAGGATCTGTTTGAATCTCATGTGCAAGTTGTCTCGTTAAACAATCTGCTCGTTCATCGTGACCTCCTGCAAATGTATAAACTTTGAAAGCAAACTGAAAAGCCCTCCATAGCCTCTTAGCTCTCTCTTCCTTCATCTTGCTTTCTTCACCGTTCTTCGCTTCCTCGTTCGCTTCTCTCCTCTCCTAGAAAACAAAACGAGTCAGTCTTTCACCGCCGAGAATCAATTTGTGTAATTTATGTGTATATATTTTTACCTTTAGTGCTAACTCCATGCAATTTGATGAAACATCAACCATAGTTTCTTTGACTTGAACAAGAACTTCGAAATCAATGTTAATGTTGTATCTCTTAAACATTTTAGCGTCTTCGTCTTTTGTTCGCTCAACCGTTTCAATCTCGCCTTTAAATTTGTTGAAGTAACGCTCTATCTTGTCGAGAAGATCGTTTAATGGAGGCTCAATTTTCCAGTTCTTGAGCTCAACTAGAATCCCATCTAACTTCTTGTACAAGGCACCAGCTGTTCTTATTACTTCTAGTTTCTTCTCAGGGAAACCTTCAAACCTCGCGAGAACCTAAACAATCAAACGACAGATTCATATTTCGAGAGTGAAAATAGCGACTCGATTCAAAAAACACTAGGAGAATTCATACTTGAGTTTCATCAGTTAGTTTCTCAAGAATAGATTCTACTTTGCTATGAAATTCAAGCAACTCTTTCATGTCTTTTGTCTGGAAACTATGTATTGAGGATTTCAGTTCTTCGATCGATTTAGCGTATTTCTGAACATCTTCTTCGATTTGCTGGAAATAACTTGACCTATGACACAAATGAAAGACAGTGTCAAACTCAAGACATATAGGTTTAACTTGTGGCGCAAGTCATCTACCTCTTTGTCATCTCTGCAAGTGCATCAGCCATTCCTGATCTTGCAACTTTAACAGGAGATTTCTCTGCAACACTATTTTGCCCTTTACTTGCTTTTTTTGTTTTCCCTTCTACGCCACGGCCTTCAAGCTTCCCTTTGAGAGCCCAATAGAGATTTGCGATTTGTGCTGATCTTCTTAATTTGCTAGTTGCTTTCTTTAAGGATCTTCCGCTACCCGGTGGTGCTGGAGGTGCCGGCATCGACGGAGCATTGTCTCCATTTGTAGAATGCGTTTTCGAAAATTGACAAAACTCTCCACTTTCAGATGCTTTTGACATAGGAGGCGGCGGTGGAGGAGCTGGAGCTTTGTGTTCCGGTGATGGAGGTGGTGGTGGTGGTTGTGAGCGAAGACTAGATTTTGTGTTGAACGTTGAGACCGTTGGTGACGGCGTTTGCGGTGATGTAAGTGGTGGAGGTGGAGGCACATCTTCTTTTGGAGAAGATTCTGTTGAATCAGTCTCTGAAGTCGTGGTTTCACTATGATCCTCTGTTTCATTCTCATGCTCTGTTTCGAAACCTTCAATATGATGATGCTCTGTTTCAAAATCTTCGATATGATCATTTGCATCAATCTCATGCTCTGTTTCTAAACCTTCAATATGATGATGCTCTGTTTCAAAATCTTCGATATGATCATCTGCATCAATCTCATGCTCAGTTTCGAAACATTCAATACGATGATGCTCTGTTTCAAAACCTTCGCTATGATCCTTTGCTTCAGTCTCATGCTCTGTTCCAGAACTTTCCCTATGATGTTCTGTTTTAATCTCTTGCTCTGTTCCCTCTGTTTCTAAAACAGAGAAATCATTATCTTCTTCTTCTTTTTCTTCTGCTAATATCTCACTCTCTTCATTTTCTTCTTCGATACCAATCTTTGTTTCACTAACACTCTCTGAATCTCTCTGTGACAAGATCTGCATAGCAAACCGCTTCAAATCAACAGGACTTAACCTATCCAAAGCTTGAGCTCTTAAGTTCCATAGACTTGGAGATGTAGAGTTACTAGACATCATCATTGTCCCTGGAAGTACTGATCTCGGTGTTAATGGAGATGGATAAAAAGAGTTGTTACTTTCTGAATAAGAAGCAGATCTTGTAAAGCTTCTTCTTGCTTCTGATGAAACACCTTTTGGTGTTGTAAAACTCTTTCTTCCTTCAGATTCAAGATCCATCATACCAAATCTTTCTCTCGTCGTTTTGATTAGTCCATCAAGAGCTGCTAATACATGCTCCACTGAAACAAACAAACAAACAAAAATAGTCTATTAAGAGTTCTGTTTCACATTCTAGGGTTCAAAAAAGTGTTCAAGTAAACAAACCTAGACGATCTGATTTATTCTTCCCAACTCCACTGTTTTTGTACTTAGATCGATAAATCCAGTCACTATCCATAATCCAAGAATCCCCAATAGCTCTGAGATCTTCGTAGAAGAAAATTAACATCTGTTTTTGGGGCATTTCTGGGGTTCATCAATCAGATTAACAAGACTCATCAAGTAAACAAACTCAAGAGTTTTTCTATTTTATTCTTTTTTGTTGGAGTGTTTGTCAAGTAACTCAAAATCTGTTTAAACTCTTATGTGTACCTTATCCATGTCAGCTCCTTCCATTTCAAAAGATTGATTAATGGTTACAATCTCAGGAGATAGCTTTTGTAGATCCTTCATTGTTTGTGTTATAATCTATAACAACTCGAAAGCAAACAAGACATTAGGGTCTTTAGCTCTTTTAGATCTTTGTGTTATAATTTATCTTTAGCTACTGACCTCGGTGACAGATAGAGAACCATCAAGAGAAGGTAAATCAATCATATCTCTAAAAGCGAATATGTTTTTCCTTAACTCAACCATCAAAATGAAATTTGCTGAGCATTTCGGCGAAGAACCCTCCAAAGTGTTCTTTCTAGGTGTATTCGCTTTCGTCTTTGAGTTCTTTACTGACAAAGGAGACGCGGTCGCGGTGGGAGTAGAAACATGTTTTGTAGAATTGAAACTCTTTGGAGAAGAAGCTTGTGCAACAGAAGAAGAGATCTGTGAAACTGTGCGTCTGATCTCTTTATTTTTCTTTTTTTCGACATTGTTCTTTGATGTTGTTGTGCGTCTAAAATCGTGTTTTCCTTTGATAAGCCTTTTTAGAGCAAGCCCTCTTGCGACCTAAACACAACATCATAAAGAATAATATTTTAACATGTTAATGCAAACATAAATGTAGATGTGAGTCAAAAACACATTAAGTTCTGTAAAAATAAAATTTTTTTTTCAGTTTAACTTTTTGATAAAATAAGTGTGTAAAATACAAACACAAATGCCAAACATATGTCCTTCCGTTCGTTAGTTTGTTTTTTTCATCTTTTAGTATTAGATTTCTTCTTTGGAGTCTTAAAACCCGAGCAGACTATTTAGCGAAGAAAGCTAAAGCTCATAATAGCATTTTCTCCCATGTAAGTATATCGGTTTATGAATGACTCTCCGCTCTCTTTTCGATAACTTAATATAAATGGTGATTAGAGTAAAAAAAAAATACCAAACATATAGAGTAAGCATAATTCTCGTTTGCATATAGCGTTTGTGCTCTTAATTCATTTAGAGAAGAAGACAAAACCATAAAATGTAAAGACACACGTAAATATAAACACAAAGGAACAATGATGTTTAAAAGAACCTGCAATCTTGAGATTTTGCGACAGAAGGTTATCGGCGTGAAGCCGCAAAGCCTCCCGCTTGACATCGCGAGTTTTGAAATCGAAAAATCGATTTCTCAACCAAAATATTATTCAATCAGGAGAATCCATTAGAAAGAGAGTCTGATCTCTTTCTTAATGAATATTTTTTCAGGTGATTCTGTTAAACAAAGGCGTGCCAAGAAAGAAAGATTTGTGTTTTTCTTCAACAATGAATGAAAGAAAATCTCGGAAACAAAATCAGTCCGGAAATTCTAGAAAGATTGAATCCATCTCTATCTCTTTCTCTATCTCTAACTCATATGGTTATTATTAGAAAAGTTTTAAATGATAGAAATCTTTGACTATAATTATCACTGCTCTTAATTCTATTAAAACACTTTGGATTCTCCTGAAGGTTATGCTAAATATTGTAGAAGTAGAGACTATATATTATCGTTAGAGGTTAGCCGTTATTCTTAGGTTTACAAAGAGTTCTTTTTTTCAACGGATGAAAATAGTTAGAGTCCTTAAATTAGGTTTACTAAGTCCAGTTATCAAATCGACTTAACAAGCTGAAGGAATATAAGAAGAGAAATAGGGGAATGGAGGACAATTGGTATAAACCTAAATCAGTTTCTTGAGAAAGAAGCAACCAGTTCAAGTGTGTGGATTGAGTAATAAACCCTAACTAATGCTTTTTATTAACAGGCCAGCTCAGTAATATTGACTCCAAAATATTATGGGTTAATATATATATATAGTTATCAACAAATAAAATTGGGTCATAATATAGATTTTTTTTTATCTTAATATATAATTGTCTTTTTATAGTATATGTAGTAATGGATGTTGTGATCTTAATATTTTGCATAAGTAGAAATTCATCAAAATCTTTAATAACAAAATCATGAAATGTAGAATTATGACTTTAGTACCTTTACCTCTGTTTATAATTTTGGAAAAAGCATGAAATGAAAACACATGTTTACATCTTTTAGATTATCGTGATTAAGAAAGCTCACATGTATATTTTTTTATAATATTGTGATTTAAGAAAGCAATGTTGCATAAATAGAAAAAGAAAGCTCAGCTCTTATTACAAACTTAAAATTTCTTACAAATCATATTAAACATGATCTTATGTCTCGTACAAAATGCAATTGAATCTAGTAAAGCAAATCACACGAGATTTTCTCAAAGTAGATAGTTTCATCTTCAAGATCAAATCCGATGTTGTACATTTGAAATACGGTTGTCCAGATGATGTTAAGATTGATTCCCGGGGTCATCATCACAGCTAAACAGAAATACTCTTCTTCGATTTGTTGGAATAAGCTGGTTAGATCCAAATCTAAAGAGACTCCCTTGTAGAATGTCAATGTTACCGTAGGCAATGAAGCTAGCTCGCGTTGAACTGTTCCATTGTAACACTCTAGTTGGCCATCACTAAAGTTGTTTAGCTTTTCGTCAATGAAGTTGTCGATATGACTTTTGAGCTCACCGTACGATTCCCCAGCCGAGTTTAATATTGTGGTCCATGTGTCGATGATTGTGTTTCCTTTGATGGGTGTCAAGTGATTAGGAATAGTTATTCCATTAACGCTAATCATCTCAAGGTCGACATGATAATGACCATACCTCATATATTAGAATTTATATTTTAATCACATTTTAAGAAATGATAATGATTTTAAACACTAAACAAAATAAACAATATTAACAAAACAGAAAAATTAATTTAAATTATTTTGTTATAATCTAGATTTTAACTCAATGAACTATATATTAATGCTAGTAATTATTTTTTTATAATCAAGATTGCCAATGGCATTAATTCTTATCAAATAAATCTTTAAGTTATTTTTTTATTATCAAATATTGATGGAGATATATTAGATAAGAAAATGCTAGTAATCAAGAATATTAATTAATTGATAAGAAATGATAATGATCTTAAAAACTAAACAAAATAAACAATATTAACAAAAAATAAATAAATTATTTTGTTATAATCTAGATTTTAACTCAATAAACTGTATATTAATGATAGTAATTATTATTTTATAATCTAGATTGGCATTGGCATTAATTCTTATCAAAAAAATCCTTAAGTTATTTTTTTTTATCAAATATTGATGGAGATATATTAGATAAGAAAATGTTAGTAATCAAGAATATTAATTATAAGAAAAATGATAATGATCTTAAACACTAAACAAAATAAATAATATTAACAAAAAAAAATTAAAATTATTTTGGTATAATCTAGATTTTAACTCATTGAACTGTATATTAATGCTAGTAATTAATTTGTTATAATCTAGATTGCCATTGGCATTAATTCTTATCAAATAAATCTTTAAGTTAGTTTTTTTTAATCAAATATTGATGGAGATATATTAGATAAGAAAATGTTAGTAATCAGGAATATTAATTAATTGATAAGAATTAATGCCAACGACATTTATTGTAAATAAGTTCTAACTTGAAAATTTATTTGATAAAAGTGTTCCAAAAATGTATATGTGGATATGTTCATTAAAAATTTATAGATATTTTTTTATAAGAATTATTATTTGTATATAAATAATATATTTTTAATACATAATTTTTATCTAGGATAATTCATGATTTATGTTCTCATATTTGTTAGTTTAATATTAAAATTCAGTATTTGTTTTTATGGTTTGGATTTTTTAGAGGTAATAAAGATCAAAAACATGTATTATTTTTTATATTTTGTTATTTTATTTTTAACTTGTATTATTTAGAGATTGACCCGCGTTATACCGGAGGTTGATTTGTTTTGTTAGAAAATTAGATATTTTTATTTTGATTAATATTATTTGTATATATATAACATATTCAAGAGATACATCAAACGCCTATATTTTTATTAAATAAAAAATAGTATTTTGATTTTAGGATGATCTATAGATACATGCTATTGTTTTTTTATGTATTATACTATGATACACCTCTTTATGATTTTTATAACTAATTGTTTTTTTGAAAATTTTAGTTTTTGTTTTAGTGTTTAAAATTGTATAATTGTATTTTGATTGTTAATTTTAGGATTTCATCCATGGTATATCATCCCATATTAATATCGATCCAAACTCATCCCACCATATAACCTCGTCCTGTGAAATTAAATATTATTTTATCATTTTCTTATGAAGTTCGAATATTTATAATATTGGAAACTTCAAAAAAGTTTTAATATGGACCAAACTTCATAATTGTATATTGATTGTTACATATATGATTTCACCCGTAATCAGTATTAATATCTTTTTAATATTTATAATATTTAAACTTTTTATAAAGTTCATAAAATTTTAAAATCATTAATATTTAAATTTATTTTATAGAGTTTAACTTTTTAAAAAGTGTTAAAAATTGTAATATTTAAATTTTAATAAAGTTTAAATAAATATAATATTTTAAAACTTTTAAACTTGTAGTTATTTAAAATAAAGAACCGGAGTAAACCGAACAACACTTTTAATTTTGGATGTTTGATATATCAAGGTTCTTTCTCATTTGTATTCAGAAACACTTTGGTCTTTTTTATAGTATGACTTTTAACGATTTCCCAATTTTTTAAGCAATGTGGGATCTTTAAAACTTATTTGTTTTCATCGATGGAGTATTATATGTCTGTTTTAAAAAATTTGAATTTCATCAGATGCAAAAAAATCTAATATTTTATTAAATATATGTATTTTATATATAAAGTAAAAAAACTATATATAAAAACAAAAAATTATATATTTATAATGTTGATATATAGATTTAGGAAATTAGCTTTAATCGAATATAGTTCAATAAAGAAAGATTCAATTAAGGATAAAAATTTAGGAAAGAGTTAATTCAACTAATTAATACAATTCAACTAATTGTAAGTTTTTAGTTATAAAGTATTTGATTGAAATTAAATTTGTAAGGACTAATATTGAAAATAGTACATAGGTGAAGGATTTTTGGGCAAAAAACCTACGAAAAATATAAATAAGTTCTACTAGGGTTAATTATTTCGAGAATTATACAGCCAGTTGATTCTTGCTTAGAAATTTTGAGCATAACTCAAAACGAGTTTCATGAATTCGTACTAAATAATTGAGTATATCAGTGAACAACGAATACTATTCTTTTGACCTTCCACATGAAAATTATAGTCAAAATTCAAATTGTAATGTATTAATGTAAATTATTTTCACTCGACCTTGGATTTGACTGGTCAACGTCAAATGACTCATATTCATGCACTTTGATTTATGGCTTCTGTCAATGTAATGACTCATGATGATGCGTGTGTGACCGATTGAGATCTTTAGGTGATGGAAATCCAATCTACGCTCTAGTGGTAAGAAGAGCCCTCGAAACTTCATGAGAATATATTAAAAATGAAATTAGCTATATTGATACAATTCTTTCACGCTATACATAAAATACACTTTCTGACTGCCAATTATGATACAGTCAAATAGAACACATATCCTAATTGATGAGCCAAAAAACTTATGTATGCATAATTACATGCATGCATGATACATTAATGGGTTTCATTAGTAACACAAAACTATATAAAGTTTTTAGCTGTTAGCTGAATCTGTAAGTTTTTTCGAAATAGTGCATAATTGTAAGAAAAAACTGTACAAAAAAACTGTACATAAGAACTGAAAGTAAAATTTTAAATAATTTTTTTGATAAATTTTTTTGATTAATAACTGTTAAAATTATACAAAATATATTGTTTTGATAATAGGTTACCATGCAAAGCAATTGAATTTAAATTAGAAGAGTTTGTTATTTTAGTTGAAGATCGATATCATTGATAATATTTATAAATTTTGACTTTCGTTTACGATCGATATCAGATTGCTTAAAAATGTTAGATTATTGACTTTCGTTTAAGTATTATATTGATAGGTTTCTTCAGTTCGTTTCAACAAAATAAGTTACAAAAGTTTATACAAATATTAAAATATATTTGAACTAAATTTGATTTTAATATGAATTTCAGTTCTAGCTATGTTCGATTTGGTTGACTGGTGTACAAAAAAAGATATGTTGGATTGTGTAGACATATTTTTTGGTTCGATCGGTTTTAGAGTGTATATATTAATTGTTTCAAATTCGGTATGATTTATATAATTCTGTATATATGTGTAAACCAATGTATCCGCTAATTATACATGTGTATACATTTAGTATCATGATTCATGTATCGATATACATTATTACACAGTCGACATTACTGCCATGCCCATGCAACGTCAGGAATGTAAATAATGTATATTTACTTGACTTCATAGGCATGTCTATTATATACACACACTAGAATAGTAGCTAGCTAGATACATCTAAGCGTGGTGAAATTTTCATTGGCCCTTTTGTCTTTTAAATATTCCGAAAATAAGTTTCTCAAAGGCCATAATATTGACCAAGCTGGTCTATTTTAAAATTAGTTAAACAATGAATAGCAAGTATCATTTAGGTCGCCATCTAAACTTACGTTGCTCATATAATCAACATTAAACATATCAAACAGTTGTAAAATGCAACAAGATATTTATAAGTTACTCTCATTTAATATTCAAAAGTACATGTAGTATTATTATATGCATACAGTCTTCGATGAACTTCCATGAGTTCTTGGAAATTCTATCCACGGTCGGGATTTTTAATAGTTGGGGACCAAATTTGAAACGATATCTACATATACATTTTTGCAACTATTTTGTGAAATAAATCTTGTAGTTGAGATTTATTTACAATGGCTGCCACTAGATTTTCATTGCTTTTCTCCATAACTATAACAATTCGATTATAACCATCAAACTGCAGAAATATTTGATAGCATTTAATTACTACAAAATTACAAAATATTTAGACAATAATTCATAAACATATCATAAATAAGATCAATATTAATAAAACTAATGTTTTTTTACGGGACAGGTTGGCGGGACGGGTTTGGCAGAACGTTACTTAATAACAATTGTAAACTATAAAATAAAAGTATTTTATAGATAGATATAATTTGTAAACTTTTATGTATATTAACTTTAAAAAATAAATTGTTCCCGCGGTGTACCGCGGATTAAAATCTAATAATCCTTAAAAGGACAAAGGATTTCAAAATAATAATTCTTATTCATCTCTTAAAAAATACTTCTCATCCCTATCTAGCTCGTTATACTTCAATCAAGAATCATAAACTAATATAAAATATCTTGACCTTGTCAAATAATCAATAATGTCGACATGCATGTGTTACATATATAATTTCCATACCTAAATCCAATTTCCTTGCATTAGTTTATATTCCAATTATAGGGACTAGTTTTCGTTGTAGGCATAGCAAAGATAGTTTTAACAGTGCTGCAAAAAAATGGTAATCCTTTGATAACTTTAGTCAGTGGTATTTTAAAATTTTGAATAATGGTCTAGAATAAATTTATTAAAACAAACCAACTTTTTATTCATTGTAGAATATCAAAACAAAAAATTTGTTTACGACAAAACAATTTCATTGAATACACACCTTTGGAATATCAAAATTTTGCACATTAATTGGAGACTCATCAACCGTGGGAGCTGCCGTAGAAGTATTTCTCTACTCCATACAGAAGTCAAAGCTCTACTTTGGGCGATGAAGTGTATGATTGGCACCGACAACAAAAAAGTAGTATTTTTTACAGACTGTTCAGACCTGGTGAAGATGGTGTATTCTCTAACCGAATGACCAGTGTTTTTAACTTATTTGGAGAAATTCCAGACCGATAAGGAAGAATTCACAAGATTTTTCTTATTTTTAATTTCTCGTACTGCAAATGTTAAAGCGGACAAATTGACACGAAAAATTCATACCAAATCGCTTCATATCACTTTTTGTAAATAATTTTTCTAAGAATTAGCTCTTTTGAACTCTAAAAAAAATCTCATGACAAAAAGAAAAGAGCAAATATCAAAATTTTATTAAATGTTTTTGGGTCAAGTAAATATATACAACAAAAGAAAACCCGAAGTTTTCAAGTCTCTAGCTATGGGTGAAAAAACAAATTAACGAAACAATATATATATATATATATATATATATATCAATTAAATAAATTTCAGTTTTTCACTCATGACCTTTGGGTTTATATATATGCAAACCATGCAAAGACTTTAAACTGGGACAAATATGGCTATATATATGTAAGGGCAAAAAAACACAAAAGAGAGACGACAATTTAGAGAAAACAAATTAATGTTAACCTCAAGGACATGGATCATCTCTTCAGGCTTAGTCGGAGCCATATCACTGATGCTTCGATCGGTTTTTAACTTCTCCTTCACCGGAGCTCGCTTCCTTCTCCCTACTAATTTACACCCTATTTTCATCATCAACGGCATCATCTTTGCCCTCGCAGCCTCTACTTCACTCTTCGGAAACGGACCAGACTCTCCGGCCACAAACCATCACCATGATGATGATACGTATGATTACGAACAGGACCATCATCACGACCATGATCGTGACCGTTCTTCTAATAACTCATCCACTTCTTCGTTTGATCAAAACAATAATAAGGTTCACGAGAAAGAAAATTTTCCAGTGAGATCAGAGAGTGGAGGATCTTATGGGGTTTCTTCTCCGGAGGTTCGTTTTTTTCCAACGGCGCCGGAGAAGCCCGTCGGTCTCCGACGTCCACCTACTGTTCCTGTAAAGACTTTTCCACAAGGTATCTATCTATTACGTGCCGTCTCAAAATCTTTGTAGAGTCCTCAGCAAAATCCTTTATTAAAATTATATTGATATTTTAATTTATATGTATATCCACAATTTTCTTATAGAGAATTATTTTTGAATCGTATTTTTGTTCCAAAGTTTCAGTTTTTGTTTTTTTTAATTTTTTTGGTCAAACTTTAAAGATATAACCCAAACTTGTATTGAAAGTGGAATTTTAAGAGATTTGTATAGAATTTATAAATCCTATGTTATTTAAACATAAATTTTAAAAAGTTTCATAAAATTCAGTGTTATTGAACTAATAATTTCAAAATCCACCTGAAAATCCACTGTTATTGAAAACAATTTGTGGATTTGAATTTAATGATTTTGGAGGATTTGAGAGGATTTTCTTAGTTAAAAATACAGAAATCCAAATCTCATAGTTTTGGGTGAGATTTGAATGGATTTTACAAAAATCATATGAACTTCTCCTAGACTAAAATCATCAAAATCATTTAAAAACTCAAGAAAACTCAAATCACTTTAAATTCTAATTTGAATACACCCTCCTTTATTTGTTAAAGATTTAGAAAAACATAAACCAAACTGAAAATCTTGTAGGAAAACAAAATAACAATAAGAAGATTATAAAAAATTCTATAAATAATACTTCCTCTGTTCTGTAATACTTGATAATCTAGAAAACCATATATATGAAGAAAACATATTAAAAGCTGATTCTAAATGTATTTTTTTTTGTGATTTACATTTTTTTATAATTCTACATCAATTATATGTTATATTTAATTATATATAAAATATTATATAAAAAAAATCAATATTTTAGAAACAATATTTTTTCTAGAAAATCAAATAATAAGGAACAGATAGATTCCAGTATCATTTTGTCCAACGAAAAGTATGAGACTTAGAGAAATAAAAAGGATAAGTTGAGTTGTGTGATTTTCGTTATGAACAATGAATATTACGTTTAATTACTTTGATTTAGTTCCAGTAAAAACTCCAACTTCGTATATATATAACTATATCATCAGACAATACATCGGGGGACGAGAGCGAGACCATGGAGGAGATGTGGGAGAGAGTCAAAGCCGAAAAGCAACCAAAGAAACCTAACTCGTTGCAAGACCACGTCATATCCAGGGGAGACACAAAAATGTCAACATCTTCATGGCCGTTGCCGTCACGTTCACCGTCACGAGCGAGGAGGCCTACTCCTTCGTTGTCTTCGCTATCACCGTCATCGTCGCGAGCAAGGAGGCCTCCTTCATCTCCCGCGCGGCCGGGAAAGAAGTTGATGGAGAGGATTCCGTCGTGGGTGAAGTTGAAAAAAGAGTTATCAATGGGAAGAGAGGAGCTCAATTCACGAGTGGAAGCCTTCATTACAAAATTCAAGGATGAGATGAAGTTGCAAAGGTTGGAGTCTGTAAGACGTTACAAGTCTTTCCGTGGTCACAACGATGAAAAGTAAGAAAGTTGATATAATTATGTAACGGAGACTTGTCTTCATTTTGTATCATATATGGTTAGATGTGTATGTCTTTAGATTTAATTATGTAAATCTTGTGACCAAATCTGCATATTACTACATTCATCTTGATTTTACATTTTTTACTTGATCCCATTATCCAAAGTGAGTATGTATCTCAATCTATAATCATATTGGAAGTTCAAGATTGATTTGAATTAGTTCCAATCCACGTGTGTTCACAATGATATTGGGCCTAAGGTTAATGGCGACCTGATCACCTTCCAAATTAATGCTTCATTAACCAAACACATACACTAAAATGAACTAAATAATGAGTTTGAGCATAAAAGAACTATTATGTTGATAACATTTAACATATAACTTCTATATTGATGACTAAAAAGAGAAGGAAATAAAAACATCTAACTTTTTAAGTCAAAACTCAGTGGAAATTTGTAAGTTATATGCCTTTGGTTTCAATTTTGCTATGACATGTAAAATAATGCAACAACAACCCAACCCGACCCGTAAAATAACCGCAATGATAATCCCAAATAGGCAAATCTATTGCTATGTTGACACGTAAATTAGCAACGACTTACCGTTTTTTTGGAATGACCAAATTCATACCTATGTTATTTTGTTGGAAAGTTTAGAATTAATTTAATTAACAACAAATTCTTTTCAATGAATTAATTATTAGGGTTCACAACTAAAGCAAGCCCAAGCCCAATGTAATGTCCATGTAACTAGGGTTTTAGCAAATTAGAAAATTCATATATATAGTTATTTAATGAGAATTATGATTGTAACTTTGAGAGTTGGAAACAACTCTCCTCCTTCATCTTATAAAATATCAATTTAAAATCGTTTTGTTATTGGTGACAAGCCTAAAGCTCCTTCCATTCTCTGTTCTTTACATTGATCTTGGTCTTGCTTTAGTTGTAATCAACTTACGACGAATTAAACATGTGTTTTTGTATTGAGAAAGCTACATCTAAACTAAAATTCACAGAAAAAACTGTATTGAAAAACTAACTTAGATTGGTCGTTTTAACAAGCAAAGACATCAAGGTTGTAAGGAAAGCATGGAGGATGACTGTTCAATGTGTCATCCAATATCCTCTTTGCCTCATACTTCATCCAACGATTAATTTTTTCTTCTAGTTTCCTTTATGATGCTTTCCACTATGGATATGTCTATTTGCATCATTTTTTCGTAGAAACAGTACCACCACATCCTTTTATCTCTCTTAATTCAGTATCTACAAGATACATAAAGAGTAATCATAAAACATATTAAACAAGGTTACAAACTCAAAAACATGATGAACATAGCAAATGCTGCTTAAAGAAAAACTTTCTAACTATTTTAGAATGCTAAATATTAATATCAATGGAAATCATCACTGGAAAATTGTCGTCGGAGTCACCAACGTCGGAGTCACTACCACCACCTCAATCTTTGGCCATTTTTACTTACCCCTTTTCTTAGTTTCTTATTTTTTCTTATTTCAATTAAATTATCAAAAATATTACAAATCACCCTCGTGGGAATGCAGATTATTATTTTTTAATATCACAAACAACAAATATATGATTGCAACTATTATCCTCAAAAGGAACAAATTAGATTATAAATTTTAAATAGTTTCAACATTAGAATATTCAAGAAAAAGGCTGAATCTAAATTTGAACATTTATACTATAGAAAAGTCGAGGTTATTTGCTTCTCAAAGCGTCTACATAAGATTTAAAACAACCAATCGAGATTAACCATCTCGCTAATTAACATTTATGAAATTATTCTTATTTTTTTATTTTTTTAGATTTTTGTAAAATAGGAAAAACCAATATATGAAATAAAAAAAAGTATTTGAAAATATGGAAAGTTTTCTAAACATTTTGTTACCAAATAATATAAAATGTATCAACATGTAAATTTCTATTTTATTAAATTTATAAACGAAAATAAATAATTTATTATTAGTCTCTCTAAATTTATTAGTATTTCATCTTTAGTTACAATAGCAAATTATAATAACTATCTCATTAAATGTATTTTCAAATTTCTCTTCCTTCTGATCTGCAAAACTTTCATATCTTTAAAATAACAATCTTGTGTAGTCTTTGTTTTAAGTTACAAATTTAACATGTTCTGTGATTAAGAAACCAATATCTAAAATTATTTCTATGAGTCGGAACAAAAAACAAACTAAATTTATAATTTAAAATAGCTGGAAAACCAAATGACGGTTTCTTTAATCAAAAAACATGAGCAGCTTGATATGTTTCGCTATAGGCTTTAATCGTTTCATCCATTTATCTCTATTCTTTTTTTGTGAATGGTTTTGGAACCTCCATCCAAACCATCTTCCTCCTCATATTCATCAGCATGATCGATAGCTCAAAAGATCTTTTTATAATTGTTGTTGTGTATGGAGTTGAGGATTTGGTTATGAGCAATCGTCTTCACGATATTAACTTTTGTTCAATCATTCATTGGCCATGAAAACATTGTTCGTGTGAATTTTTTGCTGACTCGTTACAATCACAATCTACGCATATCATCTCTTTATATTTGTGATGAATTTGAATAATCAGTCTTTGCTTTAGTTCAGAATCTCATTCGATACGCTTGTTAAACAAATGCTAATCGAAACAAGTAAGCAAACCAAAAAGGTGTGGACAAGTTTTTCGTATGGTTGATTCTAGCGACGTAGGGAAAGCGGCAATTTGGAGTGAATATGTCTTACTTCCATCCATTCATGGCAGTAATATTATGTTCTAATTGACTAGTTGATACCCTTAAAATATGTATAATCTCTAATAAGCTTTCTTCTTTATTTCTCTACATAATGAATGAATTTCATGATGTTCACATTGCTAAGCATGTTTTAGGTGATATGATTTGCACATAAAATTTTTTCATATGCATATGTTTTGCTCATGTTTTGCATAGTTATGTTATGCATAATGGACGCATCTATATATTTATAATTTACAATTCATTATCATGTAAAAGATAAGTTTAAACCATGATTTTTTTTGTAAGAAATGTTTTACCTTTTCTCTTCCTAGTGATTTTCAAAACTTCCATATCTTTTTTTTTAAAAAAAATCTTGTGTAGTTTATATTTAAATTTACAAATTGAAATTGTTATGTGATTAAGAAATCAATATCTAAAATTATTTCTATGAGTCGGAACAAAGAATAAATTAAATTTGTAATTTAAAATAGGTGGAAAACCATATGACGGTTTCTTTAATCAAAGAACATGAGCAGCTTGATATGGTTTCGCTATAGGCTTTCATCGTTTCATCCATTTAGCTCTATTCTTTTTTTGTGAATGGTTTTGGAACCTCCATCCAAACCATCTTCCTCCTCATATTCATCAGCATGACCGATAGCTTAAAAGATCGTTTTATAATTGTTGTTGTGTATGGAGTTGAGGTTTTGGTTATGAGGGTAATCGCCTTCACGACATTAACTTTTGTTCAATCATTCATTGGCCATGAGAACATTGTTCGTGTGAACTTTTTGCTGCCTCGTTACAATCTCAATTTACACACATCATCTCTTTATCTTTGTGGTGAATTTGAATAATCAGTATTTGTTTTAATTTAGAATCTCATTTGATATGTTTGTTAAAACAAATGCTACTAAAAAAAAGTAAGAAAACCAAAAGGTGTGGACAAGTTTTCCATATGGTTGATTCTAGCGACGTAAGGAAATGCGGTAATTTTGAGTGAATATGCCTTACTTCAATTCATTCATGGCAGTATGTTATGTTCTAATAGACTAGTTGATACCCTTAAAATATGTATAATCTCTAATAAGTTTTTTTCTTTATTTCTCTATATAATGAATTAATTTCATGATATTCACATTGGTAAACATGTTTTAGGTGATGTGATTTGCACATAAAGGTTTTTTCATATGTATATGTTTTGCTCATGTTTTGCATAGTTATGTTATACATAATAAATAATTCATTATCATGTAAAAGATAAAACCATGATTTTTTTTGTAAGAAAGGTTTTACTTTTTCTCTTCCTTGTGATTTTCAAAACTTCCAATCTATTATAAAAAAAAACTTGTGTAGGTTTTATTTTAATTTACAAATTTAACTTGTTCTTTGATTAGAAACCAATTTCTAAAATCTATCTTATTATATAAAGTACAGTTTTGAAGGTTAGTAACTCACGAGATCATGACAAGTCTCTATTTTAGCGATTTTAGATTTTGATACGTGTAAAACTTAATATTAAAATTTTTGAAATTAGAAAAAGATTGAAAAAAATTAGAAATTTTAAACAAGAACATACATATAAGATCATAGTAGCAAGTTCTCTTGAGAAATATATATATATATATATATATATATATATATATA
>Ga0041059_1000710_pt1 | contig 25938 bp, 23 predicted proteins | sample AraColnosormetaG_FD_56232 | JGI IMG/M metagenome (GOLD analysis project Ga0041059, IMG submission 56232) | Arabidopsis roots microbial communities from North Carolina, USA - Col MF nosort | ecosystem: Host-associated > Plants > Roots > Unclassified | place: USA: North Carolina | collected... | reverse complement strand
TTTTTTTTTTTTTTTTTTTTTTTTTTTTTTTTTTTTTTTGAATATCATGAAGTTCTGGACTGAAGCCCGTAATCCTCCAGAACCGAAACCACAGCATGTAATATTAGTTTCGTCCCAAGCGTCAGTCGAACCGACAACCTTTAAACTTCGCCTAGGATCTTTACCAATTGAGCTAACGACACTTGGTTTTACTTTTGGTTTTACTTTTGCTATTAGGGATTTTTTTGAGGCTCATCATATCTTCCTCTATATGGATGAATAACAAGATACGTAAAAAAGCTTCCAAAATTATGATACGAACTATGAAGAGGAGGTCTAAACACCATACGTGTATACAACAAACCTATTTTATCTTCTTCCAGCGAATAAGTAACAACTAACAACGACACTTCTTCTTCTGAATTTACAGGTGGTTCAATGGGAGCTACTATGCTTAACGGTCACAACTCACAAGCTCTCTAATGGTGGGTCACCTTCTTCACCAGATGGTAGAGTGGTTGGTTTGATTAACGAGAAAGGTAGAGATAAAATGGAGTCTCCACTAAGATTTAGTGGACTGCATGATCAATCAATGAAAACAGCAACCCCATGAAACCTTGTTTCTTTTATCTTGTTAGTCAAGTCACCACAACTTTCTATGTGAGAATCTCCATATTTCTTGTTGTTTAACAAAAAAAAAAAAGATTAGCAAATGGACTTTAGATTCCGTAGCCTCTGATCATATGATGACCTTTAGAAGTTAATGATCTTTGCTAATTTTACCAACGCCAATGTTGTATATATTACTTACTGTAGCCAGAACAGTAGCGCTTTAGATGGTCTCATAAACCACTCTCGATAAGTCAACTCACAAAAGAACTTACGGTACCTCATACAAACTTATCTCGGTGATTTTAAAGTCTATCAAACAAAATTTGTAATTTGTTTCATGACATATGAGTTTAGCTTCTGAAGGATTTAGTTTGAAGAAATTTTGTAAAATAGTACATCACTTTTTTCAAATAAAATATGGAGAGAAAAAAAGTTATGATTCTGAAAGACCTAACAAGGTAGTTGCACCAAACATATATAACACCCAAAATAATCAACATTTGTCTCAGTGTCTGTGTTTTGTGTTCAAAAATATAAACAATAATCATCTTGGCCGCAAAAAATGATCTAGCCACCACGTTTGCAAAATCACCAGACCTCTAAACTAGCCATGACAGAGAACAAGACGGATCAGGAGTTACTGTCACTTGTGTGGGTTTTTAATTTGTAGACATTTTTTTCTTAATTTAGTATTTTAATTTTGAGTTTAATATATTTTTAAAGAATTATTTCTTATTTTAATTTAATAAAAAAATATAAATATAATATGTCAAATAGCAATTCAAATTAGTGGTTAATTCGTCTTAAACTAAAACGAATAATCGACAAATTCTATTTGATATTAGTCATTATGTAGTCGTTCATTAACTACATATTCATGACAATATTTTCAAGACAAACGTACATGAAAATTTCCGTTTATAGAAAATTCTTCTATATTAAGATATTCTTTTTTTTTCTTTCTATATTAAGATATTCAGAGTAATGATAATATACCTTTAAAAGAATAGATTCAACAATCCCATGATTTAAACAGGAAGAAGACCGTTGACACAAAATCTAATATTGGAGGTTGCACCTTCTTCATCAAATGGTACAGTACTAGCTCTCATGATTAACGAGAGAGGGAGAGATCAAATGGACCCTAGTCTCCACTAACGTTTTGTGGATTGCATGAGTCATAATCTACATGTAATGAAAACACCAACTCATGCAACCCCCTTGCTTTTATGACTGTTGGTGTAATGATATGTTAACTTATCCAATTTATGTACAATATATAACCGAATAAAGAAAACTTATCCTCTGTTGTCGTTTGTCAACTTTAAGTTGGCGAATGTAATAAATGATTTGGCCGGATCTTCAACAGCAGCACGCACTAATCATCAGAAAAACATAGAATACTACAAAGTTTTAAGGAATCTTCATTTAAATTGTCATAATCTAAATTTAATTACGGATTTTGATGATTTGGCCAAAACCAAATTTGTCAGAGATGGATTGAATTCTTGGACAAGGTAAATTAAAATACGATTTGATTTGGTGTTTACGAGTGAGATTGTTACGAATTTCAGAAGACTTTATCTATTGAATAGAAGTTTGATCATTTATACAATATATATGTGTCATTTGTGTAAGATATATAAAAGGAAAGAACAAGAAAGAAACAGTTTCAAAAAACTGAAAAATACTAGCTTTCAATGACTAGAGAGTGAATAATACTTTGAGGTTAGAATATGCTCGTTAGGATCATGAGAAAGCTCAAGACTTCAAACGATAACAAAGGACAGTTTACTTTTAAGATGATGAGTGAGATACCGCAGCTTCTTGTTCATGATCATCATTCATCATCCTTGAGGTTTGTAAAACCAAGAACAGACAAGGAAGTAGCCAAGGTTCAAGACTCCTCCTATGACTAAAACCCAGTAAACATTGTCAACTCTTCCATGGTTTATGTCATTTGGTAACCACGCGGTGGTTCTTTGGATTACGTCGACCAAAAGTCTCCAAATCACTTTACTCCAAATCACTTTAGTTCTAACAGTTATATATATATTGCATAAATCACTTTACTAATTCTTTTTCCTGTCATAGTAGTCCGAATAATAATATATCTCATAAATATAAATATAGTTTTCATATATAAACTTAACTAAACACTTTAAAATGAAGAAAATCCAAAATTTTAATATAAAGAGACTCATATCTATCACTTAGAAATGCATTGGTTGATCATATATAGAAGCATTGTAATAGAATTTGGTTATTTATTTATAAGTAATGATTTTTTTGTGTTTTTATTTTATACATTTTATGACATATTCTAATATAACGTTCTATAAATTAATATTGTCTGTAATATGTTTTAACATATGCTTTATAGTTTTATAAGACTTTTATGATCTTAATTAGTTATAATCAACAGTGAAGACTATAATAATAATAAATACAATTAGTTTGGAAATAAAATCTAAGTTTTAAGAAATAAAAATAAAAATAAAATAAAGGTTTTATTTTGGAAAACAACACCATTCATGACAAAACCTCTGGAAATGTTCTTTTAGTCCAAGAGTTTTGGTTTTCTCGCACTTTTTACCCTAAAAATGCTCTTGAAGAGAGAATGGAGTCTCTCATTCTAAAAATGGTGGAGATAAGTGAGTGCGATGTGTACGTAGAGACTGTGGTGTTGATGTATTGAGATATTCTTAACAACAAGTTAGTTGGTGAAACTGTCATCAAAATCTTGGCTTTCCTTAAGGTAGATATGAACATTGATTTGATAAAGTTTTGTCTTTTATATAGTGAAAATTTTGATTCTGGTTGATAGACTTAAGGCTTGAATTGGGTACAAACCAGAATGATTATGATAGAGTAGATTAGATCCATGTCTCTTTGAATCTTTTAAGTGTTCTTGTTCTGTTTGTGTTTGAGAAAAGTAGAACTTTGTGGACTAATTATTCACATAAACACTGTTTCTGCTGCATCTTTTGTGTGTGGTTTTAGTAGTTATAGTGTTACTTTGTAAGAAATGCTCATTTGATTCATTCACATTGCGTCAAGCGATCTGCTCTGTGATTGTTCTTGACGTTTTCAGTATGTATGGCTGGCCAAATCTGAGAGCTTTTCATGTCTAAATTGGTTTCTCGAGCTCTTTTTCTTTTGTGATGGTTTCAGTCTTTTCTTTTATAGGTTTCTTCAGCTATATTGCTTGACGAGGGAATAAAGTATCGCCTACTATGGCCGGGTCAGAAGGAGCTAGCAATCTCCATTCCAAGATTCCAGCTATGTACAGACACAAAATATGCAAGATCACTGCAAAAAATCTATCTTTTGGTAAAGGAAGGATCTTGGTGAATAGGGAGACTCGGTTTTCGGTGAATTGATACAGTGACTACTCTACTTTGCAACTGCAAACTAATAATGAAACAGAGAACTCAACATGAATCCATTAACAACAATTATAATACTTTACCAAATACTACAAAATACTTGCAGTTACCAATACTACGAAACAGAACTCAATCATAAACAAACTCAATCATAAACAAATCCATTGTGAGAAAACTCTTCATCTGAACAGAGAAACGGATGGTCCACGAGTTCACCGATGGTCCACCTCGAACCAGGCTCCTTAACCAAACACCTCATCAGAAAGTCTTGAGCTTCTGCAGATAACCGAATCGAGATTTGAGGAGTGAGATCACTGTGACCGATCAAATCAACCCAATCATCATGAGCCAAATCACCATATTCTCCCCAAACCCTTTTCCCGGTTAGCATCTCCAAAACAGAACATCCAAACGCGCAAATGTCAACAGCAAAATCCAGAAGCCCACCGCCTATTAACTCCGGAGCCATGTACCTAGTTGTCCCTCTCATGTGCCCACGTCCGTTTCCATACTCTTTAGAACCTTTCTCCATTGATAAACCGAAATCTGCAATCTTTGTCAAAAACCCATTAGACCTAAACCGGTGATCAACAGGGCTGAGTAAGAGATTGTCCGGTTTAATTTCACAATGAATAATGTTTCTGCGGTGAATGTAACTGAGACCAGACAGAACATCTATAGCGAACTGCTTGACATCAAACTCCGGTATCCCTCCTTGATTATCTTCGATCATATCCGCAAGACACTGTCCAGAGCAGTACTCGAGAATCAAATTATATTGATGACCAGTCCCTTCTCGTGCAATTTCATGGCCGTAACAACGAATCACGAACGGAGATTGCAAACTTCTTAAGATCCTTCCTTCGTGCATAAGACTCCAAGCCTTTAAAACATCAGCACTTTTGATCGCTCTCTCTGTTTTGTATATGTCATCTTTACTTGTCGCTAGGTAAACACAACCGTAAGCCCCTTCTCCAAGTAACCTAGATTTCACCCAAGAGGAAATCTTTTTAACTCCTCCGTCGCGAGTTACGGTGGTGGAATGTTTCTGAGAGGCGGATTTGAATGAGACTCCGATTATAGATTCGACACTGCTACTAATACTCTTCTTCTTCTTCTTCAAAGGCGTCCGTGTACGTTTCTTCTTTTTAATGTTCTTCGAGCAACGTCGTACATGGAGAATGATCGGAGAGAGTTTCACAGTCAAAATAGGGTTTTGAGGAAGAGGAGGGATCATCGAGTTGTTGCTTGACGATGAATCAGAAATCTCAGAATCAATCTCCATTCTTCTTCTTTCTCTCGCTTTTCTCTGTAAAAGTTTTCTGATAGCGATGAGAACAAAAATTTCCTTTTTATAAGCTTGGTTTGACTTTGGTCAAAATTTCCTTCTTTTTTTTCATCAGAAAATCTTAGTTAGATTCAGTTTCATTAGTAATTTACTTTAAAATAGTTATAGATAGAGTCGTTAAATAACGGATCAGTGTAACAGTTTTCCTTGTTCGTCTTGTAGTACTTAAGAGTTAAAAAAATGTAATGGTTAGTTTCCGAACAATACTTATTTGTTTTTCTTATTTCTTTAATGAATTATGAATTGGCAGATATTTTTCTCTTAAACTTTTACAGATAAATATAAATAAATAGTCATGGCAATCCATAAATAGACCAATCACATTGTTATCAAAGTCATCGTACTTGAAAGAAAGCCAGATTTCGTTAGCACGAAAGATCAAAATAAACAAGAAAAGCTATGAACAACAACGGAGACATACAATTAGACTTGTCTGCAGAGTGAGTGAGCGAGCGAGAGTAATGTGTTTGTTTCCTCCAACTTCTTATTGGGGATATGTGTAATCCGATTAGGATTAGTAAAATATCTTTGGTGATAGAGTTTATAACCTATATTTTAAGGATTTATGTTTATTTTTTGATAGAGATCATTGTGTATAAATATCATAATTTGTGAATCAATAAAATCAAGTCAGCTCAATATCTAATTCTACACTTCTCAAGTCATCAAACTAAGAAATGTTGTATTTGTGTTTTATTAGTGGATGGAACTCGTTGGAACGGATCAGTTGTTTGCTATGAAAGCAATGGACAAGGCTGTCATGCTTAACCGAAACAAACTAACTACAGTAACTTCAATACCAAGAAACCTTGAGTTTCGCTTTGCTTGACCATACTGGTTTCTCTTCGGAATCACAAAAACACATCGATTATATTACCACAGATTTCGAAATTCATTCTACAACAACAGTTAAAAAAAGGTTTTCAATGCCTACAAATTCGAGATACTTTCAGACAAAGCTCCCGCTTTACAGAACTGCAAATGCTAACAACAAATTACATCTTCCATCTCCACCTTAGTGAGAGACATTTGCATCTTGTTCATGATCAGCATTCTCGAGGTTTCTGTATTTATAAAACCAAGAACACACAAGGAAATAGCCAAGATTCAAGACTCCTCCTATGACTAAAATCCAGTAAACATTGTCAACTCTTCCATGGTTAATATCATCTGGTAACCATGCAGTGGTCTTTTGAATCAGGTCGATCAAAGCAGTGCTTGTGTAGAAACATATCCCAATCAACACCGAGGTTATTGATGTCGCAGTACTTCGCATAGACTCTGGAAACTCTTGATAGCACAGAGCTACATTCCCTGGGAAATGGAAGGCCTCTCCTGCAACCAAAAGACAAAACCAAGAACATAAATAGATGGAACTCACTTCTGAGTCGAATAAAATGATCTGGATCCAATTCCTTACCGATTCCTACTATGACTAGAGGAGGGAATAACCACAAGACTGACATGTCAGCAACAGATGATGATCCGAGAAAATGACCTTTCTGTACTATCTTCAATCGCTTTGCTTCAACTATGGCAGTCACAGCCATGCTTAGAATGTTGAAAACGTGGCCTATTCCCACCCTTTGAATCGGTGTGGGGAACTTCCCGGTTAGTTTTTGGTAAAATGGGTAGAGAAACCGATCGTTGACTATGATAAATAGGCAAGTGGAGAGAAGTGTTATGACTTGGAGAGAGCCTGCAGGGATCTTGAAGTGAGGGCCAAGTCTCCGGTCCATCACCAGACCCTGAAGTACTGTTAATCCTAGCTGCATCGCGATTGGAGTGCTCAAGAATAATATAGCTAACACAAGAGGGATGATTCTTATGACTGCTTTGAAATCTTCTACTTGTTGAACGCTGCATAGTCTCCATTGATTGTGAATTGTGCCGTCTGAATTAACCTCATCATCCTGTTTCAATGCTGCGCGGTTAAAGAACCTGCATACACGAGGATTCGTTAGATGGCCTCAACGAGTCCCTTTCTTGTAAAAATCAGACTGAAATGGCGGTTTTTGAGGTGGTTTTACCTGAAACTCTTTGTGGGCGTTTTCTTTGATTCACTGTGGTAGTCTTTCTCGTTGGTGGAAACCACAGCTTTTCTTTTACGTATGGCAGCGAAGATGACACGAAGTAAACTTGTGAAGGGACTTCCCAAAGGCTTGTCATGCTTGTAGAATTTTTTCCCCGAGATGAAAACTATCAAGCCTAACAGATTAGCAGCTACACACAGACCAAACCCGAAACTCCAGCTAATGTTTTCTTCGGCGTAGACAATGGCTGTTGCACTTATAGAGGCAGCTAAATACCATGTGAAGAAAAACCAGTTGAAAAAGCTGCCTTGGTCTTTAGTTTTTTCGTACTGGTTCGCACCAGCGGTGGCCAAGGTAAACCGTAGCCCACCTGCTCCCACACAGCCTAGAGTTATTGCTGTGTAAAGGACACCGAGCTGGATGTTCGTAGGGGCTTGACATAACTTTGATGCTGTTTCGCAGGCTTGGGGTCTTAAAGAGTCAAACAAAGTGGTTAGAGCCAGCAGAACTACGCCCTGAGCAAGGAGTAGAATTGGTGAGTTCTGTTTGAGAATTTCGAAGAGAGGAATTGATGAAAACAAATGAGAGTGAGTCAAATCAACTTTACCACTAGAGAAATGAATGATGAAACCAAGATAACAGGAATTGTTCCGAAGAAAGAATCCGCTGCAATGGCTCCAATGGCAGGGAACATAAAGGTAAAACCACTGAAAATGTTGAGAATCTTCGCAGCTGCGATGCTCTTCATGTTGTACTCTTCGATCAGGTAGACAATCAAGTTCTGTAACCATCCCAACGTAGCTAATGTTAGGCCGAACAACGTTACTGCGACAAAGAAACTAGCTTCAATATACATGAACTCTCTTCTTCTTCTGTGGCTTTATATAGTTATGCAACAATGAAAACATAAAAACTACATTACCTATCATAAACGGGAAGGTGATCCTGCCGCCAGAGCGTCTGGTGCTAGAATCTGCTGACTTCAGAGCTTCTGCATCGCGGGAAACTGAACCAGACATATTTCTAAAGAACAACAAGTGATGTTCCACTAAGTTTTCAACAATTGCCAGAAAAAAAAGCATATATATAAATAAGCCAATGAAACAACAACGAGAATGATTCAAACTGATGATCACAATATTTTTATTCTCCATGTGCAGCAGCCTCTAGTCTCACAAGAAAAACTAAAAAACTCACTGTGGTCGTTGCTGGGAGTTAAACTATCACTGTCAGCTTATTATAATATAACAGCATGTGTGAAAGCAAAACCTCGGTCAAGCTAATAACATTCAATAAGTCAACTTAACATGTCATGTAGAGGAATAACTAGCTTGAGAAAGACCAATTTGTCTTTTAGTACTAAGGAATTACATTAACAATGCAAGTAGCCCACAAAACAATCAACAAGTTATTGAATGATAATAGACTACTCACCGGGACAAGCTTTGATGCTACCGATGCATTATTGTTCATCCAAGATTCACCATATCCCCATTCATCTTAAGAAGAATAATGCTTTGTCATCCTATAAGTAGTAATCAACTTTTCTAGATTCTCCATCACATTCTTTGTCACCTGTTCCTTTTTAAAATGGTTGTCTTCCGCATATTCAGATTCACCATCTTCCTTAATCATAACTCCTGCAAAAATATTCACTAATGTCATGAGTGTCTCTGTCAAAGACAGAAAACATCAAAAAGCAGCCCGAGAATCACAAGATTGTTATCTTAGGCACTACAGAAGCATCACAAGCTCAACATCAATTGTGTTACTGGTTTGTACTCAGGAATCACAGAAACAAAACGATTATATTACCACAAATTTCCAAATCAATTCTACATATGAAAAACTGTTTTTCAATGGCTACAAATTGGAGATACTTTCAGACAAAGCTCTCTGTAAAGAAATGCAAATGATAACAACAAAGGACATGTTCTTTCTTTCTCCAGCTTAAAGATCAGTGAGAGACATTTGCAGCTTGCTTATGATCATCATCCTTGAGGTTTCTGTATCTGTATAGCCAAGAACACACAAGAAAATAGCCAAGATTCAAGACTCCTCCTATGACTAAAATCCAGTAAACATTGTCAACTCTTCCATGGTTTATGTCATCTGGTAACCACGCCGTGGTCCTTTGAATCAGATCTATCAAAGCAGTGCTTGTGTAGAAACATATCCCAATCACCACCGAGGTTATCGATGTTGCGGTGCTTCTCATAGACTCTGGAAACTCTTGATAGCACAGAGCTACATTCCCTGGGAAATGGAAGGCCTCTCCTGCAACCAAAAAACAAGAACATGGTCGGATTGATCTGAACTCGTAGAATGAATTATTATCCGGAATCAAATCCTTACCGATTCCTACTATGACTAGAGGAGGGAAGAGCCATAAGACTGACATGTCAGCAACAGATGATGATCCGAGAAAATGACCCTTCTGTACTATCTTTAATCGCTTTGCTTCAACTATGGCAGTCACAGCCATGCTTAGAATGTTGAACGCATGGCCTATCCCAACTCGTTGGAGCGGTGTGAGGTGCTTTCCCGTTAACTTTTGGTAAAATGGATAGAGAACCCTATCGTTGACTATGATAAATAGGCAAGTGGAGAGAAGTGTTATGACTTGGAGAGAGCCTGCAGGGATTTTGAAGCTAGGACCAAGCCTCCGGTCCATCACCAGACCTTGAAGAACTGTTAAGCTTAGTTGCATTGCGATTGGAGTGCTCAAGAATATTGTGGCTAAGGCGAGAGGGATGATTCTTATGACTGCTTTGAAATCTTCCACTTGTTGAACGCTGCATAGTCTCCATGGATTGCGAATTGTGCCATCTGGTTTTACCTCGTCTTCCTGTTTCAATGCTGCACGGTTAAAGAACCTGCGTATTTGAAAACTCATTAGAACGGCCTCTCAGTGCAAGAATGAAACTGCGGTTTTCGAGCCGGTTTTTCTACCTGAAACTCTTTGTGGGCATTGTGATTGATTCATTGTGGTAGTCTTTTTCGTTGGTGGAAACCACAGCTTTTCTTTTGCGTAATGCTGCGAAAATGACGCATAGTAGACTTGTGAAGGGACTTCCCAAAGGCTTGTCATGCTTGTAGAATCTTTTCCCCGAGACGAAAACCAAAAAACTGAAGAAATTAGCGGCTACAGACAGACCAAACCCAAGGGTCCAGCTGATATTGTCTTCGGTGTAGACAATGGCGGTTGCACTTATAGCTCCGGCTAGATATGTTGTGAAGAAAAACCAGTTGAAAAAGCTTCCTTGGTCTTTAGTTTTTTCATACTGGTTCGCACCAGCAGTTGCTAATGTGAACCGTGTCCCACCTGTTCCTATAGAGGCTAGAGTTATGGCCGTGTAAAGGACTCCGAGCTGGGTTTTCGAAGGAGACTGGCATAGTATTGAAGCTGTTTCGCAGGGTCTAGGTCTTAAAGTGTCAAGTGAAGCAGTTAGAGTCAGTAGAGCTACACCCTGGTCAAGAGTAGAATTAGTGAATTTCTGTTTCAGAGAGAAACTGATAAAAACAAATGTCAAGGACTCTTTATTAACTTTACCATAAGAGAAATGAAAGCTGAAACTGAGATAACAGGAATGGTTCCAAAGAAAGAGTCAGATGCAATGGCTGCAACAGCTGGAACCATACAGATACAACCACTAACAATATTAGCAATCTGAGCCGCTGCAATGCTCTTCACGTTGAATTCCTCGATCAGGTAGACGATCAAGTTAAGTAACCAACCCCACGCAGCTATTGTCAAGCCTAACAACGTAGCTGCACCATAGAAAGATAAGATAAATTCAACTTCTTCTTCCAAGCTCTAATGGTTATGAAGTTATGAGAAATATAAAAACAGAGAAACAGAATCTCTCACCTATCATAAACGGAAAGGTAATCCAACCTCCACCACGGCGTTTGGTGCTTGAATCTGCTGATATCGCTGTTTCTGCATCGCCAGTAACTGAACTAGCCATGTCTCAAAATCAAGCAGAAATCTTTCACTATTTTTGTCAACAATGGCCTGAAATTCTGAAACATATATACAGTATAAGTAATAATACAGCAATGATGACTTTCTCGGGTCCACGATATTTTATTCTCCATGCGCAGCAGCTTCAAATAAAGAAACATTAAGAAAGTAAAACAAAAACTCAAAGGTTTCCGTTGATGCAAGTTGAGCCATCACTGTCTGCTTCGTAACAGCCTGTGTGAAGACAACATTATTTCCAACCCAACGTTTTAGAAGTCAACTCTAAATTGTCAGACAAAGGATATTACAATATTACTAAAGAAAGACACATTTGTGCCTAATTATTGCTAAGGAATTGACCATTTCTACTTCAATAATGCAAGCTACCTAAAGCCAATCCCACTAAAATCTATTGAAAGTCATTGAATGAGAATAGACAACTCACGGCGACAGCATTGACTCTGGCTCTAGCTCTATAATGTCTCCCACAAATATTGAGGCTCTGTACATTACAAAATTATATTCTCTCTTCTCTTTGTTTACTAGGGAAGACTCAAGAGTATGTGAAGTAAAAAAGTCTATAGATATTCTTTAATAACTGGAGTACTTTACATTGGAGCTACACTTAATCACTAGCAGTAAATAACATGAACAAACAAATAAAAGTTACAAGATTACATATGTGGAAGAAGTACATGAATAAAAGAACAGGCAAAGATACTAAGTAGCCATTCGGATGGTTATTGGGTAATACCAGGCATTCACGGGGCTGCTGCACTTCTAACCGTATGTTGGATTGAGTGCTATGGCTTCTTGGTAGATCATCTCTTTTATCTGTTCCTCATCCAGAGGCTGTTGTTCGAACTCAAAAGAGAATGGCTTTTGACAGATTGGCTCATCATTCGGGTCGTGCAATTTAGCAAGGTACTGGTGATTCAGAGCTTGTTCAACTGCACAAGATGGTATTTTCAGTTTTTAATCAAAACATAGTGATGGTAAGAAAAACCAACAGAGAACATGTATGAAACTTACCAGTGATTCTTCTGTTGGGGTCAAACGTCAACATTCTGTCAACAAGATCAATGGCCATTGGGTTAACATGAGAGAAAAGTTTAGCTAAGGGCTGACGTGGGAAGTTGGGAAGTTGCCGGATGTATCTTTTCGCATCCTCATTGTGAGTAAAACCGAGATCAGATTCTGTCGGTGTGCCAAGCAACTGCAAGATTCAAACAAATTCATCACATATTCCGTGAAAAGGCAGAATCTTTAAACCATGCTAAAATTACATAACTCTCTAAAATATTTTACCTCTGTCAATAAGCGCATTTGATGAACATGGTCTTTACCAGGGAACAAAGGCTTTCTATTCATAAGCTCCATAAAGATACAACCAACAGACCAAACATCAATAGCAGCTGTGTAATCTGAAGAGTTCAACAGAAGCTCAGGTGCTCTATACCATCTCGTAACAACATACTCAGTCATAAAATCATTCTCTGAAGTAGGTCTAGCAAGACCGAAATCACAAATCTTTAAATCGCAATTCGCGTTCAACAGAAGATTGCTCGGCTTTAAATCCCTATGAATAATGTTAGCTGAGTGGATATACTTCAGTCCTCGAAGTAGCTGGTACAAGAAGTACTGTTTCCATGACAACAAAAACACCAAATCAAGTATCAGTTTCATGTCTCTTCTATCAAATATAAATCCCAGAAAAAAGCCAAGAACAGTTTTTAGTTTACCTGACAGTGTTCTTCTGATAAACTCTGGTTAGATCTGATGATTTGATGAAGATCAGTATCCATTAATTCAGTAGAGATATAAACATCACTGAACTGTCTTCTTAGTGGTGGTGGAACAACATCTCTTATAGCTATAATCTGTTGCAATACCAAATCAAAAAACCCTAATCATGATTTATTTACTAATTTCTACAGATATTTCACAAAATCGAACAAAAACACTAACGTTTTCATGATCAAGATGACGAAGAAGCTTGATCTCACGAAGCGTACGCTTAGCATCCATATGATTATCAAAAGCATTAGCTATCTTCTTCATCGCTACTAGCTCGTTCGTCTCCGTATCCAACACAGAGCTTCACAAAATCAAAATCCAGAAATTAAAAACTCCGATCTCAAAGAATAAAACTTAAGAAAAAGCTCAGAGAAGGAAACATACCAAACGATTCCATAAGCTCCACGACCAATTGGTATAATCGGAGGACGATACTTAGATGTGATCTCGAATAAACTACCGAAGATATCGTAACTTATGAACTGTCCTCCGTGAGTTTCCACCGCCGGAAAATCCGTGTATTGGCCACCGCCGGTGTTCATTTCTCTCTCAATTGATCAAAGTCGAGATTCAGTGGTTGCTTTGAGGTTTGAAGTAGTGAATCTGAAGGTATTTGTATGGTTTTATATAACAGTCGGAGTCAACAGAGAGACTGAGATTGAGGATTGAGCAGAGATGAGTTTTCGCGGTAATTGCGAGGAAGAAGATGAAGAAGAAGAAGAAGAGAGAAGAGGGAAAGGCAGAGAAGATCGTGTGGTTGAGATTAGAGCCGCCTCAAATCGACGGTTTCTGTTCGTTGTTGACTTCGTCAACGTTCTTCCTCTTCCTAACGTCCTTTACGGTTCTGTATCTATCTATCTGCCATAGTTAAATAATGACAATAATAGTGTGGGGATTTTAGTAATTGTAATCTTAATTGGATCATATTCGTTTTAATACGATCAATAAATTAATTAATATACTCGTTTTATTCGTTCAGGAATTAAAATTTTGTATTGTTTTACGTTACGTAAAATTATATAACACTCGTTTTAAGTATTGTATTTTATGCGATTAATTTATTATAAGTATTGAATATCATGTGTGGTTTACGATGGTTAATAATATTATTATTATATAGACTAAATTAGTTTAAAAACAAAAGATACTATTCAATTATGATTTTTAAGTAAGCTATTTTCGATCAGAATTTTTTTATTCTCTTCTTTCTCTAAAATTTTGAGAAAAAGAAAAAATTCTTTGTTTCGTATGCCTTCCCGTATGTTTGTGAGGTTGTGTTCGGACATGGTCCAACTTTTTGTTTCAATACCGTACGGTGAGTTCTAGTTATAGTTACCGGTAAATCCGGTTTTATCGTCGCCGTTCTTTGGTATTTTGCCTTTATTTGTCTTTATTTCTAATAAACTTATTAAGTTTCTTCATTACGAAGAAAAAGTGGAAGTTTAAGAGTTTCGGCTTCATAAGCCTTGTCGTTCAAATTTTGTAGTAGTTTCACTTGATGGGCATGGCGACGTTAAGTCTCACCGGAAAATCTTTTTGGTTGCTTACGTCATTGTGATGCTTCATGCTACTTTGGAATGGTGGACGCTTTCCTTCATATGAAAGAAAGTTTCGTTCGTTTGTTAAATCTGAGTTTAATTTCGTTTGGAAGAGGAAGACTAGATGTGCAATTTCTTTAGAGGGTCTTCAGTGCTCTACTTGAAGCTTCTGGTTTTGCGGAGTGAACGAACTTTCGGTGGGTAGGCGTTCTTCGATCTCAGAAAACATGCCGGCAGTGGTTGGCATTCTCGACAAACACGTTCTTCTCGTCACGTGTCTGTGATTTCCTCATGAGGCGACACATGTCTCTGTGTTGTATGGCTTTCTTATCCCTTCCTCGATGGGTTACTATATTGGGCTCGGTTTGACTTTTGTTGTTGGACTTTTGTTTTAAGAAGGCTTTGTTTTAAGAAGAAAGAGATAGCAAAATAGGCAAAATCTCTATTTGCGCAAATTGGTTTTGGAGTTGAGAAGCGGATCTTTGTGGTTACTTTTCGTTAGGATATCTGTGTAAGAGGGCCTTGCAGAAGTTTTGGATTGATTGGATTGCACTCATGGCTCCATCAGATCGCGTGTTAAGTGTAAAGGTTCCCCGAATGGGGATTAAGTGAGAGATTCAGTTTCTCCCTTTTTAGTATCTTATTTTCTTTTGAGATTTCTGTAAGATTTACTCTTTCAATAGTTCATTGTTAGTTTACAAATTTGATTCGTCTTTTACCGACCAACATATACCATTTCATTTCCAATGAAAGCAGACAAGATAAAGCAGAACTTGCAGATTATGAAAATGTTCAATTCTGAGTAGATGAAAATTAAAGGAGATTATCTATATGTGTTTGATAATTTAATATCGTAATGCTCATTAGCCTATCGAATTCTGTAAGTGGAGTTTTCCACTATTGTAACACTTTGTTGTTATATATCAAAGCCAACACTTATGAAGAAAAAAAAGTAAGCTATTTTCGAGTTCGAACAAGATATTAATATTTAGTTTACAAATTCCTCTAAATAATCGTATGCGCTATATAATTTATGTTCCAACATTATCGTTAAAAATATTGATTTTGTTATGAAATTTATTTAAGTTAGAGTTCTATTTATGTTAAGGAATAACGATGCATCGTTAAACTTCACTGGATTATAACCTTCTAAAACTATTCCAAAGTCATCTAAAAGTGATTTCAAATACTTAACCTTATCAAAACAATGATTGTTTAAATTAGTTCTAAACTTTAAATCGAGTACTTCCTAGATGGACAAACGAAAATCATTAGGTACGGGCAAAATCGAAAGCTTATAAAGAGCTTCCAAATGCATGTGGATGATATTTCCCTTATGAACACTCTTTTGAAAAGAATGGCCTAGTCGTTTATTCCATTGTTCATCTGTAGAACGTTTAAAAGCTTGAAACTTGTGGACTGTTCAAAGGTTTTGAAGCAAGTCTCCATTGCAACAACTTAAAATGAGTTCTTCTTTGTTACATAAACTAATGATGCATGAGTGTGTTCTATCACTTTGTTACTTTTTCAGCTTAAAATAGTTTATCCCATATTCTTTTGCTTATTACTTTTTTTAGCTGTATTTTATTTTGAACATTGAGTTACTCTTAGATACAAAGATATATATGAAGGATAGTATTCGTGTATGTTTATGTTTTAATTTACGAGTAAAATATTTTCTGAAGTCACATGTTTGAGTTTTGTTGTGTACAGTATTCTTATTTGTAATTTGTTCTTAATCCGGTACTTAGATCATCATAATTTATAGAAAAATAATTATTTTGATGAAATTTCATTGTATTAGACGATTAGTTTTATAAAACTTGTAACTAAATTTCTAAATTTTTAGATTTATTTCCACATGATTTCTGAAAATATCGGATATGTAGAAGAACAAAAATTAAAATATAATCATTGGGTTGAAATAAAACCACCACCAAATTAAATCAGTCTTTAACCGACGCCAACCAAAAATAATCGAACCGGAGATAGTGGCAGATCCGTAATAAACTAATAATCTAAGGGCATAGTTAATTCTTCTTATTAGGCAATCGTGGATCTAGAAGCGGCCAAAATCTCAGCCATCCAATCTCTCTCACTTGTTGTCTCTTGCAATCTCCCACTTCTCTCAATCTTCTTCATCTTCCACAATCTCCGATCGAATCTCTCTACTCAGCCGTATGTTTTCACTTCTCTCGTAATTGACTCTTTCATGTTGGGATTTGAATCGCCGAATCTCAAAACCCTAATTCTGGTGTTTCGATTTTAGTTCCGGAGTAGTTATTGAGATCAACGTGTTTACTGATTCCGATTGTATGTAGAAATCTCATGGAGATTTTGGATTGTCGTCGATATGTTTTTTTTTCGATTGTACTGTTTCGTTGACGCGTCTCTTATTGAACCGTCGCGTCCCATGCACGGATTCATTATGGACTTTGGCTTGTTAGATTCTCGATTTCGATCTGAAAGTTTGATACTTTGGATTAGTTTAAGATTTGCTAACTCAATTTTATTGGATTAGTGTATAATATTAGTTTCTTTGATCGGGAAGATGTTCAATTTGAACTGTTATTAGTAAAACTGTCGATCTTTTTATTCTGTGCCACTATACACGAATGTTGCTGAATTACTAAAGTTTAGGTAGTTTTGTCAGTATGGTTTGCTTTTGCTTGTATGTCTTATGATGAGACATGATTCCAGTCTTTTTATCTCTGTCTTGTTCAGGAAAAAAATGAGTGATTACGGTGAAAAGACTTGCCCTTTGTGTGCTGAGGAGATGGATTTGACTGACCAGCAATTGAAGCCTTGCAAATGTGGCTATCAGGTCCAGACACTCTCTCTGATTTTCATTGTTTTTTGTGATCAGGATTAAAAATTAGGTTCAGTTGTGCTATGGTTTACTTTGAAGGCTTGTGGTATATACTTAGAGCATACCAATTTATACTTATTGTGGTGGCCTCAGAGATCATTGACATTTGTTCTGCTGATAATTTTCTGATCTGATATGTATTTACCTACAATCTTACAGATTTGTGTTTGGTGCTGGCACCATATAATGGACATGGCAGAGAAAGATCAATCAGAAGGGCGCTGTCCAGCTTGCCGCACTCCATATGACAAAGAAAAGATTGTTGGGATGACTGTTGATCAGGAGAGGTTGAGATATGATATGACACCTGAGATGTGAACTTTTGTTCAGTGTCAGTTTTAGTTTGCTGATGTTTCTTATCTATTTTCTGTTCTCAGACTGGCCTCTGAAGGCAACATGGATCGCAAAAAAATACAAAAGTCGAAACCGAAATCTTCTGATGGGAGAAAGCCACTAACAAGTGTCCGAGTGGTTCAAAGAAATCTTGTTTACATTGTTGGATTGCCCCTTAATCTAGCAGATGAAGATGTACGTCATTTTTTCCTCGAAAAACCTGTAATTATATCATACGATCTGCTTAGTTACGGCCTTACGGGAATTTTTCTTTTTTCTTTTCAGCTTCTCCAGCGTAAAGAATATTTTGGTCAGTATGGAAAGGTTCTAAAGGTTTCGATGTCCCGAACAGCAACAGGTCTCATCCAACAGTTTCCTAACAACACATGCAGTGTGTGAGTTTTGTTTTCTAGTGTCAATCAACCAAATTTATCGTTTAGCATGAATGGATTTCTTATATGTTATTTGTTTTGTATTATTATTTTGTTCTGATTATAACCAAATATTACTCCAGATACATCACATATGGCAAAGAGGAAGAGGCCATTCGATGTATTCAGTCTGTTCATGGGTTTATCTTGGATGGTAAAGCACTGAAGTAAGTCATCTCGAGTACCCTGTTGTTTAAAACTGATTACTCAGTCTGTTCATTGACTTCAATTTTTTTTTCTTTTATATCTGCAGGGCATGTTTTGGGACAACCAAGTATTGCCATGCATGGTTGAGAAACGTGGTATGCCCTATATGCACTCTTGTTCTGCTCTCTGGCCCCCAGAAATTTTCTTTCAGCTTTCCTCTTTTCAGTTGAAATTTGCTACTGATATTATTGGAATATGGATTGTTTGTTCTATTCCCAGGCATGCAACAATCAGGATTGCCTCTATTTGCATGAGGTTGGCTCTCAAGAGGATAGTTTTACAAAAGATGAGATCATATCAGCCCATACAAGGTAATCTTCATTATCATATTGTTTTAAGTTTTCCTCTTGTACTCGTGATTATTATTAGTGGGAATAAATATGTGGAGAAGATGTAGTGTAATGGAAGTCAGGTATTTAGACGGTTAGTTAATTCTTTTAGTAACTTTGAATAAGCAGAGTTCAGCAAATCACTGGAGCAACAAATACTATGCAATACCGTTCAGGGAGCATGCTACCTCCACCATTGGATGCTTATACCAGTGACAGTTCTACTGGAAATCCAATTGCAAAAGTTCCTTCTAGTGTAAGCTCTATAAGCTTTTCTAATTTACCGTGATATAAGGTGCTTTTTGGCTTGTGTCATCCGTATCAACGAAACTTCACATTTACATTCTTATCTCATGTGGCTTTACCACCTTAGTTAGTCATATATGGGTAAATGCATGGATGTGCTCACTATAAACTTGTGTCGATGTGCAGCATTCCATAGAAACTTAGCTCTGCTATAGCTCCAAATTGTGAACATGTGTTTTTTTAGAATTTATTATTTTCCTTGACTTTCTGTTTTACGAAAATGCTGTATTGGATTAATGTTTAGTTCTTTCTTCATTTAATTGGTGCAGACTTCAGTTAGTGCTCCTAAGAGTTCCCCACCTAGTGGGAGCTCGGGTAAATCAACTGCTCTTCCTGCTGCAGCATCATGGTAAGTTTTTTTTCTGCAAGCCGCTGTCTATGTGAACTATTTTATGGGGTCATTTAAAAAAAATTGAAAATGCTATTACAGGGGGGCACGTTTAACAAATCAACACTCTTTAGCAACTTCAGCTTTGTCAAATGGATCTTTGGATAATCAAAGATCAACATCAGAGAATGGAACTTTGGCTACGTCTACAGTTGTTACAAAGGCAGCTAATGGGCCTGTATCCTCTAGTAACAGTCTTCAGAAAGCACCTCTCAAGGAAGAAATTCAATCATTGGCTGAAAAAAGCAAACCTGGTGTGTTGAAGCCTTTGCAGCAGAAGATTGTGTTGGATCCCGAGTCCAAGAGAACTACATCACCTAATAGAGACCCTAGTAGCAATCAGATATCCTGTTTAGTAGAGTCTTCCTACAATAGCAGAGTCATTGACAAGCCTTCTGCTGTTGAGAATTCTCTTGAACACACAAGTGAAATTGCTGAAGATGTCTTCGATGTTGGTAAATTGTCTGCTGATGTTGCATGGATGGGGATAACTACAAATTCTAGGGATGAAACCCCTGGTGTTCCAGTGGTTATCGGTACTCATTGTGATCTTGGTTCTATTACACAATCTGATAACGATGTACAAAATCTCGAGCAATGTAGAAAACAGTCTCCTACAAACACTTATGCAGAAGCTGACATATCACTGAATGGAATTCATGGTTCAAGGCCTGAGTGGGATTGGAGATCAGGTTTGCAATCCCAGATAGATGTTAAGGAACCGTTGGAAGTCAATGATTTCTCATCATTCAATAACAACAGACGTGGTATTGCAGAGGCTGTTAGCCACTCGACTTCTAAGTTTAGTTCATCAATCTCAATTCTGGATTCAAATCATCTAGCTTCTCGTTCGTTCCAGAACCGGGAAACTTCTTGTGGGATGGATTCAAAAACTGGATCCTCCTTTGAAATAGGTAGTGATAGATTGCATCTTCCAAATGGATTTTCTGAGAAAGCTATGTCCAATATGGAGCATTCATTATTTGCTAATGAAGGCAGAAGCAACATTCAGAATACAGAGGATGATATCATTTCAAACATTTTAGACTTTGATCCCTGGGATGAATCGTTGACTTCGCAACACAATTTTGCAAAATTACTTGGTCAGAGTGATCATAGGGCCAGTACTCTGGAATCTTCTAACCTCCTAAAGCAACATAATGACCAGTCTAGGTTCTCTTTTGCTCGGCATGAAGAATCAAATAGTCAAGCGTATGACAATAGAAGTTACAGCATATATGGGCAGTTGTCAAGAGATCAGCCTCTTCAAGAGTTTGGAGCGAACCGTGATATGTATCAGGATAAGCTTGGCAGTCAAAATGGTTTTGCCTCAAACTATTCCGGTGGATATGAACAATTTGCTACTAGTCCTGGATTATCTTCTTACAAGAGTCCTGGTTAGTATATATCATAGCTTCCTATAGTTGTTTTTCGCAATTAAAATTGGTTTAACCAACTAGTATTTCATCAAACTGTCGTTTCCTCTGCTTTTCTTAACTTTTCACCATTGTCCTCTTGTAGTGGCGAGGACTCAAGTTTCTGCTCCTCCCGGATTTTCTGCTCCCAACAGGTTACCTCCTCCCGGTTTCTCTTCACATCAAAGAGGCGACCTGTCTTCTGATATTGCATCAGGTATTATATGTTACATTCCCAAAAAAAGGATAGTTTCAACTTTCCATAAGCTGAAACTCCTGTAACACATACTTTGCAATTTGCAGGAACTCGTTTACTTGACTCAGCCAATTTGTTGAGGAACGCATATCATGTACCACCTCCAAGTGGAAATTTGAATGCTGCAGGAGATATTGAGTTTATTGATCCTGCAATTTTAGCTGTTGGAAGGGGAAGACTTCATAATGGGATGGAAACAGCAGACTTTGATTTGAGATCAGGGTTCTCTTCTCAACTGAATTCATTTGATAATGATGCAAGACTCCAATTGTTGGCGCAGAGGTCTCTGGCTGCACAACAAGTCAATGGATTTCACGATCCCAGGAACGTAAACAACTTCTCTTCTTCGTTCTCTGACCCATATGGGATTAGCTCGAGGCCAACGGATCAAACACAAGGAACTGGCTTGTCTCCTTTCACACAGCTGCCTAGACAAGCTTCAGCAAATCCATTGTTGTCAAATGGACACTGGGATAATAAGTGGAATGAACCACAAAGTGGTAACAATCTTGGGATTACCCAGCTTCTAAGGAATGAACGGATGGGTTTTAATGACAACGTTTACAGCGGTTTTGAAGAGCCTAAATTCCGGAGGCCCGGTCCTGGAGATCCGTATAACAGAACATACGGGATTTGATTCTCGGAATTCTTCTTGGTTGGATTTTCACTTAAGACTGTCTCAAAAGAAGGATTTTTTGGCTGATTCCGGTGTTGGGAGATTCATAGTCGAAACTGCTCTGCCTATTTGCCCATATCAAACCAGACCTTAGAGTCAACAACCGCAAATATCGGCTCCTCCAAAGCAGTTTAAACTCAATTGGTATAGACATCTTGTTCTCGCTACCTCTTATAGACAATGATTTACTGATAATATAATGTACTTAACGAAGTTGTTTCTCTCATTCGCAGGAGGATACCTTACTCTGTTGGCTTTGTATCAGCAAAAGTTTGATGCTTCAGTGCCTACTCTTGATTCAGAAGGTGATTTTGGTCTACATTTGCATACTATATAAGGCTGAACTAGTGGAAAAAATTGGCGCTATGGTGCATTTACCATTTGTATAGAGCTTACAAGAACTGTATCAGTCTATGCTTTTGTACAAAGGAAAGAGTCTCTTTCCTTGTGCAAACTCCTCATTTCATTACTCTATCCAAATTGAATGAAAGAAATTCACAGCATGGGTCCATGAACTTGTTTGGACGTTTTGTTTTTTAACCTTCTGTTTTCCTGCGTAACCAAGATTTGCTTTGGTCGTCATGTCGAAAGAAGATTAGATTACTAATTTCTCGTTCTTATTTTCTTTTCCTTATTATAAATTACAACACACAAGCAAAATCCACAAGTATCTGTATTTGGAACAAGACCTGTAATCTATTACACTAGTTGAGAGGACTCAGCTTACAGTACATTCTCTGTCTGAAGACTCATCGTCGTTGGCTACTAAGCTTGCAATGAAGCGAGCATCATTTCCTTCATCACTGCCAATGTCAGTTGAAACGTATCTCCTCTCTGTAAAAGCCGACGTCTGACGTCTCTGTAGCCTAAGAACATGCATAATTACATCAGGAGTCAGTGTTACCCTCGATTGGTCTTCTCTCCCCACCCTGTTCAATTCCATCACCTGCATTTCCCACAAAATACAGTTTCAGTGTTTGTGACACTGTCTCAACATTAAACATTGGTTGAGAGAAGACTTGATTTACCTTATCGATCTTTTCAGGCAGGGAAAGAACATCATTTGACATTGGCGTCCAGAGCTTAACGCTCTTTTCAATCCCGCAGGATGCAAGTAACGGTATGTGTGGGTGAGACTCTAACTGATTCACCACTCGTCTATCACCCACCATAGCTCGGACAAGCTTACCTCCTTTCTTCTTCCATATAAAAATGTGACCGCAGTCTGAACCACTCGTGACATATTCATCATTTGGACCAAAGAAGTTCACTCCTTTCACTGTTTGTGCATTGCGGTGACCTATATACACCTGTGGTTCTTCCATTTCTTGCAGTTTCTCAGGAGAGACAGAAACAGGCGACGAACCATAACCCATGTTCTTCTCAAACAGATAAATAAGCTCGTCGTTGTAAGAGACCAATAGTTCTCCAGCTTTGGAATATGCTAATCCCGTGATGTGAACACTGTTGGTTTCCCGGAGATGACGAGGACAGAAAGTGTTCACAGGAGCGTCTGGTAAGACGTGGCGACATACTGGAGCTAATTGTACTCTTCTAGTATCGTAGACTCGTGCATATTCATCAGAACCCCCAACCGCAAGATAATATGAATTCCTCGGATCTATCGCAATAGAATTCAATCTGATCCTACTGCTGGAGTGATGTCTCCTGCATCCTTGTGTGAACGGAGAGGAATACAAAACCATAGTAGCACTGTTGCTGCGTATATCAAACTGCCCAAAAATAATAAAGACAAGTTCAGAGACCACAATGAGAAACACAATGGAGGAGCATGAGAGAGATATAGAGACCAACATGTTGAACAAAACCATCTTCACCACAGCTGTAGAATACGTTAGGATCTCCAGGCAAAACAGCAAGCTTGTACACGCGACCGTGATGCCTCCCTAGTCTTTTCGTCTCCACTTTACCATTTTCTAGGATCTGACCAAGTCTTACCTGCAAAAACAGAATGGATATCAAATGATTAAACTACTTACAAAGAAAGTAACAACGCTGAAATGACTTAACGATTTCTTAAGATTACAAGATTACTTGTCCATCAGCACCAGATGTTATGATTGTCCTGTCATCCGTAAAAGGTATGAACTTAGTCTGAAACACATTTTCACAATGGCCAGAGGGATACGACAACTTCCTGCTTCCACTCAACCAGTTCCAGAGCATGATTTGTCGATCATCGGACCCGGAAACAAGAACATCGCCAGTCGAATTGAACTCCACTGCATTCACACATCCCTCATGACCATTTAACTTCCCGTAAAGATCTAGTTTCTTCACTCTCCCCTGAAGTAACAAAAGAAAAACAACAATACAGTTCAATCCAAAGAACTTAAAATTTGAGTGTTTTAACTGATATAAGTCTTTGGATTGGTTCAGATTTTCTCAACATCCTACAAAACACTGATAAGCCATAACACTTCGTCTTTGGAACACTAAGATCCATGATTCGAAACTGAAATCTAGAAAAGGAGAAGACTTTCTGATAACTATGACATAACTATCCAAAACCCATATTTCTATACCAATTTTGAGCAAGAAATTGGAAAGTCTTCACAAGTTGAAAAGTCTCATTCAAAAATGGAAACAAGTAAAGAGAGAGTTCAAGATCGGAGAAAATAGAGAAATGGAAGAGTATTTGAAAAAAAATGAGAACCTCAGAAGCGGAGATTCGACGAGAGATGGTGATTGGATGAGAGAAACCAATCTCTCTGTTGAATATCTCTGTGAAGCCATCACCGATCTCTGTGTTTCTTCGTCTCGGTCTCGCCATGGTTTTAAGTTCAAGTCTTTACGCTTTTGCTGTTTTGTATAAGTCGTCGTGATTCGTAGTCGGGTGTGAAACATCGTGTCGTCTACGGTAATCGAAATTTGTTGATCTGTTGTTTTTGTCACTCTAAAACGTCATACAGTGCAAATGTTTACGTTTCTTCAGAAAATCATTAATGACGTTAAAACGATATGAGTAAAATAATAATTTGGGCCGTACAAGCCCATATTTTAAGTAGATGGAAAATACCAATTGGGTTGGAGAGTAGAGTCGGTCCAGATTCATAGATCAAAATTGTTTTGGCAAAATTGAGAGTATTAATGCCTCAAAATTGTTGGCAACTGATTTGACCATTAAAAATAATTCTCGACGTTCTGTTATCCATTCAGTTTAGGTTGTATCTATTCGGTAATCGATTTTTTCGGTTCTAAAGTTTAATATTTATTCGATTATTTTGAAAGTTTGGTTCGATTTTGGTTCGGCTCCGGTTCTTTTGGTTTTAAAATTTAGTATTCATTCGGTTATTTGCTTTGAATATTTTCGGATATTTCAGTTATGTTTGGATATTTTTGTCATTTTTTCAATATTTTTTGTTATTTTTAAATATTTTTACTGTTTATATATATTTTCAACTATTTTTAGTTAGAAATAACTAATATTTTGAAATATATATTTTTAAAAAATATTTTTTGTTATCCAAAATATTTTGGTATTTACGGTTCAGTTATTTTTGTTTGGTAAAGACAAAGTTATTTTAAAATCAAGGAAGTGCGAGACCTTATAAGTTATACCTAACCTAGCTAGTGATTATGATTATTGTCATTGATAAAAAAAATGCGAATTTAATTTTCCTAAGTTCGAAAGCAGAGACTTATAACGGATCATATGATAAGGATTCATTAATTCTATGAATAGAAAGTAAGAATAAACAAAAACAATGTCAGGAAAGTGAAACGAATAAAAAGCAACAGAAATATTTTTATTATATGTTATAAAGAAAATAGCGTTGCATGGGAATCTATAGGCGTTGATGCTTTGCTTGAAGATGGAGGTAAGAATAGATGCAGATCGCTTTGGAAATTGCGCCTCAAAATCTCTGGTCCGATCCACTACTTGTTTTATTACCCTTTTTTATAATGTTATAAATTTTCAAATTGCATATGAAAATGGACTATTCAAAATATAGAATAAAATTATTTATATCTTATAGAGTAATGATATCATATCTTATATATGTATGCGTGAGATATATATATATATATATACAATTATTT